>Ga0335085_10004094_pt1 | contig 24455 bp, 23 predicted proteins | sample Lox_Sample_45_FD_206712 | JGI IMG/M metagenome (GOLD analysis project Ga0335085, IMG submission 206712) | Soil microbial communities from Loxahatchee National Wildlife Refuge, Florida, United States - Lox_Sample_4.5 | ecosystem: Environmental > Terrestrial > Soil > Wetlands | place: USA...
GCAGCGTCGAGAATCCGGCCGTCAACCACTCGCCCGACCACCAGCTCATGGTCCCCCGCGGGCACTTTTGCCGTCACCTCGCAGTCGAACCAGGCCAGCCCGCCCGGGAGAATCGGAGCGCCACTCCATCCCGGCTGCCACCGGACCCCGGCCAGCTTGTCCCGGCCCCTCGGAGTGGGAGTGCCGAGCTGCCGGGCCAGCTCCAGCTGGTGGGCCTTGAGGACCGTCACGGCGAAGGCTCCGCTCGCGACCAGCAAGGGATACGAGCTGCTCTGGGGACTGATACTGAGGGCCAGGAGCAAGGGGTCGAAGGAGACCTGCATGATCCAGGCAGCGGTGAACGCGTGGCGCCGCTCGCCATGGGCGACCCCGACCACGTACACCCCGAGCGTCAGCCGCCGGAAGAGCGCTGCCAAGTGGTTACTCATCAGCGGTCACGCAGAGGACGTTGCGGAGGGATCACAAACCGCATTCTACCTTTGAAACAGGGCGCCGCCAGCTTCAAGCGCATCGTAGACGGCGTCACGACTCGCGGCTCTGCACAACGCACCTCACGCGGCACCGGGAATCTACGAACCGGCTACAATGTCGCCGGCATTTGTTTCAAGGGTCAGGTGATCCATGATGCCCACGGTGCGCATCCACGCTCGATAGTGTTCCGCCCCCACTCGCCCGAGCCGCTCAGACTCCCACTCGGCGACCGCGAACGTCGTGGTACTATCCGCCCGCATAAGCCGATAGCGAATGAACCCGGGCTGCGCACGGAAGACGGCGATGCCATCGGTTCGGATTTGATGAAAGATGTGCTCCGCCTCCGACGAGTAGAGATCGATATTCCAGTGAGCGATCGATACTCGAAGGTACCGATGCGCCGTGATTTGTCCTTCCACCGGCGGAGTCTCCGTCACTCGGGTGCGCACCCAGCGCGAGCGCGAGTAGACCTGCGGCAAGATTGTGCGAGAGTTGCATTCATACCTGGTGTGACGCGGCCTAACGGAATGCAGTTAAGCTGGTCGAGGCAATCCCGATCATGAGCATCGAAACCAGGAGACCACGAATCATGACATCCATGCGACCTCGTATCCGCCTGAACCCAGTTGTCGTTCAAGGACTCTAGGACTCAGTGGCGCAACCAAGAGTCGATTTGGGCTGCAGAGCCTAAGACGCCCAAGCCGAGCATCGCGAGACCAAAAAGTCCCATCACAATCCGACCTGCAACTGGCCCCAAGGAAGGGGGGGCTTCAAAGATCGGTCGTGCCCAATCTGGTGGAAAGGCTGCAAGGATGAACGCGACAGTGCCGAGCAAAAGGACAAGGATGCGCGCGGCCGGGAACCACGAATAGGCGGCGTTCATTGCAAGGAGGCTGACCACAACCTCGACCCACGCCGCAAATACCCATACATACGAAGAGACGTAGAAGGGGGAACGCTCTTGAGGGGTCGCCAAGTCGTCTCCCATAGGGCCCAGGGCGAACTCCACGAGCTGTCCCAGGGCATAGACTGCCGAGACTCCAAGCGAGCTTCCCTGAATGAAAAATCGCAACGGACGTGTGTCAGGGAGGAGTCGTTCCGCGATGATCGCGACCAGCACCCCAACGGCAATGCTGCCCAGGATGACCAGCAGGCGGCTCAGCCATTGGAGCCACCGGCCCTCGCTCCACTCGCCCCAGCGGCTCTGAACCCCCCTGATTAGCAGCCCTCCGAGGATGACTGCCAATGTCGCCAGCTTGATGGCCGTACTTGAAGCGATGGCCATGCGGAAACTCACCCCACCTCCTTCACAAACTCTGCCGCCAGCTCCGGCCCCGCCGTGTCGTCGTCGTGCTTGAAGTACACGAACGCCTGCGTTGCTGAGTCCTCGAACCAACGGACGGCGGTCGGTGAATCAGAGTCGGACGGCTGCTTGAAGCCGTTGAGCCGTGCCACTAGGTTAGCGGAAATCCGACCGCGCCGCGAGGCCGAAGCGCCGCGGCAGTCGGGCGCATGACGCCCGAAATCAGCCCCGATGCCACGGCACGAGGTAGCCGGCCGATGAGTTCGAGTATCAAGCTGCAGCGGCGGCTGCTGGGAGCCGTTCTGGTCCTCCCGGTGGTGGCCGCCTTCGGTTGTGGAAATGGCTCGTCGGCGCAGTCCAAGACGGGGACCGCCAGAGCGAGCGTCCCGGGCTTTCCGGTCGAGTTGGTGAACTGTGGGCGAACCCTCCGCTTCGACGTGCCGCCTCAGCGCCTGGCGGCCCTGGACCAGATTTCGGTGGAACTGCTGCTGCACCTCGGCCAGGGGGATGCGGTGGTCGCGACGGCCAACCAATCCGACCCGCCCTTCCCCACGATCGCGGCCCGGTTCGCGGCGCTGCAACGCCTGAATCCCTCCCAGAACTATCCGACGGCCGAAGCTCTCGCTGCAGCCAACCCGGACTTCGTGATCGGGAACCTGGAGCTCCTGAGCTTCTCGCGGGCAGCGGGATTCGGCGGCCCCTTCACCCGGGACGAGCTGGCTGCCAGACAGATCGCGTCGTTCGCACTTCAATGCCAGGGGGAAACGGCCTCCGTCGAGCTGCTGTTCCAGCGGTATCTCGAGCTTGGACGCATCCTCGGCCGCCAGGCGGAGGCACAGCGGACCATCGACGAGGTCAGCGCCTCGCTGTCGGCCACCGCGGTCGCGCTGGCCGGCGCCGCGCCGGTGAGGACGCTGATTTACATCGACGGCTTGGGGCCGGTGCAGACCCTCCGTACGTCCCTGGCTCTGGCAGGCGGGGTGAACCTCATCGGCGCGAACGAAGGGGGCTGCTGTCCGCCCGCGATGCCCCTGGAGGTTATCGCGCGCCGGGATCCCGAGGCCATCCTGATCTCGTCCTTCGGCGCCCTTGACCCGGCAGCGCCCACCGTGGCAGAGAAGGAGGCGGCCCTCGGCAGCCTGCTGCCAACCACCTCCGCAGTGCGACGGAAGCGCTATCTCGCGGTCGATTTCATCATGTTCTCGACCCCGCAGCGCCTGGCTCGCGACGTGCGGTTGATCGGCCGCTTCCTGCATCCGGAACGGCCGCTTCCGCCGCCGTGAGCCCATGGTCTCCGCCGCCCGTTCGGTTCCGGTCAATGCGAAGCCGTCCTCGGCCAGGCTGGTGTGGACCTGCGCCGCCCTCATCGTCGTCCTGCTTGCGACCGTCACGATCGCCGTCACCATCGGGCCGGTGACGATCGCGCCGGGAACAGTGTGGGCGATCGTGCTCGATGGGGTCTGGCCGCAGCGGTCGCACCCCTGGACCGCCTCGGAGGCGTACATCGTATGGCAGCTTCGGCTCCCTCGGGTGCTGCTGAGTGCCTGCGTCGGTGCCGGCCTCGCCGTGGTTGGCACGGCGCTCCAGGCGCTGGTCCGCAATCCCCTGGCCGATCCGTATGTCTTCGGCATCACCTCCGGCGCCTCGGTCGGCGCGACCCTCGTGCTCGTCCTCGGCATCGGTGCCTTCGGGGATTACTCGCTCTCCATCGCCGCCTTCGGCGGGGCGGTTGGCGCGTTCGCGCTCGTTCTGGCGCTGGCTCGCAGCGGAGGGAACCTCTCGCCCATGCGCCTGATCCTGGCCGGGCTGGCGGTGGCCTATGCGATGTCTGCCGTGACGAGCTTCCTGGTGTTCCTCGCGGCGCACGAGGGCAACCAGGGGGCCGCGCTGTCGGTCCTCTTCTGGATCCTGGGCGGGTTCGGCGCGGCACGGTGGGAGCAAGTGCCGCTGCCGGCGATCCTGCTGGCCATGGGAGTAACGCTGCTGATCCTCCATGCGCGGTCCCTGAACGCCCTCCTCGCCGGTGACGAGACGGCCGCGACCCTGGGCGTCGACGTGAAACGCCTCCGCTGGCGACTGTTCGGGCTGTGTTCCCTCCTTACCGGGGTTATGGTCGCGGTCAGCGGGGGGATCGGCTTTGTCGGCCTGATGGTGCCTCACGCGGTGCGCCTCCTCGTGGGGACCGACCACCGGCGGGTGCTGCCGATCGCCATGCTGGCCGGCGGCATCTTCCTGGCGTGGGCCGACGTCCTGGCCCGCACCTTGTTCGCGCCGGCCGAGCTTCCCATCGGCATCATCACGGCGCTGTCCGGCGCCCCGTTCTTCATGTGGCTGCTCCAGCGCCGAGGGATGACCTCGGAGACCCGCTGATGCTGCGACTCGACGACGTGTACGCAGGAGTCCCGGAGCGACTGATCGTGTCGGCCGTCTCACTCGAGGTGCACCCCGGCGAGATCGTGGGTCTGCTCGGGCCCAATGGCAGCGGCAAGTCGACCCTTCTCCGATGCGTGTATCGCGTGCTGAGGCCGGTGCGGGGCACAATCGAGCTGGACGGGGAAAACGTCTGGGCACTCTCTCAGCGGGAGGCGGCGCGCCGGATTGCCGCGGTTGTTCAGGAGCCGGCCAGCGACTTCGACCTGACCGTCTGGGACGTGGTCAGCATGGGGCGGTCGCCGCATCTCGGCATGCTCGACCGGACCCGCGCACGCGACGAGGAGCTCATCGCCGCCGCGCTCGATCGCGTCGAAGCCCTGCACCTGGCAGCGCGCCGGGTGGAGACGCTCTCCGGGGGCGAGAAGCAGCGCGTGCTGCTGGCCCGCGCGTTGGCCCAGGAGGGGCGCCTGCTGGTCCTCGACGAACCCACCAATCACCTGGACATCCGACACCAGCTCGAGCTGGTCCAGTTGCTGCGAGCGCTGGGCCTGACTGCCCTGACGGCACTCCACGACCTGAATCTCGCGGCGACCTATTGCGACCGAATCTACGTGTTGAACACCGGCAGTCTGGTCGCCGGAGGCACTCCGGAGGAGGTCCTCACGCCATCGCTGGTGACCACGGTGTTCGGCGTCGGCGCGACCCGGACACGGCACCCCGTCACCGAACGCGTCGCCCTATTCTTCCATGCGCTCTCGCCGGGACAAACGGAGCGGTAATGGCCACCCACCGACGGAACCCCGAGGCCGAGCCACCGCCCGACTACGCCAGGATGAACCGGCAGGCCTGGGATCGCCTTGCCAATCGCTGGACCGCGGCCTCGGCGCTTGCTGGCGGGGTGTGACTCGTCAGTGGATCAGCGGCCGACAATCCCACAGAAGAGTCCGCAAGGTGTCAGGGTTGGGAAGGGCCGTCCTGGCCCAGATCGCCCAACAACCGGTTACGAGCACCAGCAATGCAAGGAGCCTTCGGCGCCGGGGCTCGGCCAGGACGACCCAGCGTAATCCCAGCACACCCAGGGAGAGGGCCGGCACCGTGCCCAGGCCGAACGCGGCCATGGCCCCCGCGCCTTCCCAGGGAGAAGCCAGTCCCGCCGACAACGCAAGACCGGAATAGACCAGGCCACAAGGCAGGAGGCCATTGAGCAATCCGAAGCCGAAGTGAGCGCCAAAGGATCGTGCAGCCAGGGCGTGCGCTCCCGCTCTTGTCAGTCGAGGCGGACTCAGCCGGGGCTCCGGCACCAACCCGGCGAATGCCGCCGTGAACCAGACTAGGAAGAGGGTCGCGAGCAGGGCCGGCAACCAGGCCTGCCCCGGGAGCGCCGACCCCAGCAACCCGCCGAGGGTACCCAGCCCCATATAGGCGACAATTCGGCCGGCGTGCCAGGCCGGCAAACCGCCGGTCTCCCGGGAGCAGACGGTCGCGAAGCCGCCACACATCGCCGTGCAGTGGACGCTCCCCAACAGGCCACTCAGCCAGGCCGCGAAGAAGGTCACCGGCTCACTCCGATCCGTACTCGCGTACCGGCAGTTCGAGCGTCACGCGGCCGGCCCTGGTGAAGGTAAGCGTCAATGGCAGGGAGTCGCCGGCCTTGGGGAGCGTGGACAAGGTGGTGAGCATGATATGCGCCCCCCCCGGCGCGAAGGTGACGCGAGTGCCAGGCGGGATGACCACGGAGCCCATGCTCGTCATCGAGGCTCCGTGAAACATCGTCATGGCGGCGATGGGAGAGCTGGCGTCAACCAGGGTGTCGGCCGCGCTGCCTCCATTGGCGATGACCAGGTAGGCGGCTCCGCTGGCGTTCGTGATCGGTTGATAGGCGAATCCCTGACGGATCTGAAGGTCGCCAAGGGTCGCGGACGCGGTTGGCAGGGTAGGGGTACGGCAGCTCGGGAGTAGGAGGACCAGTAGTGCCAGCCCGTGTGGCAGCCGCACCCGGTTGTGGGCGATCATTGTGTCACCAAGGCTTGAATGTTCCGCACCCAGTCTTCCTGGCGGGTGCCGAAGGCATATCCGACGTGGGCAAGGTTGTCACGCGTGAAGCCGAGCACTATGGCCGCATGTTCGACGGCATAGGTCGTATCGTTGCTGCCCGGCACGATGATCGGCTCACCGAGACGAAGGGCCCGCATGGCCGCAGCGACCTGTGCCGAGTCGCCCCGGAGGCCGATGAATCGCGGATCAAAGTGGTCGAGCCAATCCCGCAGCACCGATGGCGTATCGCGGCGTGGATCGGTCGTCACGAAGATCACTCGGACCGCCTGGTTGATCTCCGGCGAGAGGCGGCCCAGAGCGGCGGCGAGGTTCGCCATGGTGACCGGGCAGATGTCCGGGCAGTGGGTATAGCCAAAGTACAGCAGCACGATCTTCCCTTCGGTATCCTCCTTCAGCCGAAACGGCCGGGTATCGGTGGCAGTGAGCACGAGATCGGGCTTGGCTAGCGCAGGCTCGAGCACCAGCCCTTCGCCCAGAGGGCGTAACCCCGCGGGCTTGCAGGTGAGCGCTGCGATTGCTAGAGTGGCGTACCCCAGGACCTGCCCGGTTCTCATGGTCGATCCTCGCTCTCCGCCAGCTCGCGTCGGAGCAGCTCTTCGAGCCGGACCCGCTCGGCGGTGGCCAGGTGTTCCAGCGGCGCGGTCAAGGGTTCACCCCCGCCGCGTTCGATGCCCCGGTGCCTGCCCCGAAACCACGCCATCAGAGCGACGCTGCAGAGCAGAAGGAGCACACCGGGGAGCAGCCATCCGAAAACGTCGAAGCCGTCCCAAGTCGGCTCACCGAGGATCCGCTGACCGAACGTCGCAACCAGATCGCCCCGGATCCGGTCGGTGGACTCCCCCTGCGCCATCCTTCGGCGAATGGTGGTGCGCAGAGTCTCGGCCTGCCAGCTCGGGCAAGCCTCGAGCGTGAGGCCAGGACAGAAGGGACTCTGCAGCCTCGCAATGAGCCGCCAGGCCTCGCTCTCACGCTGGCTGAGGAGGTCAGCGCGGCCGGAGTCGCCCGGGGCTCCCACGGCCATCTGACCCGCCACCAGAATGAGCAGCAGCATCAGCGGAGCTTCGCCTCCTTGAGCTCATCCACCGTCCATGCCGCCTTCCGCGACTTCACCGCCGAGCGCACCGCGGCCACCTCGGCCTCGGTGACCGGCTTGCCCGTGTTCCCCCAGCTCGCTCTCTCATAGTTGATCGCGTCGGCGATCTGAGCATCGGACAGGCTTTCCCAGGGGGCCATCAGCCCGTTGAACGCCTGCCCCTTTACCGTGATCGGGCCGCTCAGGCCCTTGAGGACGATAGCGATGTGCAGGTCTCCGGGACCGTTGACATAGTCCGACCCTGCCAGCGGCGGAAAGGCGTTGGGGACCCCCTCTCCATTCGGCTGATGACAGGTGGAGCAGACCTGATAGGCGTCGGCACCGGGTGCTTCGGCGGGTGCAGGCGTCGAGGGCGGGCTTGGGGTGGCCGTGGCCCCGGTGCCTTCCGGTTTGGCAACTGGTTGTTCCTTCCCACCACCGCAGGCGACCAGCATCGCGCAAGCGGTGACCAAGACGGGCAACAGGCGTGGATACATGCTGCGATCTCCTCAACCGAAGGTGTCAGGTGGTCCGAGCCGGGTTGAGACAAGGTCTAATACCGGCGGCCGACGGCAGGTGGATGCGCTACCCCTACCGCTACGACCGATACCCCTTGGCCGGAACCGGGTGCGCCGAGGCGGACCTCGGAGGCACGAAACTGGATCAGTTTGACTTCGGTAGCCGGTGGGCTGGACGCCGCACCGTCAAGCGAGCGGAACCGGAGGCGCTAACGCAGGCGGCTGGAGGTGAAGGAGGGTGTGGCGCGGAGCAGTAACAACTGGAGCGGCGGGCTCCACCGCAGCTGGGGTCGCCGGTAGCGGTATCCTGAAGCGCGGCGACGATACCAGAGGAGTGGAGCAACACGACTGTCCAATACAACTGCACCCATCGGAGGATCCGCCGGGGCGTGCCGGATCGGAGGCGTGCGCGCAGTATGTTCCTGTGGCGAACGCGCTCTGGTGTCCGAGCACGGTTGCCGCCAGTTCGCGACCGGCCGCGCAGGCGTGGAACAACCCGGGGGCAATGCTGGTCCCGCCGAACGTCAGCGTGAGGAGAAGACTCAGGGCTTGCCGGAGAGGGGACGACATGGCCTCAATCATGGGTTGGGGCCCGTGAACTCGCAAGGTGCTCGGGAGAGTTTGAGCACTGACCGGGGCCCCGCCGCGTCGTCGTCGTGCTGGAGGTACGCGAGCCCCTTCTCTCTCCTATATCTCGTCGCGGCGCACCGGTGAGGACCGGTCAAAGCGCTTCACATTCTCCTTGGCAGCGGCACGATCATCGAGGCCAGGCGCCGGTACTCCTCGTATGCCGTCCCGTGATGGGTCACCAAGTCGCGCTCTTCTGGTGCCGATTAGATGCCCACGTTTTCCAGCCTCCCGGCTCTGGGTGTAGATATGCCCGCTGCACTGAAACCGGAAGAGGAAGTGTCTCTGCAGTTTCCTACCCCACCCCCTTCGCAAACTCCGCCGCCAGCTCCGGTCCCGCCGTGTCGTCATCGTGCTTGAAGTAGACGAACGCCTCTTCCCACGACTGCTCCTTGATCTTCGCGGCCCAGCTCTTCTGCGCCGCGGCGTCGTAGGCCGGTTTGTGGAGCCGGAGATACCCCCACGGCGCGGTCGCCACCACCGGGGTCTCCATGTCTTCCTGATCGGAGATGCAGAGCGCCGCTCCCGCTTGGCGCAACGCGTCGTACACGCTCTCGTCGTGCCAGCTCGCGTGCCTGAACTCGAACGCCGCCCGCCACTTCCTCGGCAGCGCCTTGAGAAAGTCCTCCAGCCGAGTCACGTCCTTCTTGAAGTTGGGCGGGAGCTGAAACAGGGTGGGGCCCAGCTTGTTGCCCAGAGCGGACGCCACGCGCAAAAAGTACTCCAGCGCACTCCCCACGTCCTTCAATCGCCCGATGTGCGTGATCCGCTGAGACGCCTTGATCGCGAACCGGAACCCCTCCGGCACCTGCTCGGCCCACTCGAGCACCACCGACTCCTTGGGCATCCGGTAGAAGGTGTTGTTGATCTCCACCGTGGGGAACTTGCCGGCGTAATACCTGAGCATCCCGTCGGCCGGAAGGTCGTCGGGATAGAACTTGCCTTTCCACTCCTTGAAGGAGTAGCCAGACGTACCAGTCAGGATGCGCATCTAGAGCAGGACTGGGTTCACGGTGGAATGGGCAATAGGCACTGGGCGCTCGGCACTAGGGGTGAAGGATGAGAAATCGGGAACGTGAAGAGTTGGCACTAGGCGCTGAGCAATAGGCGCTAGACCATGGGATCCAATCACAGTTGCTACCCGATCTCTGCTATCAGGCCGAGTGCCGAGTGCCGAGCGCCCATTTGCCTCTCATACACCGAGCACCTCGCTCGCTTTCCGCATCTGCCTCTGCTTCACCCACAGCAGCGCCCCGAACCGGCCGCCCGAGGTGGTGACGGCATCGATCGCGGTGACGTTGATCTTGGCCTCGCCCAGGCGGCGGAGAATCTCTTCGATCGCCCCGACGCGATCTTCGCCCTCGATCAGGAAGACGGTCTTCCGGGGCTTGAGCCGGATCTTCGCCGCCTTGGCGGCCGCCAGGAAGGCGGCGCTGTCCGCCGGCACGAAATCCACCTGCGACTTGCGCTGGCTGGGAAAGGCGGAGAAGGCCAGGAGATTCACCCCCGCATCCCGGAATACGCGCAACAGCCGCGCGCCCTCGCCGGGTTTGTCGGCGGCCATGGTGTAGAAGTAGTCGGTCCTTCGGATTGTGTCGGGCATTCTGACCTCCTAGCCCAGTGCCGATTGATGATTGCCGATTGCCGATTGAAGTGCCGAGTGTCGATCGCCGAGTGCCCCTTGGGAAGGGTGGGGAAATCGGCATTCGACAATCCGCTGTTATGTGCCGAGTGCCCAGTGCCGAGTGCCTAGTGCCTCCCCTTCAGCCCCGCGATCCTTCCCCCCTCACCAACATCCGATACCTCGACAAGTGCCGTATCGCCGCCGCCCTCTTGCCGATCTGCTCGTACAGCCGCGACAGATTGTAGTGCGCGTCGGCGAAGTCGGGATCGGCGGCCAGGGCGCGCTCATAGGCGGTGATCGCCTGGGCCCGCTTCCCCTGGTCCTCGAGCGCGATCCCCAGGTTGAACGCGGCGGTCGAGTGTTTGGGAACCGCCTCGAGCGCCGCCTGATAGTGCTCGATTGCCTCGCCCAGCTTGCCGGCCTCGGCCAAGAGCCGACCCAGATTTACATGCGCGTCGGCGTGCTTGTGGTCCAGAGCCAGTGCCTTGGCATAGGCCTCCGCCGCCTCGGGGGGAGCCGCGGCTTCGAGATCCACCCCCAGCTGATACCAGTGCGCCGCGGTGAGGGGCTGGCTCGATTCCCGGGCCCGCTTCGCCGCGCGCCGCGCCAGCGGTGCCACTTCGCTCGCGAAATCCTTGACCGCCAGGTCCAGCTGAATCTGTCCCGTGGCCGGGTTCCAGGCGGCAGAACCATCCCGCACCAGGACCTTCTCTCCCTCGGTGGTAATCCGGATCCCACTCAGCGAGCGCCCCTCGGGCAATTGCCGCTTGAGATACCGCAGCTCCCGTCGGATCCGACGGGTGGGAAGTTTCTTACGCGAGAGCGCCTTGGCGGTACGAAGAAGAACCAGGTCCTGGAAGGAGAAGCGATAACTATTGCGCGGCCCGCGCCCCGGCGAGAGAAACCCCGCCCGCGCCTGCGCCCGCACCTGCGGCTCGGAGATCCCGAGGAGCTCGGCGGCGTCGCGGGTGGTGTAGGTTTTCATGGGGCCAAGAGGTAAGAGGCAAGGGGCAAGGGGAAGAGGCAAGGGGTGAGAGGCAAGGGGCAGGCGTTAGGCACTCGGCACTCGGCGCTGTCATCCCGAGCGAGTGGAGCGAGCGAGGGATCTCAAGGCTTCATCTGCCCCCGACCCCTGAGATTCCTCGCTGCGCTCGGAATGACAGCTCGGGAATGCTGTTCCCGTTCTCCCGTTCTCCCGTTCCCCCGTTCCCCCACTCAGTCCTCAGTCCTCAGTCCTTCTCAGCGACCTCCCTTTGCAACCTTGGCCACCCGCGCCGGCTTCTCTTCCGTCGCGCGCTTGGCCGGCTTGCGATCGCCCTTTTCCTTGCTGAGGCTGGCCTTGAGCGCCTCCATGAGGTCGATGATCTTGGCGCCCTGCTCGGGGGCGGGCTCCGCGGTGATCTCCTGGCCGTCCACCTTCTTGTGAATGGCCTCGAGCACCCGGTCCTTCACCTTGTCCCGGTAGTTCTCGGGCTTGAACTCCTCGGTGGAGGTCTGCTCGATCAGCTGCTTGGCGAGCGCCAACTCGGTCTTCTTGACCTCGCCCTCGCCGATCGGCACCTCTGACGCGGGGCGGATCTCGTCGGCATAGTGGAGCTGTTCCATCACCAGCACGCCGTCCATCGGGCGCACCAGCACCAGGTTCTCCTGGCCCCGCGCGGCGTACTGGCCAATCGCGGCGCGATTGGTCTCCTTCAACGCCTCACTGAGCAGGCGATAGGCCCGCTCGCCTCCCTTGTCGGGCCCCAGGTAATAGATCTTGTCCACGTAGATTCGTTCGACCTTGGGCAGGGGAACGAATTCGGCGATATCGATCGAATTGGTCGCTTTCTCTTCCAGCGCCTTCAATTCCTCAGGGTTGAACAGCACGTATTGACCCTTGGAGAATTCGTAGCCTTTGGCGATATCGTCCTTCTCGACGATCTCGCCGTCCTTGGTGCAGATGTACTGTTGTTTGAGTCGAGAGCCGCACTTCTTGTGCAGCATATTGAACGAGACTCGGGCCGCCGACTCGCTCGCCGAATAGACGCTCACCGGTACCGAGACGAGGCCGAAGGAAATGGTGGCCGAGCCAATGGATCTTGCGGGCATATGGGGCAACACCGTGATTGAAGGATCGGGCCAACCGGCCCGTACTGTTCCGACTGAGGTAAGGGGTCTCTACGCTAAGAAATTCAGCCGATGCCCGCAAGAGAACACACGAAGCCTGATCCGCTAAGCGCTTACCGAGCAAAACGTTCGGTCGAACGCACGCCGGAGCCCTCGGGGACGGTCGGGCGTCCCGCCGGTGGTGGGCGTCTCTTCGTGATACACATGCACGCCGCGCGCCGTCTGCATTGGGACCTGCGACTCGAGATGGACGGCGTGCTCCGCAGCTGGGCCGTCCCCAAGGGTCCCTCTCCCAATCCCGCCGACAAACGCCTGGCAGTGCACGTCGAAGATCATCCGCTCGAATACGGCGACTTCGAGGGGATGATTCCCGAGGGGAACTACGGAGCCGGCGCGGTGATTGTTTGGGACCGCGGCCAGTGGATTCCCTTGAACGACATCGAGGAGGGTTTGGCCAAGGGGAAACTGCTGTTCGAGCTGCGCGGCTACAAGCTTCACGGCGTCTGGACCCTGGTGAAGATCAAGAAAGGCGAGAAGGAGTGGCTCCTGATCAAGGAGCGGGACGCCTACGCCACCAAGGAAACCCCCGAGCTGCCGGCGGTCTCGGTGCTCTCCGGACTCACCGTCGAGGACCTCAAGGCCGGCCGCGATCCCGCCGAGCCGATTCGGAAGGCGCTGGACAAGCTCAAGGCGCCCAAGCGGACGGTGAACCCGGGGGAGACCCCATTCATGCTGGCGGAGCCGAGAGAGGCGGCGTTCACCAAGGAAGGCTGGGTCTTCGAGCTCAAACTCGATGGGTATCGGATTCTCGCCTCGCGCGAGGACGGCGAGGCGCGATTGCTCACCCGGAACGGGCACGACGCCTCGCGGACTTTTCCCGAGGTGTCCCGCGCGGTGGCCGCTTTGCCCTACAAACACCTGGTGATCGACGGAGAAGTGGTGGTTCTCGACCCGCAGGGCCACCCAAACTTCGGCCTCCTCCAGAAACGCGGCAAACTGACTCGGCCCACCGACGTGAAGCGCGCCGTGGTCGAGCTGCCGGTCACCTACTACGCCTTCGATCTCCTGGGATTCGAGGACTACGATCTCCGGTCACTCCCGCTGGTCGAGCGGAAACGGATTCTCCAGATGGTGCTGCCGCCGCTGGGCGCCCTGCGGTACCTGGAGCACTTCGAAAAGGAAGGTGAGGCGGTCTATCAGCAGGTGATGGCCCATCGCCTGGAGGGGGTCGTGGCCAAGAAGGCCGATTCTCCGTATCGCAACGGCCGATCGCCCTCCTGGCTCAAGATCAGGGCCAAGCGCTCCGACGACTTCGTAGTGGTGGGCTACACCGCGCCCAAGGGTTCTCGCGGGGGATTCGGGGCGCTGCATCTCGCCGACTACGTGGACGGCAAACTGGTCTACGCCGGTCGCGCGGGGAGCGGGTTCACCGACAAGATGCTCAAGGAAGTGAGCGCCACGCTCAAGTCCAGCGTCCGCGACACACCCCCCTGCGAAGGCCCGATCCCCACCGAGAAGACCACCACCTGGGTCGAGCCTCAGCTGGTCTGCGAGGTCCAGTTCACCGAGTGGACGGCTGAGGGACTCCTTCGGCACCCGGTGTTCATGCGGTTCCGGGACGACAAGGCGCCCGAGGACTGTATTCGCCAGGGTTACGTCGCGCCGAGCGATGTGGAGGCGGGAGACGAATCGGATCCGGCGGCCGATCCGCCCGCGCAGATCAAGAAGCCAAAGGAAGAGGTGGCTCCGCCGGCCGAGGTCCCGTTCACCAACCTGAACAAGGTGTTCTGGCCCGAGGAGGGCTACACCAAGGGCGATCTGATCGAGTACTACCGCCAGATCTCTCCCTGGCTGTTGCCCTACCTCCGTTCACGCCCCGTGGTGCTCACCCGCTATCCCGACGGGATCGCCGGGAAATCGTTCTTCCAGAAGGACGCCCCCGGCTTCGCTCCCGAGTGGATCCGGACTCAACGCATGTGGAGCGAACAGGCTCAGCGCGAGATCGACTACTTCATCTGTGACGATCTCCCCTCGCTACTCTATCTGATCAACCTGGGCTCGATCCCGCTCCACGTCTGGGGCAGTCGAGTCCAGACCCTGGAGCAGCCCGACTGGTGCATCCTCGATCTCGACCCCAAGGGAGCCCCCTTCACCGATGTGGTCAAAGTCGCCAAGGTGGTCCACGAGCTCTGCCAGCAGGTCGAGCTGCCCGACTACATCAAGACCAGCGGCTCCTCGGGTCTCCACGTGATGATCCCGCTGGGCCGGCAGATGACCTACGAGCAGTGCCGTCTGCTGGCCGAATTGCTGGCCCGGGTGGTCGTGCGCCGCCTGCCCGAGATCGCCACCATCACTCGACAGGTCTCGCGTCGTGAGGGTCGGGTCTACGTGGACTATCTTCAGAACGGCCACGGTCGCCTGCTGGTGGCGCCGTTCAGCGTGCGCCCACTCCCTGGCGCCCCGGTCTCGATCCCACTGGAATGGAAGGAAGTCACCGCCAAGCTCGACATCCGTCGTTTCACCATCAAGACCGCACCGGAACGCCTGGCGAAGAAGAACACCGATCCCCTGGCCCCGGTACTCACCGAGAGTCCCGATCTGGCTCACGCCCTGGGACGGTTGCAGGTGGTTGAGGCCAAGCCCTGAACCCCACTGGAGGAGCGCGCTGATGTCGGCCAACCACGAAATGCTGGCTGAGATTCCCATGTTCGCCCTGCTCGACGAGGCGGAGCGCGCCGCGTTGGTGGCGCTGATGACGGCCCACAAGTTCGCGGCGGGAGAGACGATCTTCACCTACGGCGACGTGGGAGACTCGGTCCACATTATCCGCAACGGGAAGGTGGAGGTCTTCGTGGAGAGCCTCGATGGGGAAAAGGTGGTGTTGGCCGAAAACGAGGCGGGAGACGCCTTCGGCGAGATCTCGGTGCTGGACGGCGGTCCCCGCACCGCTACGGCCGTAGCCCTCGAAGACTGCGAGACGCTCGTGCTCGACCGTGAGGGGTTGCTTCACCTGTTCCGCGATCACCCCCACTCGGCACTCGATCTGCTGACGGTAATGGGCCGCCGGCTCCGCGCGACGGACGAGCTGCTCCGAACCCAGGTCAGCCGGAACGTGAACGTGGAAGTGGAGGAGAGCCTGACCTTGGGCCAGAGGGTCGCCGACATGGTGGCCAGCTTCGGCGGATCCTGGCCATTCATCATCTTCTTCGGTGTCTTCTTGACCGTCTGGATGATCCTGAACGTGGAAATGTCTGGGCGCGCCTGGGACCCGTACCCCTTCATCCTGCTCAATCTGGTGCTCTCCACGCTGGCCGCGATCCAGGCCCCGGTGATCATGATGTCCCAGAACCGGCAGGCCTTCAAAGATCGGCTGCAGGCGGAGCAGGACTACAAAGTGAATCTCAAGGCGGAGCTGGAAGTGGCCGAGCTCCATCGCAAAATCGACCGGCATTACGAGGCCCTGCAGATGGGCTTCGATAGGCTGACTAGAGGAGGATTTCCGCGGTGAGCACTGAATCGAAACTGACCGGACCGGACCTGAGCCAGGGCGTTCCCGTCGCTCAGATCAAGGACGGTGGCATGCTATTGGGTTACGCCGAGGGAGAGCCGGTGCTCCTGGCGCATGTGGGCCGGAAGTTCTTTGCCATCGGCGCAACCTGCTCGCATTACGGTGGGCCTCTCGCGGAGGGGCTCCTGGTCGGCGAAACGGTTCGTTGTCCCTGGCACCACGCCTGCTTCAGTCTCAAGACCGGCGAGGCGGTTCGTCCGCCGGGATTGAATCCGGTGTCCTGCTGGACCGTGGTGCGCCAGGGCCGCAAGGTCCGGGTGGAGAGCAAGCTGCCGGCGCCGCCGGCCCGGCTGTACAAGGGCAGAGCGAAGCCGCCGACCGACGTGGTCATCGTCGGAGGTGGTGCCGCCGGATCGGCTGCTGCGTTTACCCTGCGCCAGGAGGGCTATACCGGCAAGCTGACGCTGATCAGCGCCGATAGTGATGCCCCCTACGACCGGCCCAATCTTTCCAAGGAATATCTGGCGGGTAGCGCGCCCGAGGATTGGCTCCCCCTTCGCTCCACAGATTCCTATCGCGATCAGGGGATCGACCTGCGCCTCCGCAGCACGGTAAAGAAGATCCAGCCCCGGGCCAGACGTGTGACGCTCGCTTCGGGGGACACGCTCTCGTTCGACCGGCTGCTGCTCGCCACCGGGGCCGATCCGATCCGGCTCACCATGCCGGGCGGCGATCTTCCCCACGTCTACTACCTGCGGACCCTGGCCGATTCGCGAGCCATCAAGGCCCGCGCGGAGACGTCACGCCGCGCGGTGGTGATCGGGGCCAGCTTCATCGGGCTCGAAGTCGCGGCCGCGCTCAAGACCCGGGGCCTCGAAGTCCATGTGGTCGCCCCGGACCGGCTGCCGCTGGAGAAGGTGATGGGGCCGGAGTTGGGGACCTTCATCCGGAACCTGCACCAGGAGCGCGGCGTGGTCTTTCACTTGGAGCGGAGCGTCACCGGCATTGCCCCCGATGCCGTGACCCTGAGCGACGGAAGCAAGTCGCCCGCCGATCTGGTGGTCCTGGGCGTCGGCGTGCGGCCCTCGCTCAAGCTGGCGGAGGATGCCAAGCTCACCGTGGATGGCGGCGTCACTGTAGATGAGTATCTCGCGACCAGCGCGCCCCGGATCTTCGCCGCGGGCGACATCGCCCGATGGCCCGATCCCCACAGCGGCGAGCGGATCCGGATCGAACACTGGGTGGTAGCCGAGCGGCAGGGGCAGACCGCCGCGCGCAACATGCTGGGGCGGCGGGAGCGCTTCGACGCAGTACCCTTCTTCTGGAGCGCCCACTACGACGTGTCCATCAACTACGTGGGTCACGCCGCCAGCTGGGATCGCGTGACGGTCGATGGAGACCCGGTGAAGCGCGACTGCACGGTGAGCTACTTCGACAAGGGCGTCCGCCGCGCGGTGGCGACCATCTACCGGGACCAGGCCAGTCTCGAGGCCGAATTGGCGATGGAGAAGGCGACCGTCGCGTCGTGAGGGCTGAAGAACCGAGCTGGGGAGATCGCGTCCGGGTGGCCCGGGAGAAACACGGCCTTACCCGGGCATTTCGGCGCTGGGTCACCCGAACCCGCGACCGCCTCCTCTGGTCCATCGACCAGCAGCAGATCATCGAGGCCCTGCGCGCCATCGGCATCGAGCGCGGGGCCGTCATCGTGGTCCACTCCGCGCTCTCTCAGCTGGGATACGTCAAAGGCGGAGCCCAGGGGCTGATCGACGCCTTGCTGGAGGCGGTAGGGCCCGAAGGCACCGTGCTGATGCCCAGCTTCCCGATGACCGGCTCTCAGCGGGAGTTCCTCGACTCGGGAGTCGTCTTCGACGTCCGCTCCACGCCCTCGCGTTCGGGCGAAGTGACCGAAATCTTTCGCCGGCGCCCCGACGTGCTCCGGAGTCTCCATCCCACCAATCCGGTCTGCGGCTGGGGTCGCTACGCCTCGGAGATCCTGCGCGACCATCACCGCTCTCTCACCGCCTTCGGGCACGAAACGCCCTACGGCCGTCTGGCCGGGCGGGACGACACCTTCATCGTCATGCTCCAGACTCACATCCGGAGCTTCCAGCATCACTTCGAGGAGCGGGTCGGGTTGCCGACGCTGTTCATGCCGCAAGTGCGCACCGTGCCGGTGATCGACGAGACCGGCAACAGGCGCGAGGTCCAGATGCGGGTGCGGCGGGAGTACGCCCCCTACTTCATGGCCGTCCCCTCGGCGGGATCGGGTCCCCCTGAGTGGGCAGAAATCCGGGACTTCCTGGTGATCTTTCCCACGGGCAGGGAGGCTGAGCTGCGCGCCCAGGGAATGCGGTTCGAGGGGTACCCGCGCTTCTGGCGGGTCAACGAGGAGCTCAAACAGGCTGGCGCCTTCAAGCACACGCGATTGGGACGGGGAGACGTCGGGGCGCTCCACGTCCGCCCACTGCTCGGCGTGGTGGAGCCCGAGTTCCGGCGGTTGCTGGAGCGATTTCGGAGCTACTACGATCCCGAGGAGATCAACAAGCTGGGCCGGCCCACCACCTGAAGCCAACCCGCTTCGCTAGGCGGGTTTGGCCAGCAGGGCCTCCACTTCCTTCGCCGCCGCCTCGTGCGCCTTGACGTCGCGCGAGAGCTCGGCCCCCATCTCCGCCAATCGGGCGCTCGGCGCGGTCGCCGCCATGGCCCCGACACTCCGGGCCTGACCCAGCACCGTCATCACGTCGAGAAGGCGTTGCACCAGCGCGTCGCGAGTGCGCTCGCACTGGGCCAGGGCGTCGAGCCAGCCTTCCGGCCGGTTGGGGAACGATTCCCGCTGCTTCTCGAACCGAGCCAAGTTCTCGTCCAGGTCGGAGAGATCCATCGCCGCATCGCAGGTGTGCTCGAGCACGGTAGCCAGCTCGTTTGCCGCTTCGCGGTCGCCCAGGCGCTTGAAGTGGGCCACCAGCCCGCTGCCCATTCTCACCAGGTCGGCCAGGAGACTGCGCGCGGTTCCCTCGGGGAGCCGGGCCAGCGCCTCGAGAATCTTTCGCTCCAGCGGGGTCGGCAACACGGCCTCGTGCGCCACCGCGGCCACTACCGGCCGCTGCAGCTCGCGCTGACCCATGAGTACCAGCAGCGCCGCGAGCAGCGGGCTGGCCCAGATCAGGGCGGGGAGCCCCGCCACACCGGCCCAGCCACCCACACCAGCCATCGCGCCGGCGAGACCCCACGCCTTCCAGGGCATGGAAGTCCAGGCCTTGTCGACTGGCGTCGAGCGGGCCTTGATCTCGCGCGTGGCCAGCTGCTCGACCACGCGATGCGCCGAGCGGGCGGGAACCCGGATCAGGGCCCGGTGGCCGGCGGCCAGATCGTCGAGCTCGGTGATCTCGGCCCGAGTGGCCAGCATGCCGCGCACCCGGTCCATGGCGGACTCGTGTGCCCGCGGATCTTCCGGCTTCTGGAGGAAGATCAGGGTATCGGCCAGCGCCTTGGAGCCGCCGCCGCAGCTGGGGCAGAGCCCCACGCCGAACGGCTCACTCACCCCGCAGATCACGCAGTGATGCAGCTCGCTCCGCTTGGCCACCGCATAGGACTGGGTCTGATGATCGGTGTGCTCCAGTGCCGCGGCCAGGGCCACCGCCGAGGGGAAGCGATCTCCGGGCGAAGCCGCCGTGACTCGCGCGACCACCTCGTCGAGCCAGACCGGGATCTCCGGTCGCGCGGCGCGAGGGTGATGCCCTTCGGGAGCCGGTGACGGAGGCAGGTGCTGCGAAGGCCGGCCCGGCAGCTTGCCGGTGAGCGCGAAGTAGAGGGTCATCCCGAGCGCGTAGAGGTCGGCGCGGGCGTCGCCCCGTTTGCCGGCCAGCACTTCGGGCGCGGTGTAGTTGAGGGTCCCGACCAGCCCACCGGTCTGGGTCATGGTGGCCTGGCCTTCCAGCTTGGCGCTACCGAAGTCAGTGAGCCGGGCCCGGCCGTCGGGATCCAGCAGCACGTTTTGCGGCTTCACGTCCCGGTGAAGGATCCCGTTTTTGTGGGCGGCCACCAGCGCCGAGGCGATGCCCTGGCCCAGACGGATCGCCTCGTTGGGATCGAGGGGGCCGCCATCCCGCACCCGTATCGCCAGGTCGGGGCCGGCGACGTACTCCATCACGATGAAGCTCCAGGGGCCTTCCTCGAGGAAGTCGTGCACCGCCACGATGTGCTCGTGGGCCAATCCCCGCACCGCCATCACTTCGCGCCGCATCCGCTCCCGCGCCATCTGGGCCGCGGCCGGAGGCGGGACCAGGAGCTTGATGGCGACGTCCGTGCCCAGCCCGTTGTCCCTGGCGAGATAGACCACCGAGTAGCCGCCGCGACCGATCTCCTTGCCGATCTGGTAGCGGTTCTTGAGCGAAGATCCGGGGGCCAGGTAGCCGGGGGAACCGGCGGGAATCGGCGCCGTCATGGCGTCTCTCCCAGGCGGTTCAGGACCTCCAGCGCGTTGGTGCGCCACCCGTCGTCCTCGTGGTAGAGCTCCACGAACTTCTTGAGATGGTCGCGGGCCGGGTCGAGCTGGCCCAGGACGTATTCCGACATCCCGGCGTGATAGAGCGCCATGTAGTTCTCGGGCCAGAACTCGATCACCAACTCCATGATCGGTCCGGCGGATTTATCGTCGCCCGCGTCGGCCACCGGATGGCCCACATTGAAGACGATGTTGGCCGCGGTGCCCCGATCCGACGGGGGAAGCGATTCGATCACGGCTCGGGCCCTGTCGATCTTGGAGGCCAGCGCGAAACAGGCGGCGCTGTACCCGGAGCCCTCAATGGTCTTGGGAGCTGGATGGTACTTGTGCTGGGTCTCCACTTCGAGCGCGTTGCAGAACGGCTTCATCGCCTGGAACCACTGGGCGCCGGTGCCACCGAACTGGACCGGTGTCTGAGTCACGTGAGAGGTCGGGCGAGGCGGCGGCGCGGGCTTGGGCTTGAACAACACGAAGGCGCAGAGCACCACGTACATGGAGCCCAGCAGGTAGAGCTTGCGCATGTTGGAACCCTCCTTCGGCCGGAGGTTCGGCAAACCACCTTGGACGGCAACCCGCATGCCGCCAGAAGGAAGCACCTAACTCGTTGCCGGACAGGCGATTGTGCTTCGTCCCAGAGGGGAATGAGCGCCCCCGCCTCTGGCAGCCTGCCGTCTTGTTTCGCTGCTGTTCGATTCTCGACGTAACCCGGGTCACCGTCCGATGGCCGGTCCCGGCCCAAGTTGGCATGGTCTCCAACCGGTTTCTCCATGACCAGCCTGCAGCGGGTCCTGTATAGCACGCTCATCGCGTGCGGCTTGACACATTCCCTTTGGGCCCAGGGTGCGCCGCTCCGTCACGGCGCCTGGGTCGGGGTTTCGCCCTCGTTCGGTTCGCCCAAGGTCTCCTGCGACTTCTGCCAGGATGGGCGGGAGACCGGGTTCGCCGGGATGCTCGACGCCGGCGTCGTGGTCGCAAAACGATTCGGGGTGGGGATCGAGGGGGGAGGCTGGTTCCACAACGTGGACAACGTGGGGCACCGGCTCTGGTCGCTCTCGCTGGCCGGCCACTACTATCCCGATCCGCGGAGCGGTCTCTCACTCAAGGTCACCGTCGGATACGCCACCTACACCGCGAGTGACAGCACCGGCAGCCTCAAGGCCAAGGCGCCCGCCCTGGGTGCAGGGATCGGGTGGGAGACTCGGCTGGCTCCCCACGTCCTGATTCAGCCCTACGTCGACTTCTTCAGTACCATCCCGACCACCCTGCGCTTCGAGGATCAAGTGGTCACCGGCGGCACCACGGTGACCCAGCTCCGGGTCGGGATGGGCATTCGCTATTACGGAGGCCGCTGATGCTTCGCCTGGTCCTGACTTCGCTGCGCCGGCCGCTGCTCGTGGTCTCGAGCTGGCTCCTGGTTCCCGTCGGGTTGTCGCTCTCCGCCTGTGGAAGCGACGAGTACATGGCCACTCATCCCTCCACCGCCACCGGGCCGAGCGCCGCCTACGGCCTCTGGACCCCGGGGCCCAACGACACCTGCACCAAGGAAGTCCACGATCGCTACTCGACCATCGGGCCGGACGGGAAGCTCTATCCCACCTGGCATCCGCCGGTCGATCCGCAGAGCGGGTGCAGCTTCGGCCACGAGCACGGCCGGGATCCCAGCGGCTCCAAGCTCTATCACCAGGTGGGCGCCATCCCCTTTGGATTGGCCAACGAGGCGCTGGATACCTGGGACCCCACCGGGATCCGCCACGAGGACCACTTCGGCCACAAGATCGAGTGGGAGAACGACGTCCCGATGCGGATCAGCGGCCCGGCCGGCACCGTGCTCAACATTACCTGCGACGTGCTGACCAAGTTGCACCAGGGGACCCACTCGAAGGACGCCTTCACCAACAACCTGCACGAGCTGGTCTATCACATCCGCTGCAACGACGGCACCGAGCTCCATCTGACGCTGCTCACCGCGATCGGGACCCCGGGCGAGTTCCAACGCTCCTGCGATCCCGACGGTCCCGCGGTGGTGGTTGGCGCTCCGACCCCGGCCAACTCGCCCGACGGCGGGGGCCGCCGGCTGATACCGGATCGGGTCTGCGTAGACCAGTACGTACTGGTGCCGCCGGGCCAGCGGTCCCAGTTCAACAACGGGATCCACGAGAGCTGGCAGGTCTCCGCCGGCCTTCGCGCCGACGACGGCCACGGCCTCGCCTTCGTCAATCCCTATTTCCAGGTGTTCGATCCCAGCCGCTTCTACGATCCGGCCGCGACCAACGTGACCGGTCGGACCATCGATCTCTGCTATGAGGTGGAGTCCAACGGCGATCGGGCCAGCAGCAGCTCCTGCGACGCCTCGACCGGGAACGGGACCGTCCTGGGGGTGACCTTCGACGATCCCCGCTCGGTCTTCAACGGGGCCCACCGCGTGGTGGACATCAATTCCACCATCATCTCCAACCAGGACGGGCCGGAGGTCTGGTACACCGATCCCTTCGGGCGCCACGGGCGTCCGGCGCCGTTCCCCGGCTCAGTGCTGCAATTCGTGGCCAAGGTCAATACCGACTACGGGTTCAACGTGAGCGGCCCCGGCCTCGATCACGACTACAGCCAGGGGGTGCACGCGCCGAATTAAGCGGGGAACGGGGAACGGGTTGCAGGAATGAGGGAATGAGGGAGTGCAGGAATGGGGAATGAACTGATCAGCGGGCCCATTCCCCCATTCATCCATTCCCCCATTCTTTCATTCATTTCTCCCGTTCTCCCGTTCTCCCGTTCTCCCGTTCTCCCGTTCTCCCATTCCCCATGTTGTCATTCCGAGCTAAGCGAGGAATCTCGAGGATCGAGTGCCGATGGAGCCTTGAGATCCCTCGCTGCCGCTCGGGATGACAGAGGCCCCATGGCGACCACCTCGCCGCCCTCTCCTCCGGGTCCCTGGTCCCTGGTCCCCGGTCCCAGATGTTCCCGTTCTCCTGTTCCCCCGTTCTCCCGTTCTCCGTATCTTTTCGGCCCATGTCTTCGATCGACCTCAACGCCGATCTGGGCGAAGGCTTCGGCCGTTACCGGCTTCCCGGCGACGCCGAGCTGCTTTCGCTGGTCAGCTCCGCCAACATCGCCTGCGGGTTTCACGCGGGCGATCCGATCGTGATGCGGGAGACCGTGGCCCTGGCCCTGCGCCACTCGGTCACCATCGGCGCCCACCCCGGCTATCCCGACCTAGGCGGCTTCGGTCGCCGTGAGATCAACGCCACCCCCGATGAGGTCTTCGCCTACGTGACCTATCAGGTCGGCGCTCTGGCCGCCTTCTGCACCTCGGCCGGCACCCGGATGCGCTATGTGAAGCCCCATGGCGCGCTCTACAATCGGGCGGTGGGAGACGCGGAGATCGCCCAGGCCATCGCCAGCGCGGTGCGGGACGTGGATTCCGACTTGGCGCTGCTCGCCATCGAGAACAGCCAGCTGGCCCAGGCGGGGCGGAGTCTGGGGTTGGAGACCGCCAACGAGGCCTTCGTGGACCGGGCCTATCGGCCGGACGGCAGTCTCGTTCCGCGGGGCTCGCCGGGAGCGGTACTCACCGACGTGGAGGCGATGGTGCAGCGGGCGCTGCGCATGGTGCGAGACCACTACGTGGTCGCGGTGGACGGCACCCGCTGCCTGGTCCATCCCGATTCGCTCTGTGTCCATGGGGACGGTGAGACCGCGGTGGCGATCGTGCGGGCCCTGCGGGCCCGGTTCAAGGAAGAAGGCATCACCATCGCCCCCTTCGTCTCGTGAAGGGAACGGGGTGGCGGTTGTCTCCTCTGGGCGAGGCGGCCATTACCGTGACACTGGGTGACCGGGTCGAGCCGATCCTGCACGACCGGGTGCTCGATCTCGCGCGCCGAGCGCGGGCGGCCCAATGGCCCGGGATCCAGGAGGTCGTCGCCGCCTACGCGACGGTCACGGTCTTCTTCGACCCGCTCAAGACCAACCACGGCCGGGTAAGCGCGGCCCTGCGCACGCTGCAGCACGCCCCCGCCGTCCCCAAGAACAGCCCGCTCGAGACCAGTCGCGAGTTCGTCATTCCGGTTCGCTACGACGGCCCCGACTTGGAGGAGGTCGCCACGCGCACCGGGCTGCCTCGCTCTGAAGTCATCGCCCGTCACGCCGCGCGAACCTATCGCGTCTACCTGCTCGGCTTCGTCCCTGGCTTCGCCTACCTGGGCGAGCTGGATCCCACCCTGGCCCTGCCGCGCCGTGCCGAGCCTCGACAGCGGGTCCCCGAGGGTGCGGTCGCGATCGCGGGAGAGCAAACCGG
>Ga0335085_10004095_pt1 | contig 24454 bp, 21 predicted proteins | sample Lox_Sample_45_FD_206712 | JGI IMG/M metagenome (GOLD analysis project Ga0335085, IMG submission 206712) | Soil microbial communities from Loxahatchee National Wildlife Refuge, Florida, United States - Lox_Sample_4.5 | ecosystem: Environmental > Terrestrial > Soil > Wetlands | place: USA...
AACCCGCGGTTCTCCGTCAGCCGCGTCGACATCGACCGCCCGGGCCCCACGTACACCATCGACACCCTGCGCGATCTGGCGGACGCGAACGGTCCCGGCACCGACCTATACTTCATCACCGGGGCGGATGCCCTGGCGAACATCCTGACTTGGCACGATGTCGACGCGCTCTTCGGACTCGCGCACTTCATCGGCTGTACGCGGCCGGGCCACCGGCTGACCGGCCAGGGCCTGCCCGACGGCAAGGTGTCCCTGGTCGAGATCCCCGCACTCGCGATCTCGAGCAGCGAATGCCGCCACCGGGTCGCCGCCGGCGAACCCGTCTGGTACCTGGTCCCGGACGGTGTCGTGCAGTACATCGCCAAGCGCGGCCTGTACCAGCGATCCGCCAGCTGACCCAAGTCAAAACAGCAAAAATCATGAATAGTCCGAACGGAATGGGCTGACTCCGGTCCGCAACACCCGGAACCGGCCACTCGCGCAGGGCCATCAGTTGCGCTGCCGTGAGATCCTAGGGACAAGCAACCCCGACCGAGGAGGCCGAGTCAGCCACGTGACTGCCACCGCAAGGGCTATCGAGCTCACCGAGATCGCCGCGCTCGCCGCGGCGGAGAAGCTGGCCAACGACATCGTTGCGTACGACGTCAGCGACCAGCTAGCGATCACCGACGCATTCCTGCTCTGCTCAGGCTCCAACGACAGGCAGGTCCGCTCGATCATCGACGAGGTGGAGCTGAGGCTCAAGCAGGCAGGGGCCACCCTGATCCGCCGTGAAGGCGAGCAGGAGGGCCGCTGGGTGCTGCTTGATTACAACGATGTCGTGGTCCACGTCCAGAACAAGGAGGAGCGCGTCTTCTACGCCCTCGAGCGCATCTGGAAGGACTGCCCGCGGATCGAGCTGCCCGATGTGGCGCTGATCGGCAACCCTGGCGCGGGGGAGTAACGCTGAGCGCAGCCAAGCGGCTCGTGCTGTGGCGGCACGGCCAGACGACCTGGAACGCTGAGCACCGCTTCCAGGGCCAGACCGACATACCGCTCGACGAGACCGGCGAGGCGCAGGCCGAATACGCCGCGCGCCGGCTGGCTACCCTCAGACCCTGTGCGATCTTCGCCTCCGACCTGTCCCGTGCGCTGCAGACCGCCGCGCCGCTGGCCCGGCTGACCGGCCTGCCGGTCGCGCCGGACAAGGGACTGCGCGAGCGGTCGGGCGGTGACTGGGAGGGCCTGACTGATCTGGAGATCCGCGAGCGCTACCCGGCAGAGCGCGCCACCTGGAACCCGCCCAACGGCGAGCCGACCGCCGCCGTCGCCGAGCGCGTGAACGTCGCGCTGACCAGGATCGCCGGCTCCCTTGAGGAGGGACAGCTCGCCGTCGTGGTCAGCCACGGCGCGGCACTGCGCCTGGGCATGGAGCGCCTGCTCGGGCTGCCCGCGCTCGGCGTGGGCGTGCTCGGCCCGCTGGCGAACTGCTCCTGGTCGGTGCTGTCCCTGCAGGGAAGCCACTGGCGGCTGCTCGAGTACAACGCGGGAACCCTGCCGGAACCAGTAATCGGCGACGACCGCTAGCCGCTGTGCCCGGCAGGCGTCCCTCGCCCGCCGGGCACGCGGGCGGGGCGGTCATGCCGCTTTGCCGTCCCCGGCCTCCGCGCCCCATAGACCCAGCACCCACCCCCACTCTGCTTAACCGCCGACCACTCTTCTCCACTCTGCTTAACCGAGCGTGCGACATTTGCCGCAAATCGGACGTGATCATGGTCGCCGGTTAAGCAGAGTGGATGATTTTGGTCGCCGAGTAAGCAATGTATGGTCGGCGGTTAAGCAAGGTGGAACTCCGCTCGCCTAGGGGACGCCGGCCAGGCGCAGGAGGGCGGTGACGGCTGCCGCCGTTACCACCACCACGGGGAACGGGGCGCGGCGCGCCGCGAGCAGCCCGCCGACAAGCACGCCGGCGGGCCGCGCCCAGCCGGCGAACCCGTGCCCGGCGGTCAGCGCCGACGTGGCGGCGAGCGCGATGAGCAGCACCGTGGCCGAGTCGGAGAACAGTCGCTCCGCCCTTGCAGGCACCACCATTCGCCCGCGCAGCAACGGCCCGGCCAGCCGCATCCCGTAGGTCAGCGCGGCAAGCGCCGCGATGGCGGTCATGGGCAGCATCACAAGCCTCCAGCCTGTCCCGCGCGTACCTGGTAAGTGGTCTCGTCGATGGTGAACTGGTCGTCTACGCCGTGCGGGCCGCGGCGGCCGATGCGGCGGCCGATGCGCCGGGCGGCGAGGCCGCCGAGCGCGGCGAGCAGCGGCAGGCCGGCGGGCAGCACCGGGGTGAGCGCGACCGCGATCACCGCCCCGGCGCCCGCCGCCTTCCTGACCGGCCGCGACGTCAGCGCCGGCAGCGCGAGCGCCACCACGACGGCGGGGAACGTGGCGTCGAGGCCGAACGCGCCGGTGTCGGTGATCATCGACCCGGCGAGCACGCCAAGCAGCACGCATACGTTCCAGACCGCGAACAGCGCGAGGCCGCAGGTCCAGAAGGCGATCCGGCGCCGCGCCGGATCGGCCTGCCGCAGCGCGAAGGCCACCGACTCGTCGGTGATCACGTGCGCGCCCACGATCCTGGTCAGCCAGCCCCGCACGGCGGTCCACGTGCTGCCGCGCGCGCCGTCGCCGGCGGCCGGGCTCATCACGTCGGCGACCGCCAGGCCGTAGGGGAGCAGCCGGGTGTTCAGCACCGCTCCGGCCGCCACGGCCGCGACCGGCGACCCGCCGCCGAGCACCACGCCGACCGCCGCGATCTGCGACCCGCCCGCGAAGACGAGCACCGACAGCGCGACAGGGACCCACCAGGGCAGCCCGCCTGCCACCGCCGCCGCTCCGAACGACAGCCCAACGATCCCGTCCGCCAGGCAGACCAGCGCGACGTCGCGGTAGAGCCCGGAGCCCGCGGCATCACGGGACCGCTCGCGGCGCGCCGCGGCCACGTTTGTTCGCCAAAGAGTCCGCATGTTCAATATAATGAACGCCAGAAGGCTGTTCGTCAAACCGAACAAGGCGGAGTCTGGAGCGAACCACGTGACTCAGGAAGGTACGGAGGGAAGCCAGGTCCCGGCGGACCCGGGCACGCCGGGCGACATCGTCGCGCTGGTCTCCATGTCGCTGCGGCGCGAGCGCGCCCGCGCCGCGCTGTCGCTCACCGAACTGGCCAGGCGTGCGGGCATCGCCAAGTCGACGCTGTCCCAGCTGGAGAACGGCACGGGCAACCCGTCCCTGGAGACCCTGTGGGCCCTCGGCACGGCACTCGGCGTTCCGCTCAGCCGCCTCATCGACCCGCCGAAGAGCGACATCCGGGTGATCCGCGCGGGCGAGGGCGTGGTCATGCACGCCGAGCGCGACCCGTACGAGGCGGCGATGCTGGCGTCCTGCCCGCCGGGCGCGCGCCGCGACATCTACCGGGTGGGCGCGGAGCCCGGCGCCGCCCACATGGCCAGGCCGCATACCGCAGGCACGGTGGAACACCTGATCCTCGGCACGGGCCGCGTCCTTGCCGGACCCGAGGGCGAGGCTGTCGAACTCGGACCAGGCGACTACCTGCGCTACCCGGGCGACGTCCCGCACATCTTCCACGCGCTTGAGCCGGACACTCTCGGCATCATCGTCATGGAGCACGTCTGACTTTCAAGACGGCCAGCAGGGCGAAGCGCCGGGCGGGGATCAGATTCCCTGCCCGGCGCTTCGCCCAATGCGTTACGTGCCGCCTAATGCGTTACGCGTGTTGCGTCACGTGGTCGTCAGCACCATGATCGACTCGGCCGGCAAAGTGAGGCCCTTGGCGACCGCCGCGGCGGTGGTGACACCGGCCGTGGTCCTGGTGTTGGACGAGTTCTGCCCGGCCGCCTTGTAGGTCAGCGTGTTCAGCTTGCCGTGCAGCGAGTTGGCGAACGTGATGTGGATGGCGGACTTCGTGTTGGTGTTGATGAGGGCCACCGCGACCTTGCCGTTGCTCACCGACTGGAAGGCGAGCACGTTGGCGGTGCTGGAGGTGGTCAGCGTCCGCAGTTGCGCGCCCGGCTTGGTGAGAGCCGAGGCGAGCAGGTAGCCGATGTACGGGGTCTGCGGTACCGGCTTGGCCGCCGAGGTGAACATCCCCTCGTCCGGCTTGCTGCACTTGGACCCGGTGTTGCCGTAGCTGTTCAGCTGCCACCAGTCCACGCTCTCCGCGCCCGCCGCCAGCCAGGACAGCGCGTCGCCCGCGGCGAACAGCGCGCCGACCGGCGTGCACGGGATGGTCGTGGGCAGGTAGGTCACGCCCGTCTCGCCGACGACGATCTTCGCCGCCGGTGCGAGGGCGTTGAGCTGCGCACGGGTCTTGGTGTACTCGGGTGCGATCTGGAACAGCGACTTGAGTACCTGCGCGGCGGTCGGGTTCTTGCCGCCCATGTTGCCGCCGAAGTTGAACGGGTACCAGTGCGCGTCGACGAAGGCGAGGTATTTCCTGACCGCGGGGATCACCGTGTTATTCCACTCGGTGTTGTCGCCGACCGAGGCACCGCCGACGTCATTGCCGAACGCCCACGGCACGCCGAGCTGCGCGCTCGAGCTGACCGCCTTCATGGCGGCCATGAACTTCGGCGCGTTCGCGGCGTAGGAGGTCGCCATCGTCGTCATGCCTGCGTCGAGGCCCTGCACCACCATCGGGCAGTCGGCGTTGACGCCCTCCTTGTAGCCCTTGAAGCTGGCGGGAGCGGAGGCTAGCTCGTTGTTGACCTCCCAGCAGCCGTAGTTCTCGTTGCCGATCTCCCACAGTGCGACCTGCTGGCCGGTCTTCGTCTTCGACTGCTTCACCCAGGCCGCGGCCAGGGCCGGAGTGCCGGAACCGTAGTTGACGGTCACGAAGCTCTGCGCGTGGATGGCCCGCGCGTTCTTGGAGAACAGCCCGTAGTAAAGGGCGTCGTGGACGGCGCACTTGGCGTTGTACTCGGCAGGTGCGCTATTGGGCAGGCACCGTCCGATATCGGTGTTGGATTTCCAGTTGAAGTAGTCGGCGGTGACCCCGCCGCCGTAGCGGATCTGGTTGATGCCCGCCTTCTTCATCAGCCCCTGAATGACGGCGCCGCTCGACCCCGTGTAAAGGGCGTCCCATGGTGCGATGTTCATGCCGAGCGGTCCGCCGGCGAGCTTCACGCCGGCTGCTGCCGGTGCGGCGATTTGTGCCGAGGCCGGTACCGCCACGGCGGCGAGGAGAGCGAGTGCGCCCCCGGCCCCCGCGAGCAGCATGCGTCGTCGACCGCGCAGAAAGATCATTCTGCTTACTCCTAGTTTCGGTCCTGATCCCAAGGACAGAAATCCGGCCTGGAACGCCGGATCTCTAGGCAAAGCAGGCGGGGAGCCTCACCCTCTTCCAAGGGCAATATACAGGGATGATTAGCGCACGGTGATATGGGACTGGCGATGTCGTGGACTACCGCTGCGCAATCGCTTTCGCGGCCAGTTGCGCCTCTTCGGCCGCCAAGTCGGCGTTGATCTGCGCCGCGGCGAATGCCCCGGCCGCCGCCGCCGTGCCGACCTGCGCGGACAGGTCGGCGACGTTCCCCGCCGCCCACACGCCTGCCACCTCGGTACGCCCGGCGGCATCGACGGGAATGTGCTCGCCCATGCCCGACGGATGCGCGCTCGCCCGCAGGCCGAGATCGCGCAGGAAACCGGCCCTCGCCACCATGCGGGCGCCGACCGTGACCACCTCACGCGGCACCACGCCGCCGTCGGCCAGCCGCAGGCCGGCCAGCCGGTCGTCGTCGATCGCCAGCGCGGACACCCGGCCGTCGACCACCCGGATGCCGCGCGCGGCCAGTTGCGCCGTCTGAGCCTCGTCGAGCGCGGTCTCGTTCGCGAAGTACACAACGTCCTCGCTGAGCTGCCGGAACAGCAGCGCCTGGTGCACCGACATCGGCCCGGTGGCGAGCACGCCGATAGCCCTGTCGCGGACCTCCCAGCCATGGCAGTACGGGCAGTGCACAACGTCCCTGCCCCACCGCTCACGCAGCCCAGGCACGCCGGGCAGCTCGTCGACGAGGCCGCTGGCCACAAGCAGGCGCCTGGCGCGCACCCGCCGCCCGTCGGCGATCGCGACAACGAACCCGCCGTCGGCGTCGGGAACGGCCGCGGTGACCTCGCCGTTCGTCACCTCGCCGCCGTAGTGGCGCACCTCGTCCCGGCCTCGCTCCAGAAGCTCGGCGGGGGAGATCCCGTCGTGCCCGAGCAGCCCGTGCACCGCCTGGGCCGGCCGGTTGCGCGGTTGTCCCGCGTCCACGACGAGCACCGTCCGCCGTGACCGCGCGAGCATCAGCGCGCCGTTCAGCCCGGCGGCGCCGCCACCGATCACCACCACGTCGTAGCCGTCCAGCACCTCGTCGCTCATCGCTGGCCTCCCGGGCTCCCCTCGCCCGCCACGCTGACGGGCGCGATCCTGTCTCGAGCCGAATCTAAGATCGGCCGGAAGCAAGTGGCAAACAACTTTGCCGGAATGGCAAAATAGTGGGCATGGAAGAAGACGTGAGCCCGACCCTCGCGGCGGTGGGACCGCGGCTTCGCGCCCTCCGCCTGCGGCGCGACATCACCCTCACCGACCTGTCGGCGCAGACCGGCGTCTCGGTGAGCACGCTGTCCCGGCTTGAGTCCGGCGACCGAAAGCCCACCCTTGAGCTGCTGCTTCCCCTGGCCAGGGCATACGGTGTCACCCTCGACGAGCTCGTTGACGCGCCTGCGACCGGCGATCCGCGGGTCCACCTGCGCCCGCTGACCAGGCAGGGCATGACGATGATCCCGCTGACGCAGCGGGCAGGCGGCATCCAGGCCTACAAGCTGATCATTCCCGCCGGCGGCCGGGACGGTCGGGGTGAGCCCGATCCGCGGACACACGAGGGCTACGAGTGGGTCTACGTGCTCAACGGCCGCCTCCGCCTCGTGCTCGGCGAGCACGACCTGACGCTCGCGCCAGGCGAGGCGGCCGAGTTCGACACCCGCGTCCCGCACTGGTTCGGCCCGGACAGCACGGGCGGCGAGCCCGTCGAGTTCCTCAGCCTCTTTGGCCGCGAGGGACAGCGCGCTCACCTGCGTGCCCGCCCGAGTGGCACCGCTGGCTGACCGCCGGACGCGCCTATGCTCGGCACCATGGAGGACAAGGACCGCCCGGCCGCCGTCGCGGACGTGCACGCGCTCGCCCTGGCCATGCCGCACGTCACCACGGTGGAAGGCTCACAGGGCAAGCCGGTCTACCAGGTGGGCGGCAAGTCCTTCATCTTCTTCCGCAACCGGCGCCCCGACGCGGCCGACCCGGTGACCGGCGAACGCTACGACGACGTCATCGTCTTCTGGGTCGGGAACGAGGCGGACAAGCAGTCCCTGATCGCCGAACCTGGCTCGCCGTTCTTCACCACCGCCCACTTCGACGGTCACCCGTCGGTCCTGCTCCGCGCCAGTGACCTGCCCGCGCTGACCCGCGCCGAACTCGCCGAGGTCATCCAGGACGCCTGGCTGTCCCGTGCCTCGGCGCGGCGCGCCGCCGACTGGCTGCGGGCGCATCAGCCAAGTGACCAGTCCAATTGAGGGTCACTTAGAAACGGAACACCGTAGGACCACGGTAGTGGTGCCGTGGCGAGGCGGCGGATACTGGCGGCATGATCGACAGGAAGATCGCACTCGACACCGCGGCGGGGCACGCCAAGCGCTGGCTGGACAGCCTGGACACGCGCCCGGTGCCGCCACGGGCCACCGTCGCCGAGATCACCGAGGCGCTAGGCACCAAACTGCCCGACGGTCCGGCACCGTCGCCCGAGGTAGTGGAACTGCTGGCCACCGCCTGCGAGCCCGGCCTGACCGCGATGCCGTCAGGCCGGTTCTACGGCATGGTCATCGGCGGCGCGCACCCTGCCGCGCTCGCGGCCGACTGGCTGGTCAGCGCCTGGGATCAGAACTCCGCGATGCGTAAGGTGACGCCCGCCCACTCGGCCGTCGAGGACGTGACGAGCGCCTGGCTGCTCGATCTCCTCGGGCTGCCGGAACAAAGCGGCGTCGGCTTCGTCACCGGCGCGACGATGTCCATCTTCACCTGCCTCCTCGCCGCGCGCGACGCGGTGCTGCAGCGGGCCGGCTGGGACGTCGCGACGCGCGGCCTTTCCGGATCGCCGCGCATCCGCGTCCTTGTCGGGGCGGAACGCCACGACGCGGTGGACCTGGCCATGCGCTACCTGGGCCTCGGCGCGCCCGAGCCGGTCGCCGCCGACGGCCAGGGCCGCATCGACCCGGGTGCGCTTGCGGAAGCGCTAGAGCAGGGACCGCGGGGCAGGCCGGCGATCGTCGTGCTGCAGGCGGGCAACCTGCACTCCGGCGCGTTTGACCCGTTCCCGCGTGCCATCGCGGTCGCCAAGGAGCATGGCGCCTGGGTGCACGTCGACGGCGCGTTCGGCCTGTTCGCCGCCGCGTCGCCGGCAACAAGACACCTCACGGCCGGCTATGAGCAGGCCGACTCGTGGACCACGGACGCGCACAAGACGCTCAACGTGCCCTACGACTGCGGCATGGCGATCGTCGCCGACCGCGCCGCGCTGCACGCCGCGATGGGCATCAAGACCGACTACCTCATGCAGGACAGCGCGGGCGACTCCCTGGACTCCGTGCCGGAGATGTCACGGCGCGGCCGCGCGTTCACCGTCTGGGCCGTGCTGCGCGCACTCGGCCGCTCCGGCGTGGCGGACCTGGTCGACGGCTACTGCAGGCACGCGGCCGCCTTCGCCGCGGGCATCGCCACCATCGACGGCGCGACCGTCGAAAACGACGTGGTGTTCTCCCAGGTGTCCGCGACCTTCGGCGACGATCAGCGCACGGCCGACGTCACCGCCCGGCTGATGGCCGACGGCACCACGTGGATGACCGGCTCCCGCTGGCACGGCAAGTCCGTGCTCCGTGTCTCGGTGAGCAACTGGTCCACCACCGACGACGACGTGGCCCGCAGCCTGGACGCCCTCCGCAACGCAGCGCTTCACTAGACAGCGACTTCAGCTACTAACGAAGGGACGTTCTGGTGGAGTTCGCCTTCCGCTCGGGCCCTGACGCGGGCAGCCCGCCTGGGACGTGCATACTGACGGGCGCCGTCGAGTATCCGCAGCTGGTGCTCAAGCAGGCGGAATTCGAGCACAACCTCACGGTGATGCGCGAGTTCTGCGCGGCCAAGGGCGTCGTGCTCGCGCCGCACGCCAAGACGAGCATGTCTCCGGCGATCATCAGCAGGCAACTGGCGGCGGGAGCCTGGGGCATGACGGTCGCGAGCGTGGGTCAGCTCCGCGTCTGCCTGGAGATCGGCGTGCCGGTCATGATCCTCGCGAACGAGCTCGTCAACCCGGCCGCCGCGCGCTGGCTCGGCGAGGCCCTGGCCGCGCGTCCAGCGCAGCGGGTGTACTGCGTCGTCGACTCGGCCGCGGGTGTGCAGCGGCTTGCCGATGGCTGGCGGGCGAGCGGCAACACCGGTCCGCTGCCGGTTCTCGTCGAGCTCGGCATCCCCGGCGGCAGGTGCGGCTGCCGGACCGAGGCCGAGGCGGAATCGGTCGCCCGCGCCGTCGCCGGCCGGCCGGAGCTGTGCCTGGCCGGTGTCGAGGCGTTCGAGGGCATCATGCCTGGCAGCAGGCCGGGCAGCCGGTCGGCCGACGGGCTGCGCGACGTGGATGAGTTTCTGTGGCATCTCGGGGACGTCGCGGTCCGCCTGGACCGGCTTGGCCTGCTGTCGCAGGAGACCGAGCCGGTGCTGACCGCCGGCGGCAGCCTGTACTTCGACCGGGTCGCCGAGATCCTGAGTGCCGTCCGCCTCACCCGGCCGCACCGCGTGGTGCTGCGCAGCGGCTGCTACGCCTTTCATGACCATGCGAATCACGCCCCGCGCGCCGGCCACTCCGCCCCCCTGGCCGGCGCCGATGGCACCACGGAGCTGCGTCCGGCGCTTGAAGCCTGGTGCGAGGTGGTCAGCGTCCCCGAGCCCGGCCAGGCCATCGCGGCGCTCGGCAGGCGGGACGCGCCGTACGACGCTGGCTACCCCGTTGTATTCGCCCGCCGTCCGGCCAACGGCGGCCAGGTCGAGCCGCTCGCGGGCGTGACCGTCACAGGGATGAACGACCAGCACGCCTACCTCAGCGTGCCTGCCGGGTCGCCGCTCGCCGTCGGGGACCTGCTCGGCTGCGGCATCATCCACCCCTGCACCGCCTTCGACAAGTGGCGCAGGATCGCCCTAGTCGACCAGAACTACCAGGTCCTCGACACCATAGAAACCTGCTTCTAAGGAAGCAGTCGGCCGCCGGGGCGTATGGTTGCGGCAACCATACGCCTGGAGCCGTATCGTTGCCGCAACCATACGGTTCTGCCGGCCGCACGTGGCTGCCTGCCAGGCGCGCGCGAGCCTAACCCCATCATCCCGAACGGTTTCCTGTTACACCCGGCACCGCCCCGCTGCGCCGGGACGCGTGCCGGCTACCCGTAGGTCTTCTTGACCTCGTTCTTGAGCAGTTTGCCCGTCGGCGTTCGCGGCAGCTCGTCGGCGAAGGCGAAGCTGCGCGGGATCTTGAAGCCGGCGATCCTGCCGCGCAGGTAGGCGGCCAGCTCCGCGGCGAGCTTGTCGCCGGGCTCGGCGTCCGGCGACGGCTGCACGACCGCCTTGACCTCCTCGCCCATCTCCGGGTTCGGCACCCCGATCACCGCCACGTCGGTGACCGCCGGGTGCAGCGCGAGCGCGCTCTCGATCTCCTGCGGGTAGATGTTCACGCCGCCCGAGATGATCATGAAGGCCTTGCGGTCGGTGAGGTACAGGAAGCCGTCCTCGTCGGCGTATCCCATGTCGCCGACCGTGGTCCAGTTCGGATGGATGGGGTGGCGTGAGGCCTGCGTCTTCTCCGAGTCATGCAGGTACTCGAACGGCGCCTGCTCCTGCTCGAAGTACACCGTGCCGACCTCGCCTGGCGGCAGCTCGGTCCCGTCGGGATCGCAGATCCGCAGCACGCCGAGCACCGGCTTGCCGACAGAGCCGGGCCGGTCCGCCCATTGCGCCGAGTCGATGAAGGTGAAGCCGCTGCCCTCGGTGGAGGAGTAGTACTCGCGCAGTATCGGCCCCCACCAGTCGATCATCGCCCGCTTGACGTCGACCGGGCAGGGCGCCGCCGCGTGCACGGCCACCCGGTGACTGGACAGGTCGTAGCGCTGCCGTTCCTCGTCGGGAAGCCGGAGCATGCGCACGAAGTGGGTGGGCACCCACTGGCTGTGCGTCACCCGGTACCGCTCGATCGCCTCGAGGGCGCGAGCAGGATCGAACCGGTCCATCAGCACCACCGTGCCGCCGACCGCCTGGACGGTGCCGCACCAGCGCAGCGGCGCCGCGTGGTAGAGCGGTGCGGGGGAGAGGTAGACCGGCGGCTCGTCGTTGAAGTCGAAGAAGAAGCGGGCAAGCATGGTCAGCGCCACGTCCTGCTCGTCGACCTTATGCTCGGGCAGCGGCGGCCGCACGCCCTTGGGACGGCCGGTGGTGCCCGAGGAGTACAGCATGGTGGTACCTGACCACAGTTCTGGCACGTCCTCATCGCCGACGGTCTCCAGCGCGGCCTCGTAGGAGTCGCACCCGGCGACGGTACCGCCGTAGGCGAGCCGGGTCTTCGCGGCAGTTGCCCCCGCGGTCACCGCGGCGGCGAGGTCGCCGAGCCCGGCGGAGACGACCAGGGCCCGCGCGCCGCTGTCCGCGATGATGTACCCGGCCTCGTCGGCCGTCAGGTGCGAGTTGATCGCCGTCAGGTAGAGCCCGGAGCGGTGCGCGGCCCAGTACACCGCGAAGGCGGGCAGGGAGTTGTCGGTGAACAGCGCGATCACGTCACCGCGCCGCAGACCCGCGTCGTAAAGAAGCCGGCTGAGCCGCCGCGAGCGGTCATCAAGCTCGGCGTAGCTCAGCTGCTCGCCGGTTCGTGCCATGACCGCCGCGATCCGGCCGGGATGGGTGCGGGCGAATGTGCCGGGATACATCGTCGTTCCCTCCACGCGTGCACGGTGGCGGCGAAGCCTGGTCCGTCCACCGCCCGTGCCCGCCAGCGTCGTCGCAGGCAGGCACGGGCGGCTTGTCGAACGATCGTTAAGATACGCATCGCGTGCCGGAATTGTCCAGAGCCTGGCGAGGAGTACGTGGTTACCGCCCGGTCCAGCGCGGCGGCCGCTTCTCGGCGAAGGCGAGCGCTCCCTCGCGTGCGTCATCGGACCTGAAGACCGGCTCCATGATGACACCCTGCCGCTCCCAGAACTCGCCCTCCGGCCACCCGCCGGCCTCGGCCACGATCTTCTTGGTGGCGAGCACGGCGAGCGGCCCGTTGGCCGCGATCGCGGCCGCGAACTCGCGCGCGGCGGCCAGCGCGCCGCCGGTCGGAGTGAGCCGGTTCACCAGGCCGAAGTGATGAGCGCGGGCCGCGTCGAGGAACTCGCCGGTCAGCGCGAGCTCCATGGCGACCTGGTAGGGGATCCGGCGCGGCAGCCGCAGTAGCCCGCCGGCCCCGGCGACCAGGCCGCGCTTGACCTCGGGCAGCCCGAACTTCGCGTTCTCCGCCGCGACCACCAGGTCGCAGGACAGCGCGATCTCGCATCCGCCGGCCAGCGCATAGCCCTCGACCGCCGCGATCAGCGGCTTGGCGGGCGGCGCCTCGGTGATGCCCGCGAAGCCGCGGCCGGGGATGGACGGCCGTCCGCCGGTGAGGAACGCCTTCAGGTCCATCCCGGCGCAGAACGTGCCGCCCGCTCCGGTGATCACCCCGGCTCGCAGGTCGCCGCGGGCATCCAGGTCATCAAGGGCCGCCGCGATGCCGCTCGCGACCTCGCCGTTGACCGCGTTGCGGGCCTCGGGACGGTTGATGGTGATCACCAGGACGCCGTCGGCGTCGTCGGTCTGAACCGCGTCGGTCACGAATCCTCCAAGTAGCTCATTGGCGTGCGGAGCATATCCCTGGACGGCTCCCGTTCGCATTACCCGCGTCCGGCCGTCACGGAAGCCGCCCGGCGCGGGCCGGCGCCCGGATAGCCGCCAGCGCGCGGGCGGCGGCTGTCCTGGCACCGGCCGCGCCACGGTCAGAACGCCGCTGCGGCGGGCGCCGCGGGCCCGGAGCCGGCACCGGAGGCGCGGACGGCGGCGGCGATCTCCGACAGGTCGTCCTCCTTCAGCTCCAGGCTCGCCGCCGGCAGCCATCCGTCGACCTGGCGCGGGCTGCGAGCGCCGGCGATCGCGCCGGTCACCCCGGGAAAGGCCAGCGTCCACGCGACGGCGATCGCGGCCGGGGTGACGCCGTGACGCTCGGCGACCGGGCACAGCGCCCGCGCCAGGGCCAGGTTGGCCGACAGGGCGGGCTCGGTGAAGTCGGGGTGCCTGGCCCGCCAGTCGCCCGGCTCGAGCAGGGCGGCCCTGCCCGCGGTGAACGCGCCGGTGAGCAGGCCCGAGGCCATCGGGCTGTAGACGATCGCCCCGGCCCGGTGATCGCGGGCCCACGGCAGGACGTCGCTCGCGGCGTCGCGGTGAATCAGGTTGAACGGCGGCTGGATGGCGTCGACCGTGCCGGTCTCGCTGGCCGTCTCCAGCTGGGCGACGCCGTGGTTGGACAGCCCCGCCGCGCGGATCTTGCCCTCGCGCTTGAGATCGGTGAAGACCTGCCAGTACTCCTCGAGCGGGGTGCCGTCCTCGGCCGGCCAGTGCATCTGGTACAGGTCGATCGGCTCGACCCGCAGCCGCCGCAGTGAGCCTTCGACCTCACGCCGCAGGCTGGCCGGCGCGCCGGCTCGCCGGGGCGCCGCGGATCGGTCGGCGGGGTCCCAGACCAGACCGCCCTTGGTGAAGACATAGGGCCGGTCCGCCCCGTGCAGCCCGCGCAGGGCGGTGGCCACCACCTCTTCCGAGTGCCCGAGCCCGTAGACGGCGGCGGTGTCGATCCAGTTGATGCCTGACTCCACCGCGTGCCTGATGGCCGCGACGGACGCGGCGTCGTCCTGGTTGCCCCAGGCGAAGGCCCAGTCGCCGCCGCCGATGGCCCAGGCGCCGAAGCCGGTCCTGGTCAGCTGCATGCCGGTGCTGCCAAGCTGCGTGGTCGGAAGAACGGTTGTCATGATCTTTCTCCTTTGCTGTGTTTGATCCGTTGGTGTTCGCTGGCTGGCCCGTGGCCAGCCCGCAGGCTCGCTCAGCCCGAGGCGAGAATGCCGAGGCCAGCGCTGAGCGAGGCGATGATGGCCCCGCCGACGGCGACCGCGACGAACGACCGGGCGAAGCTGGTCTGGAAGAACTTGTGCCGCAGGTAGGCGAGGATGAGCAGTTCGGTGGCGACCACGACGATCGCGACGCTGATCGCCGCGCCGTAGCCGGGGATCAGGAAGGGCAGGGCGTGGAAGATGCCGCCGGCGAACGTGCCGCCGCCGGTGATCGCCCCGCGCAGCACCGGGCTGCCGCGCCCGGTGAGGTCGCCGGTGTCGGATAGGCCTTCGGAGAAGGCCATGCTCACGCCCGCGCCGAGGGCGGTCGCGGCGCCGGTGTAGAACGCGGTCAGCGGGTGGTGGGTGGCGAGGACCACCGCGAATATCGGCGCCAGGGTCGACAGCGATCCGTCCATCAGCCCGCTGAGCCCGGGCTGGACGCGCGTGAGCAGGAACGACTGGCTGCCGGTGTCCGTGGTGACCGGCGGGGCCTCGGTGGTTGCGATGGTTGTCATGGCAGTGTCCCTTCAGTTCTTAGTGGAATGTCCGGAATGTCGTGGTCAGCCGAGCTCGGCGGCGGTGCCGCGGGCGAAGCGCGCGATCGAGTACAGGCACAGCACCGCGAGCAGGATCGAGAAGGTCAGCACGGCGGTGAACGTCGCGGTGAGCTGCGACAGCACGCCCACGCCGACCACGGGGATGATCAGGCCCGCGTAGCACGCCACGAAGAAGGCGGAAAGCGCCTGTCCGCGCCGCTGCGCCGGGGCCAGCCGATTGGCCGTGGCCAGGCTGCCGAGGAAGATCGCGCCGGTGGCCACGCCGCCCGCCGCCGTGCCCGCGAGGAAAAGGCCCATCGCGGACTGCGCCAGCGCGGCGACGATCAGGCCGAGCGCGATGAGGAACACGCCGAGGCCGGCCAGCACCACCGGGCCGCTGCGGAACCGTGACACCGCGACCTGCGTGACGGCCGCCACCGCCAGCAGGAGGAACACGACGGCGCCCTGGATGGCGTGGCTGCCCTGATGCAGCTGTCCGGCCAGGAAGCCGGGAACTAGCGAACTGAACAGGCCGAGCAGGGCGAAGGCGGCGAAGCCCGCCACGCCGGCGGCGATGAACTCACCCCGGCCCCGTTCCGGTACGCCGAGCCCGGCGAACCGCAGGGCGGGCCGCGTGCGGCACCGCACCGTCTCGGGGACCAGCAGCAGGATCAAGCCGGCCGCTGCCAGGACCGCCAGGTACGCCTCGAACACCAGCGTCGTGGGGTCCGGCGCGTACTGGGCGAATAGCCCGGCGACGAGCGGCCCGAGGCCAAGGCCCGTCATGTTCGCGGCAGTGGCCACCAGCGACGCCCGGCGGCCGGCCGAGGCCGGGGCCAGTTCGGTGAGCATGGCAGTCGCCGTGCCGGTCATCAGCCCGGCCGAAAGTCCGGACACGATGCGGGCCGCGATCAGCGCCCCCACGTCAGGGGCGAGGATGAACACGACCGTGCTTATCGCGCTGGCGCCCAGGGCGACGGCGAGCACCGGCTTGCGTCCTGCCTGGTCCGAGGAGCGCCCGGCGAGCAGCAGCGTCGCTATCACCGCGACGGCGTAGACGGCGAAGGTCACCGTCACGATGGCCGCGGAGAAATGCCAGCGGCCCTGGTAGATGACGTAGAGCGGGGTCGGCAGCGTGGTGCCGAGCATGGTGATCGTCAGCACCAGCGCCAGCAGCCAGAACGCGATCCGCCCCGGGACGGCCGAGCCTGCCCGCCTGGTCGGCGCCTGCTCGCCGGCTATTCGGCGAGCGACTTGGGTGCTCGTCATGTCTTGGCTCCCTTCTGGTGTTCCGATGGACGAGAACCACACTCGCCGCGGGCCGGGTGAGCCGGCGTCACACGACAGGGTGATCCGCGGGTCGGCGGCGCCCGCGGGTCCCTTGCGACGTACTGTGGGAGCGGTGCCTGTCGAGGAGAGCCGCCGTGGAGCCTGCCGCCCGGCCAGGGGCCGTTGACGCTCCGGCCGCCCCCGCCGTCCGCGATGGGGTCGTCGCGCGCTCCTCGCTGTCGCGGCGGGTGACCGAGGCACAGCGCGTCGTGCAGGTGTCGGCGCCCGCGGGGAGTGGGAAGACGGTCATGCTCCGGTCCTGGATCGCGGACTCCGGGCTGGATAAGCAGGTCGCCTGGGTCGTGGTGCCCGCCGGGTGCGACGCTCCGCGGTTCTGGATCTCGGTCGCGGACGCGCTGCGTGGCACATCCGCCGGGTCCGCACTGGTGCGGGTGCTGACGGCCGCGCCCGACCTGGATGGCTGGACCGTGGTCGAACGGCTGCTCGACGACCTCGCCGCGCTGGCGGACCGGATCTGGCTGGTCATCGACGACCTTCACGAACTGTGCCCGCCCGAGACGCTGCGCCAGCTTGAGCTGCTGATCATGCGGGCACCGCCCGATCTGCGGTTCGTTCTCGTCACCCGCAGCGACGTGAGACTTGGCCTGCACCGGCTGCGGCTGTCCGGCGAGCTCACCGAGATTCGCGCCGCCGACCTGCGGTTCAGCCCGGCGGAGGCACGGGCGCTGCTTAACACGGCGGATGTACCGCTGTCCGACTCCGCGATGACCGCGCTGTACCAGCGCACCGAGGGCTGGGCGGCGGGACTGCGCCTCGCGGCGCTGTCGCTTGCTGGGCACCCCGACCCGGAACGCTTCGCGGCCGAGTTCGGCGGCAGCGAGCGCACCGTCGCCGAGTACCTGCTCGCCGAGGTTCTGGACAGACAGCCGGAAGAGGCGCGGCGGCTGCTGCTGCGGACCTCCATACTCGACCGGGTCAATGGCGAGCTTGCCGACCTGCTGACCGGGGATTCTGGCGGGGAACGAGTGCTGCAGCGGCTCGAGGCGGCAGGCGCGTTCGTCGTCTCACTCGACGCGCGGCGCTCGGCGTTCCGCTACCACCAGTTGTTCGCCGAGCTCCTCCAGCTTGAGCTGCGGGCGAGCGCGCCGGGCGAGCTGCCCGCGCTGCACGAGGCAGCCGCCGGCTGGTATGCCGAGCACGGGTATGCCGTCGAGGCGGTCCGCCACGCCCAGTCCGCTCGCAACTGGGACCTGGCCGCCCGGGTGCTGTCGGACCACTGGGTCGGCCTCGGTCTGGCCGGGTTTGGCGGCACCGCGCACGAACTGCTCGCACGGTTCCCCGCCGCGGTGATCGCCGCGGACGCCGAACTCGCCGCCCGAGAGGCCGGTGACCAGCTAACCAGGGGCTCGCTTGCGGAGGCCGAGCGGTACCTGGCGCTTTCCACCCGGGCACTTGAGTCGGTACCCGCGAACCGGCGCGGGCGCGCGCAGGTGGTGTTCGCCGCGGTGCGCATGCAACTGGCCCGCAAGCGCGGGGACATCACGGCCGTCGCCGAGCAGGCGCGGCCGCTGCTCGCCGCCGCCGGACAGGGCCAGCAGGAGCTTGGCGGGGACCTGCGGGCGCTCGCGCTGATCAACCTCGGCATCGCCGAGATGTGGACATCGCGCGTCGATGAGGCGGACAGGCATCTCACGGACGGCATCGCCCTGGCCCGCGAGATCGGCCGGCCCTACCTGGAGCTCAACGGCCTGGCGTTCCTGGCTCAGCTGGCGAGCTGGCGGTCCTTCCCGCTTGGCGCGGAGCGCGGGCGGCAGGCGATCGAGCTCGCCGCCAGGCACGGCTGGGCGGACGAGCCGGTCGCCGGCGTCGCCTACATGGCCATCGGCGTGGCGATGATCGTCCAGGGACGGATCGACGACGCGGAGCACGCCCTCGGCCTTGCAGAACGCATCGTCCATACCGAGGCGGACCCGGCCGCGGGGATGCGGCTGCGCTACGGCCGCGGCATGCTGGAGTATGTGAGCGGCCGTCTCGACGCCGCGCTGCGCGCGTTCCAGGCCGCGCAGCGACTGTCAGACTCGCTCATCACGCCGCACACGCTTGCGCCGCGGCTCCGTTCCCACCTGTTGCAGACCCTCGCCCGCGGCGGCTGGACGCAGCGCGTCGAACAGGCCCTGGCCAGCATGGACACGGCGGAGCGCGAGGGGGGCGAGACCCGCATCGCCGAGGCATCGCTGCGCCTCGCCCAGCACGACCCGCAGGCGGCGGTCGCCGTGCTCGGGCCCGTTATCGACGGATCGGCTCCGCTGCAGAACGCCCATCTCTGGGATGTCCAGGCGCTGCTGCTCCAGGCGATCGCCTGCGACACGCTCGGCGACCCGTCCGCCGCCAGGCGGGCGCTCGAAGGGGCGCTCGACCGCGCCGAGGCGGAGCGCCTGCTCTTCCCGTTCCTTTACGACCCGGCGCCCGACCTGCTTGACCGCCATCGCCGGCTCGGCACCGCCCATGCCGCGCTGATCGGCGAGATCCTCGGCGTGCTGGCCGGCCGGGAACCGGGCGCCGCGCCGGACGGACCGCGGCGGCTGCGCGAGCCGCTCAGCCACGCGGAGGCCCGCGTGCTGCGCTACCTGCCCACGAAGCTGTCGGCACCGGAGATCGCCAACGAGATGTACCTGTCGGTCAACACGGTCAAGACCCACATGCGCCACCTGTACGACAAGCTCGGCACGCACCGCCGCCACGAGGCGGTGGAGCAGGCCCGCGCACTCGGGCTGCTCGCGCCGTCACCGCGACGGCCCTGATCCGGGCCGCGATCACCCGCCGGTGTGACGTGGACTCACCCTGTCAGGTCCGACGCTTGGTCTTGTCGGATTAAGCACAATCACGGGAGGCATGACATGACCACCATTCAGCCTGCAGAGCAGCACGTCACCGCTGCCAATGGCCCGACGGCGGCACCGGCCGTCGCGTTTCTCGGCACCGGCCGGATGGGCGGCCCGATGGCCGCCAACCTGGCCCGAGGCGGACTGGAGGTGCGCGTGTGGAACCGTACCGCCGCCCGCGCCGCGGCCATCGCGGCCGACGGCGCGGCCGTGGCGGGAAGCCCGGCCGAGGCCGTCAGCGGGACCAGAGTCGTCATCACGATGCTCGCCGACGGGCCAGCCACCGAACAGGCCGCCACCGGTCCCGATGGCTTCCTCGCCGCGGCGAAGGGCGCGATCTGGGTGCAGATGGGCACCATCGGCATCGAGTGGACGGACCGGCTGGCCGGCATCGCCGCCGCGCGGGGCGTCACCTTCGTCGATGCCCCGGTCTCCGGCAGCGAGGGTCCTGCCAGAACCGGCCAGCTCACCATCCTGGCCAGCGGTCCCGACGAGGCTCGGGACGTACTCGCCCCGGTGTTCCGGGTGCTCGGCCGGGCCACCGCCTGGCTCGGCCAGGCGGGTAACGGCACCCGCGCCAAGCTAGTGCTCAACACCTGGCTCGCCGACCTCACCGAGACCACCGCGGAGACCCTGTCCTTCGCACGGCGGCTCGGCCTCGACCCGGCCGGGATCGTGGACCTGCTCGCCGACAATCCGCTCGGCGCGCCGTACGCGGTGCAGAAGGCCCGTGTCATGCTGTCCGGGGACTTCAGCCCGGCGTTCGCGCTCAAGCACGCGCTCAAGGACGCGGAACTTGCCGTCGGCGCCGCCCGCGACGCGGGAGCCAACCTCGCCCTCACCAGCGCCCTGCTTCCGCGCTGGCGCGACACCGCGGCGAGCGGCCACGCCGACGACGACCTTTCCGCCGTCTACCTCACCGTCTGACCAGGCCGGCCGCGCGGCACCGGGTCACCACCGGTTACGGGCTGCCACCCATCCGGTTGATGATCTCGTCGACGAAGCACCCTCACGCAGTCTGTATGCCCGAAGCATGCCGTCCATCAGGCGCGAGAACGGCAGACGCCGGTCGCGCCGATCAAAGATCGTATATTTACCGACCGGCCCCGGTTCCGTAGATTGGCCCCTAGCGCCGGGCGCGGTGACCAGCCGCGCCCTGACCACGTCCAATGAGGGGCAGGTGCGATGCCGGACATTCTTTCCGTCTATGCCCAGAGTCAGCCGGGCAAGCTGGCGGTCGTCGACGACAAACCGGACGGAACCGTCGTGGCGTGGACGTACGCGGAGCTTGAGGCGCAGGCCAACCGGGTGGCGAACCTGCTGCTTTCGCTGGGCGCCGGACAGGGCACGAAGGTCCTGTGGTGCGGGCCGAACTCGCCCGAGGTCTGGGCGGTGATCAACGCGGCCCGCAAGATCGGCGCGATCGCGGTCCCGCTGAACTACCGGCTGACGGCGGAGGAGGCGTGTTACGTCATCGACAACAGCGACGCGCCGATCGCCTACGTCGATCATGAGCACGCGCCGATGTTCGCGTCGCTGCGCGGCCAGCTGCCGAAGCTGCAGCACGTGATCGCCGTCGGCGGAGCCGCGCCTGACGGGATGCTGACCGACGCCGACATCGCGGCCGCGCCGTCGGACGCGCCCGATGAGTCCGGAGCCGAGGCCGCCACCGGCGGGACGATGGTCTACACCTCGGGCACCACGGGCAAGCCGAAGGGCGCGGTCCGGTCCGGCGGCGCGGACCCGGAGGTCCTGGCCGCCCTGCTTGGCCTGTTCGGCTACCGGCCCGACGACGTCTACATCACCTCGGGTCCGCTGTATCACAGCGGACCTGGCGCGTTCGCCGGCGCCGCCCTGCTCTACGGCCAGACGGTCGTCGTGCAGCGCAAGTTCGACGCCGAGGACTGGCTGCGGCTGGTCGACAAGTACAAGGTCAGCTCGACCTTCTCCGCGCCCGCGCTGGTCAGGATGATCTGCGCGCTGCCCGCCGAGGTGAAGGCACGCTACGACCGCTCCCGCATGCGCGTCATGATCGCCAACGCGGCGCCGTGGAGCTTCGCGCTCAAGCAGCAGTACCTGGCGGACTTCCCGCCGGAGTCGCTGTTCGAGGTCTACGGGTCCACCGAGCTCGGCGTGGACACCGTGCTGCTGCCGAAGGACCAGCTGCGCAAGCCGGGATCGTGCGGCCAGCCCGCGCCAGGCATCGAGATCCTGCTGGTCGGCGACGACGGCGCCGAGGTCACCAGGACAGGCCCCGATCATCCCGGTGAGGTCTTCGTCAGGTCCAAGGGCGTGTTCGACACCTATTACAAGAACGACGCCTCTTACGCAGCGAACAGCCGCGGCGACTACCACACCGTGGGCGACGTCGCCTACTGGGACGACGAGGGCTACCTGTACATCTGCGACCGCAAGACCGACATGATCATCCCCGGCGGCATGAACGTGTACCCGGCCGAGATCGAGGCGGTGCTCGAGCAGCACCCGGAGATCTTCGACGTCGCGGTGTTCGGCATCCCGTCCGAGGAATGGGGCGAGGCAGTGCACGCCACGATCGTCAGGTCGCCCGGGTCGTCGCTGACCGGCGAGCAGGTCACCGCGTTCGCCCGCGAGCACCTGGCCAGTTACAAGGTGCCGCGTTCGGTGGCATTCACCGACGAACTGCCCCGCACCGGCTCAGGCAAGCTGCTCAAACGCCAGCTCCGCGCCCCCTACTGGGCCGCCAAGCAGGGCAGCTGATTCCGGGCTAGCCCGCTCTCCAGGCTCGCGCACCGCGGCGTCCGGTGCCGGAGTCAGCCGAACCCGTTCGGGAGATTCATCAATATCCCGAACGGGTGCGGCTGACTGCTATCGCGGCAGGAAGTCAAGTAGCAGGGCATTGACCTGGTCGGGGGCTTCCAGCTGCATCCAGTGGCCCGGGCCGTCCAGGCGTTCGTACCGCCATGGTCCCGCCACGTTCTCCGCGGAGTCGGTCATCTGCGTCTCGGTCAGTGCGATGTCCCGGGTGCTCCAGATGCCCATGGTGGGAGCCTGTACTGGCGGCAGCGCCGGCGGCGGCTGCACCCAGGTCTCGGGCGAGACGTTGGCCCGGTACCAGTTCAGGCCGGGCGTGAGCGATCCTGACTTCTCCAGGTCAGCGATGACCGCGTCGGTGTCGGGATGCCCGGCCCAGTTGCGGAAGTTCGCCCAGTCGTCGTCGCTCAGCCAGCGCTCGGCGATGCCGGGGAACTGGAACAGGAGCATGTACCACGACTTCTCGCGCTGCCGGTTCGTGCGGCGGAAGGTGCTGGGGTGCCCGACCGACAGCACGGCCAGGTGGTCCACGGTGCCGGGCGCGAGCGACGCGAGACCCCAGGCCAGGGCGGCGCCCCAGTCGTGGCCCACCACGTGGGCCCGGGTTATGCCGAGATCGCCGAGGACCGCGATGACGTCCCCGGCCAGCGCCATCAGGGAGTAGGCCTCGACGACCTCGGGCTTGCCCGAGCGCCCGTAGCCGCGCAGGTCGGGGACGATGACCTGGAACCCGGCGTCGGCCAGCGCGGGTACCTGATGCCGCCAGAGCCGGCCGGAGTCGGGAAAGCCGTGCAATAGCACCACGGGCCGCCCCTGCCCGGTGACCTCGTACTCGATCTCGACCCCGTTGGCGTCTACCCGTGCCATCTGCGTCCTTTCATAAGGCTTTCATGGGGAAACCAATGTGAGAAGCTGCTCCCGGGTTGGCCCGAACGGCGGTGCGTCGCGCCAGCCGGCTCCCAGTTGGAGTGCCTTGTCCCGCAGCCCGGGCCTGGCGAAGACCTCGGCGGGCGTATGCAGCACGAACCTGATGTCGAAGTTCGCCCGCATGCATTCCGGGTCCTGCCCGAACGTGGCGTCAAGCGCCTTCTCCAGCTGGTACTCGGGGTCCGGCGAGTCGTAGCGGGCGCCGCGAACGCCGGCCTCGATCTCGCCGATCCGGTGCCGGTCAGTGGCGAGGGTGGCGCGGTACCACGGCTCGACTGCTTCCGCGGTGGCGGCGTGGAACGCCGCGGCGAACGCGGCAGGATCGTCTGGGTTCACCGCGCGCAGCTGGTCGCGCAGTGTCAGGGCATGCAGCATGCCGATCGACGCGCCACGGCCGTTGGCGGGATTCGAGCACGCCCAGGAGTCGGCCACGGCGACCACGCCGGTGGCGACCGGCCTGCCGTCGACCACGAAGCCTCGATAGCGGTCCTCAAGCCGGGCCATCACCGCGACACCGTCGTCGATCGGTGTGCCCTCGAGCCAGTGCTCGACGAGCGGGAGGCCGCGCACCATCGCCGCCCAGCGGTCCGCCTCGCGCAGCGGCCGCAGGGCCGTGTCGGTTGAGGCGGTCACCAGGACGATCGCCCAGGTCCCGTTGTCCGCGGGCAGGGTGATCGATGAAATGGTGCCCCAGTGAATCTGGGTTGGGCCGATCATCGGCGGGACCGACCCGTCAGCCGAACGGAAATGCCGGCCGTAGTACACGAAGCCGACGTCTTCGTGTTCCTCGTCCGGGCTGCGGGCACCGATCTCCTGGAGCCAGCCGGGCAGTGCGGACCGCCGCCCGCTCATGTCCACCACCAGGTCGGCCGTGATCGCCTCGCCGGCCTTCGTCCGGACTCCGGTCACCTGCGGGACGCCAGCCAGCGCGGAAGGGCCTGTGGTGAGGCCCGCCACCGCCGTGCCGCGCCGGATCTCCACGCCAGGAGTCGACTCCGCCGCCGTGGCGAGCACCGCTTCCACCAGCACGCGCCTGCCGGTCAGCCACTCGTAGCGTTCGTCGCCATCCTGCCAGCCGCCGGTCATCTGTTCTGGCAGCACGTCGCGGATGAAGTTCAGCCGCAACCCGCCGGCGTCCTGCAGTGCCCTGGCAACCTCCGGCAGTTCGGCCTCCACAATCGTGCGGAATCCGCCGAGGAAGACGTGCCCCATCCGGAACTGGTTCAGCCCTGGACGCTGCCATCGCTCCCATGCCTCGAGCGGGTCAGCAGGCGGACCTTCCGGATCCCGCTCAAGCACGGTGACCTGATGACCGTCACGGGCCAGGAGCATCGCGGTCCCGAGTGCGACAACTCCGGCTCCCACCATCACAATTCGCGCCATGATCCGCCCCCATCGCCCGGCCGGCGCCACAATCCGAGGTTAGCCCCGCACCCGCCAGGGCAACAGGCCTTGCGCGGATCCGGGCGAAGCGCTCATCGTCGAGTGGGAGCGGTCTGGCGGGCCCAGGTTGGCCTTGAGCACCTGGGCCGCCAGTACCCGGAGGCGGTCGCCTCACCGGCCGGCTCGCCGGCCATGGGCATCCGGGTCCTGCCGTGACGCCGGCGCGGTCAGGCCGCGAAGACGACCGTGATGGACACGCTCAGCTGCTGCGTTCCCGGTGAGATCGGCACGGATGCCTTGGCCGCGGCGCCGCTCTCCGCGGCGTACACGGGGTAGGGCTGCGTGGAGGCCTGGTCGGTGATGCTGAGCACGGGCCCGAGCGGCTCGCCGAGCGCCTTGGCGTACTGCCCCGCCTTG
>Ga0335085_10004096_pt1 | contig 24454 bp, 15 predicted proteins | sample Lox_Sample_45_FD_206712 | JGI IMG/M metagenome (GOLD analysis project Ga0335085, IMG submission 206712) | Soil microbial communities from Loxahatchee National Wildlife Refuge, Florida, United States - Lox_Sample_4.5 | ecosystem: Environmental > Terrestrial > Soil > Wetlands | place: USA...
CCTCCATGACGCTGAAGAATAGAATGGAAGAAGGTTTGACGTTCGATGATGTCGTCCTGATCCCGGCCAAATCATCCGTGCTGCCCCGTCTTGTCGAAACGCAGACCCACCTCACCCGGCGGATTCGAATCAATATCCCGATCATCAGCGCCGCCATGGACACCGTCACGGACGCGCGCATGGCGATCGCCATGGCGCAGGAAGGGGGGATCGGAATCGTCCACCGCGCGATGTCTCCCAAGGAGCAGATGGTCGAGGTGGACAAGGTGAAGAAATCCGAGAGCGGAATGATCATCGATCCGATCACCATCTCGCCCGACCAGACCATTCGCGAGGCGCTTCAGCTGATGGCCCGGTACCGGATCTCGGGCATCCCCGTGACCCGGGGGGGCAAGCTCGTCGGAATCGTGACCAATCGCGATCTTCGTTTTGAGACGCGGATGAACCTGAAAGTCTCCGAAGTCATGACGCATAAAAACCTCATCACCGCGCCCGAGGGGACCGGTCTCGAAGAGGCCAAGGCGATCCTTCAGAAAAATCGCATTGAGAAACTGCTGGTGGTCAACAAAGCCTTCGAGTTGAAAGGACTGATCACGATCAAGGACATCGAGAAGAAGATCAAATACCCCAACGCCTGCAAGGACGCCAGCGGACGCTTGCGCGTGGGCGCGGCGGTCGGCGTCGGGGAAGACGCCATGGAGCGGGTCGATCTTCTGTCGAAGGCCGGCGTCGACCTGATCGTTGTGGACACGGCCCACGGCCATTCGCTCAGCGTCCTGGAGACCGTCTCCAAAATCAAAAAGAACTATCCGGACCTGGAGCTGGTGGGCGGCAATGTGGCGACGGCCGAAGCCACCCGGGATCTGATCAAGGCCGGCGTCGACGGCGTGAAGGTCGGGGTCGGACCGGGGTCCATCTGCACGACCCGGATTGTCGCCGGGGCCGGCGTCCCGCAATTGACGGCCATATTCCACTGCGCGGAGGCCGCGGCCAAGCCGGGTGTGCCGATCATCGCCGACGGCGGGATCAAATATTCGGGCGACATCAGCAAAGCGATCGCCGCGGGGGCGGACTCCGTCATGATCGGGAGCATCTTTGCCGGGACGGAGGAGAGTCCCGGCGAAACCGTATTGTTTCAGGGCCGGAGCTACAAAGTTTATCGGGGCATGGGTTCCCTCGGCGCCATGGTCAAGGGGGGGCGGGACCGCTACTTTCAGGAGCATGAAACGGAATCCAAGCTCGTTCCCGAGGGGATCGAGGGCCGCGTTCCGTACAAGGGCTCCATCGCCAGCGTCGTCTATCAACTCGTCGGCGGGCTCAAGGCCGGCATGGGCTATTGCGGCTGCCGGACGGTCAAGGAACTTCAGAAAAAGGCCCGCTTCGTCAAGCTGACGCAGGCCGGGCTTCGTGAGAGTCATGTGCACGACGTGATCATCACGAAGGAGGCGCCCAATTACCGTGTTGAACGTGACTGAACAGGTTCCGGGTGAAACCCGTTGAGGTAATCATGCGCGCCGCCGAAGGGCATCCCGACCCGATCCACGCCGAGAAGATTCTCGTCTTGGATTTCGGTTCCCAGTACACGCAGCTCATCGCACGACGGATTCGCGAAAGCCAGGTCTACTCCGAGATCCATCCCTGTGATACCCCGATCTCATTCATCCGAGACTTCAAGCCCAAAGGGATCGTTCTCTCCGGCAGCCCGGCGAGCGTTTACGATAACAAACCGCCTTATTGTCCTCCGGAAATCCTGGATCTGGGCGTCCCGGTATTGGGCATCTGCTACGGGATGCAATGGATCACCCACCGGTTGGACGGGAAGGTCTCCAAGTCGGCGCGACGGGAATACGGGCGGGCCGATCTGGTGATTGATGATGCCACGGATCTGTTGAACGGCGTCGGCGCCGCCTCGGGCGCCCAGGGCTCACGACCCGAAACGGTGGTCTGGATGAGCCACGGCGACCGGATCGATCGGATGCCCCCGGGGTTTGATGTCCTGGCGCACACGGCCAATTCGCCTATCGCGGCCATGCGGAATGAAAAGCGGCGTCTTTATGCGATTCAGTTTCATCCCGAAGTCGCCCACACCCCCCAGGGGCTTGCCATTCTGAAAAATTTTCTTTACCGCATTTGCGGCTGCGCCCCGACCTGGACGATGAAGGCCTATCTGGAACGCGCCGTCGACCAGATTCGTGAACGGGTCGGGGACGTCGGTGTGATCTGCGCCATGAGCGGAGGCGTCGACTCGGCCGTGGCCGCCATCCTCACCCATCGCGCCATCGGGGATCAGCTGACCTGCGTTTTCGTGGACAACGGGCTGCTTCGCCATAAGGAAGCCGAACGCGTGACGGAGACGTTTCGAAAATCGTTTAAACTGAATCTCCGGTACGTGGACGCCTCCAAAAGTTTTTTGAAGAAACTAAAAGGGGTTACCGACCCCGAACGGAAACGCCGGATCATCGGCCGTCAGTTCATCCATGTTTTCGAGGATCAGGCGAAGAATTTGGGACGTCCGGATTTCCTGGTCCAGGGCACCCTGTATCCGGACGTGATCGAGAGCGTTTCGTTTAAAGGGCCTTCCGCAACCATCAAGACGCATCATAATGTCGGCGGCCTGCCGACGCGGATGCGGTTCAAGCTGGTGGAACCCCTTCGCGAATTGTTCAAGGATGAAGTGCGCAGATTGGGCGAGGAGATGGGCCTCCCGGAGGAAATCCTTTGGCGGCATCCGTTTCCGGGACCGGGTTTGGCGGTCCGAATCATCGGGGAGGTGACGCGAAAGCGTCTGGATCTGTTGCGCGAAGCGGACGATATTGTCGAACAGGAAATCCGGAAGGCCGGCCTGTACCGTTCAATCTGGCAGGCCTTTGCGGTCCTGCTCCCGATCAAGACCGTCGGCGTGATGGGGGACGAGCGCACGTACGAGCCTGTCGTGGCGATACGGGCCGTTCACAGCCAGGACGGGATGACGGCCGATTGGGTCAAGCTGCCGCACGAGGTGCTGGAGCGGATCTCGAACCGGATCGTGAATGAGGTCCGGGGGGTCAACCGGGTGGTTTACGACGTATCGTCCAAGCCGCCGAGCACGATCGAGTGGGAGTAGGAGGCGGCTGAATAAGTCCATCGGCTTCGTTGCCGAAGACGGCGAACCGAGAAGAGGCGCCTTCGGCCCCGATTATATTCCGCGTCGCTGACTCAACGCGGTGCGGTTTCTCGGGCCCTCGGAGATCCTCAGGTACCCGCTTTGTACGCTGCGGTCTCCTCGGTCCCTGCGGCATTGCGACCCACTTCCAGTAATAAAAATACTGGAAGTCCCCGGAGGGGGCATCTGGAGCTTTTTGAGCCGCCTCAAGAGAATGAGGGTTTCTCAGCAACCGATACGGGTGTAAATGATGCTCGAACGAATACAGAAAATCATCTCGATGGCCGGGATCGCCTCGCGCCGAAAGGCCGAGGAAATGATGCGGGCGGGCGCCGTGACGGTCAACGGACGCGTGGTCCGCGAGCTGGGCCGCAAGGCCGATCCGGAACGGGATCATATCAAGGTCTCGGGGAAACTCATCAATCCCAAGCAGGTCAAGGTGTACCTTATGCTGAACAAACCCCGCGAGGTGGTCACGACGCTGTCCGATCCGATGGGACGCGTGACGGTCAAGGCGTTGCTCCGGGGGGTACGGGCCCGCGTCTATCCGGTCGGGAGGCTCGATTATGACAGTGAAGGTCTGCTGCTTCTGACCAATGACGGCGACCTGGTGCAAAGAATGCTGCACCCCAGCTTTGAGGTTCCAAAAACGTACGAGGTCAAGGTCAAGGGGATTTTGACGGACCCGGAGATCCTGGAGGTTTCAAGGGGAGTGGTTTTATCGGAGGGTCGGACGCTGCCCTGCCGGATCCGAAAAATCAAGAAAACGGAAAAGAATTCCTGGCTGGAAATGACCATCCATGAAGGGCGAAACCGTCAGATCCGCCGCATGCTGGAGAAGATCGATCATCCGGTCTTAAAGCTGAAACGGATCCGGATGGCGACGCTGGAACTGGGCGCGTTGCCCATCGGACGGTATCGCTATCTGACAGCGGGGGAAATCCGATCCCTTAAGGCTCTCGGGTCGAAATCCAGACTACCGACGGTTGCACCCAAGAGTCGAAAGGCCGTGGGCGAATAGACACCCGGCGAGCGTGAGATCGATCCGAAACGAATAAAGGGATACGGTTTTGAAGCGGACACACGATTGCGGAAGGTTAAGAAAAAGCGACATCGGCCAGACGGCCGCGTTGATGGGCTGGGTCCAGTCCCGGCGGGATCACGGGGGGCTGACCTTCGTCGATCTTCGGGATCGGGAGGGGATCACGCAGGTGGTTTTTAATCCCACGCTCTCCCCGCATACGCACAAGGAGGCCAAGGAGCTCCGGAGCGAGGACGTCATCGCCGTTCGCGGACGGGTCGAGTCCAGGCCGCCCGGGACCGTCAACGCGCAGTTGGGGACGGGGGAGATTGAACTGGTCGCGGATGAGCTTGAAATTCTCAATGCGGCCAAGACGCCGCCTTTTCCGATCGAGGATAACGTTCTGGTTTCGGAGAACCTGCGATTGAAGTACCGTTACCTGGATCTCCGCCGACCCCGCATGCTGGCCAATTTAAAACGGCGGCACCGGATCCTGAAGTCCGTCCGGAATTATCTCGATGGACACGGTTTCATCGAGGTGGAGACGCCGCATCTCACGAAGAGCACGCCCGAAGGCGCCCGGGACTATCTGGTCCCCAGTCGGGTGAATCCCGGTCAATTTTATGCGCTGCCCCAATCCCCGCAATTATTCAAGCAGATATTGATGGTGGCCGGGATCGAACGGTATTACCAGATCGCCCGCTGTTTCCGGGATGAAGACCTCCGGGCGGACCGGCAGCCGGAATTCACCCAGATCGATCTTGAGCTATCGTTCATGGATCAGGAGGAGATCCGGTCGTTGATGGAAGGGATGATGGTCGAGGTCTTTCGGACGGTCAAGGATATCCGTTTAGAAACCCCCTTTCCGCGATTGTCCTATTCCGAGTCGATGGACCGGTACGGAACCGATAAACCGGATCTTCGGTTCGGTCTCGAAATACACGATGTTTCTCCGCTTGTGGCGGGTTCCTCCTTCCAGGTTTTTCAGGAGACCTTGAACCGAAACGGGGTGGTCAAGGCGATGGTATTGGAAGGCCAGGCGACGCTTTCGCGCAAGGAACTGGATGAACTGACGGAGAGCGCGAAGTCCCTGGGGGCAAAGGGATTGGCCTGGATCAAGGTGTCGCCGGAAGGTTTTGAGTCGCCCATTGTAAAATTTCTCGGCGAGCCCCTGCTCCGCTCGCTGTCAGCCGCCTTGTCGGCGAAAGCGGGGGATCTGCTGTTGTTTGTGGCCGATCAGCTTAAAACAGCCCGGGAAGTGATGGGAGGCCTCCGAACACGGCTGGCGGAGCGATTCCAACGGATTCCGCCGGATCAGTTCCGTTTCGTCTGGATCACGGATTTTCCGCTGCTGGACTTTGACGACACCGAACAACGGTATGTCGCCATGCACCATCCATTTACCTCGCCGTTGGATGAAGACCTGCCTTTTCTGGATACGGAGCCCCGACGGGTCCGGGCCAAGGCGTACGACCTGGTCCTGAACGGCTCCGAGATCGGCGGCGGGAGCATCCGAATCCATCGACGCGATGTTCAGTCCCGGCTGTTCAAGCTGCTCGGAATTGATCCGGCATCGGCGCAGGAAAAATTTGGGTTCTTACTGGACGCCCTTGAATACGGGGCTCCGCCCCATGGGGGCATGGCTTTCGGTCTGGATCGTTTGTCGATGATCTTGTCCGGAGCGGAATCGATTCGTGACGTGATTGCTTTTCCTAAGACCCAGAAGGCGATCTGCCTTCTCAGCGATGCGCCGTCGCATGTGGCGGAACAGCAGCTCAAGGAATTGCATATCAAACTGGATATTGTGGAATAACGTACGTGGTTATTCCGTTCAATTTTGAGAGGAGGTGAGGACCGAATGGCCCAAAAGGTAGCCAAGGCGGGAGTAAGGCGAGAAAAGGGATGGCTCTACTATCTTGATAAGCAGGGCGATGTCTCACGGACCAAGATGGCGCGGGGAGGGGGCAAGCATAATCCGGGCAAGCCCCAGAAGATCGCCAAAGTGGGTGTCAAGAGAGAGGAAGGTTATCTCTATTTCATCGACAAGCAGGGCGATGTCTCCAGGGCGAAGATGGCTCGGAGAGGAAAGAGGCGGTAACCGTTTATCTCACACACGAGGCGGCTTTTCCGGGTCATCCGGGAAAGCCGCCTTTTTTTAGGGGCTAGCGTCGCCGCCATTATCTGTGGGGGGCCGTGCGGCAATACATGAGGCCAGTCCTCCGATACCCCACCCCCGCGCTCGGACAGGCGAAGCCTGACCCTCGTTTTCTCCACCGGCCAAGCGGCTCGACTGAGCTCGCCGATGTCCTCCCCCCTCTCGCTCGCGTTGCTCGCTGACGGAAAATAATCTCCAGATTAGAGGTGAGTACCTACGACACCAGAGCGACGACGGTGTGATAGCCGCTGGCACCGGCCGGATAGGCCTGTTCCAGTTTGGCGGGCTGCACTTGGCCCCGTTTATCCCAGGCACGGACCACCAGCGTGTAGGCCCCCGGTGCGGAGGGCCGCCAGCGGTAATTCCAGATGACCCAACTGTACGGTGAAAGGGGCGGTTCCAGATCGGTCGGGTTCCACGTTTGGCCTCCGTCTGTGCTGAGCTCCACCCGGCCGATCCCATTGTAACCCCCGAAGGCCAGCCCTCGAACGGGATGCTCTCGTCCTTGAATCTCCTGATAGTGTCCGGGGCTGTCGATTCTGGAAATTATCCGGATCTCGCCTTGATCGGTCCAGCCCCTTTGCTGCCAGTATCCCTTATAATCGTAATCCACCACCTCGATTTCGGTGATCCACTTGACGTTCTTGATCCCGTAAAGACCGGGGACGACAACGCGAAGGGGGTAGCCGTGAGCCCGGGGCAAGGCTTCCCCGTTCATCATATACGCCAGCAGGACATCGCCGTTTATGGCCCTGTCAAACGGAATACTGTCGCTGTACCCGTCCGCCGCATGAAAGACCACGTCAAAGGCCGAAGGGTCCGGTCCGGCCTCTTCCAGGAGCGCTTTAAGCGAAATGCCCCGCCACACGGCATTGCTAATCGTGTCCCCTCCGGGCAGCGTATCGATGCAAATCAGGGTTGCAGCCATCTCGATGGAAGGCCGGCCGTAGAAATCGGCAAAGGTTAATCGGGCCGGTTTCTTGACAAGCCCGCCGATGTATAGAGACCAGTCGGCCAGGTTGATCTCGGGAAACCCATCATAACTTACGATATAGAATTTATCGTTGGGTGTGATCAGGACGGTGTCGCGCGGCGGGAGCGAAAAAAGACGCTTCCAGAAAAACGTCCCGGCGCCGGCCGTTTTGGACCAGCCGGAGCCCAAAGCGGTCAGGCCCGCGGTCCGCAGAAACATGCGTCGATTGAGCTTGATCATCGTTCCCCCCCCGCTCGCCTTGCTCGATGGAATCTATTATACTTGTCCTCATGTCGACTCGCAATCCCCGTTTGACCCAAGCGGCCGGCCCCGGATTTTTTATCAATCTGTGGCATGCCGTCGGTTTGTCAATCTGGGTGCTTGTTTTAAGGGTTTTGAACCGCGTCCGGGTTCGGAATCCGGAAAACATTCCCAAACGGGATGAACACGCCGTTTTGATCTGCAGCAACCATATTTCCGCTCTGGATCCCTTTGTGATTGCGGTGACGGCCATGCCGTTTTTCTCGCCGGTCTGGTGGCGGGCTCCGGCGAAGGAGGAGCTCTTCCGGTGGCCGGTGGTCCGGACGATGATCCGGACCTGGGGGGGCTTTCCGGTCCGCCGCGGAAAGCGCGATTTCGAATCGATCGAAGCCATGACCCGACTGCTCCCGACGAGCGTGATCGTCATCTTTCCGGAAGGAAAACGCTCGACGGACGGATTTCTTCTGCCCGGAAAACCGGGGGTCGGAAAAATCATCCATGATGCGAAGCCCCGGAAGGTCATTCCGGTCTTCATCGAGGGAAGCGACCGGCTGTTGCCCAAAGGTAAAATATTCCCCCGGTGTTTCAGGACCATCACCATTGCCTATGGTTCCCCGGTGGATTTTTCCCGATTCGTTGCCTTGGAAGGTTCCGTGGAGCTTTCCCAAAAGATCGTGGACATCGTCATGAGGGCCATTGAGCAACTTCGGTGAGACCGCCTTGTGTGGATTTCGCGGCCGGTTGCAAAAAACCCCATTTTGTGTTATTGACAAGCCGGGGTTGAGATAGTAGGATGGACCGATCTTATCCGGATTTCTTCCAATATCTCAGATCTTCCCGGGTTTAAAAAATTCGGCTTCTTTGTGCGGGAAATACCGGCTTTCGAATGGGGCCGATTCGCCATGGTACAACCATGTGGATTGACCGCCCGGATAATAATAGGAGGTTCCGTGTTCGGACCTCCCGGGGTTGTGCGACCGTTCCTGTTTGTCAGAGACCAGGCCGCTTGGTATAGTTAAATATATTTCAGATCGGCGGCCGGTGAACGAAAAACAACGAAGGGAGTGCCATGTCCCTGCGCTCGAACACCCTCTTGACAACCTTAGGGTTCCTCCTCATTCCATCGATGCTGGGTTCATCCCCGGCATGGTCGGGCGACTGGACGATGGCGTTTACGATTTCGGTTCCGGATTCCAATGCGGATGGGGGCCAGTTGGTCAACCGGCTGGAAGCCGGTGGTCTATCCACCGCAACGGATCTTTTTGACAACAATTCGGATGTGCTGGCCTTGTTGGCGGGGCCGGTTCAGGCCGCCTTTACACACGAGGACGAGACCACCTACCCGCTTGGTCTCCAATTGCTGTGGCGGGATATTCGGGCGGATGGACTTCCGAAGAGCTGGACGATCAAGGTGGTCTCTCAACAAAACGTGTCCCCGGTTTCCGTGGCTTGGACCCCTCCGCCGTCGATTGCATCGGACACCTGCCAAACGGGTTCGGTGAGATTTCAGGATCAGACGACCGGTCAGTCGATTGATTTGATGTCAGCCCCCGGTTATACCTATAGCAGTAACGGAACGGTCGGCAGTCCGGAAATCCGGTTCTTTACATTGACGGTCAGCCGCGTTCCGCAAAATTCACCCTCCGTGCCGACCGGTCTCGTGAGCAGCGGCGGCATTTCCAAGCTCCCCCGTTTTCATTATGTTCGATTGGCATGGAGGGCCGATAGCCCGACCGACCTGGCGGGCTACAATATCTGGCGCAGCAGGAGCAACGGAAGCGGGTATGTACGCTTGAATGCGGTCCCGTTCCTGAATAATTGGTATCTGGATAAACAGGTGAAGACGGGCACGACCTACTACTACGTGGTGACGGCGGTGGGGACGAATGGATGTGAAAGCGGCTTTTCAAAGCAGACGACGGCAACGGCTGGACAACCAGCCCTGCGGTAGCTTCGGGGGCTTGATTCAGAAGATATCGCTTGTCGGATATCCCGGTTCATCTATTTTCAAAAAAGGCTTGTGTCCCGCAAACAGCACCGGTTTTTTATCGGCCCCTTCCTCGGTATTCTTCCGACATGTCACGCTGGCCCTCGCGGTGATGTTTTTTCCCGCCGCCTTGCTCGTTCCCGATAATGAAGCCGAGGCGGCGAACCGGTACTGGGTGGCGGCATCGCCAAGCAATTGGAACAGTACCGCTAATTGGTCCACGACCTCGGGCGGGGCCGGCGGTGCCAGTATTCCGGGTTCGGCCGATATCGCCATCTTTGATGCGAGCCGGATCGGGGATTGCGCACTAGATGCGATTGTGAACGTGGCGGGGATCAGTATCGTGGCGGGCTACACGGGCACGATTACGCAGGGTGCGGTTACCGTAACGGTTGGTTCTACCGCGTACACACAAGCGGACGGCACCTTTGCCGGGAGTGCTGCCTCCATCACCGTCAACGGCGCGTTTTCTCTGAGCGGCGGGACCTTTACGTCTACTACCGGCACCCTGACTCTCTCCGGGAACGGCGGGTTTACCCAGACCGGGGGGACCTTTGCCCCCAATAACGGCACCGTCACCTTTACCACCACCTCCGCCACCGTTGATGTTCCGGGCAGCATCACCTTTTATAATCTGACGATCAATAAGAACTCAGGGGCGATTCTGACCATCGCCGCCGGGGATACCCTCGTTACGACCGGTGTTTTGAGCCTGTCGAATGGGAGGGCCGCAACCGGTACGTTGGAGGCCCAGGGTGATGTGACCATAGGACCCGGGTGGGATACGTCCGGGCAGACGGCGCCCTTGCGGTTTACCGGGTCGGCCAATCAATCCCTCACGGTGAACGTTCTTAATTTATTACATCCCATTACAATCGATAAGACCGGAGGCAGCGTGAATGCCGGGACGACCTCGTTCACCATCCCCGGAACCTTTGATCTGGTCAACGGCGAATTCATATCGACCACCGGCACCCTGACCTTCTCCGGCGGCAGCGTTTTTACCCAGACCGGGGGTACCTTTACCGCCAATAACGGGACCGTGGCCTTCACAACCACCGCCTCCACCATCGATGTTCCGGGCAGCATCACTTTTTATAACCTGACGATCAATAAGAATTCGGGCGCCGCCTTGACGATTGGCGCCGGGGATACCCTCATTACGACCGGCCTTTTGAGCCTGACCAATGGGGCGGCAGCCACCGGGACCTTAGAGGCCCGGGGTGATGTGACGGTAGGGGTCGGGTGGGATCCTATCGGGCAGACGGCGCCGCTGCAATTCACCGGGTCCGTCAATCAGGCCTTCGCGGTGAGCGCTCCAACCTTTGCCAATCCCATCACGATCAACAAAACCGGGAACGGTGTGAATGCCGGGACGACCTCGTTCACCATTTCCAGCGCCTTTAATCTCGTCAGCGGCGATTTCACCTCAACCACGGGCACACTGACGTTTTCCGGCGGCAGCGTATTTACCCAGACCGGGGGGACCTTTACCGCCAATAACGGGACCGTGGCCTTTACCACCACGGCGTCCACCATTGATGTACCGGGCAGCATCACTTTTAATAACCTGACGATCAACAAGAATTCGGGTGCGGCTCTGACCATAGCCGCCGGGGATACCCTCATCACGACCGGCCTACTGACCCTGACGAACGGGGCGGCGGCCACCGGGACCTTGGAGGCCCGGGGTGACGTGACGGTAGGGGCCGGGTGGGATGCCGCCGGACAGACAGCGCCGCTGCAATTCACCGGGTCCGTCAATCAGGCCTTCGCGGTGAGCGCTCCAACCTTTGCCAATCCCCTCATCACGATCGATAAAACCGGGGGCAGCGTCAATGCCGGGGCGACCTCATTTACAATCTCGGGCCCCTTTAATCTCGTCAACGGAACATTCACCTCCACCACGGGAAGCCTGACATTGAGCGGAGCCTTTACCCAGAGCGGCGGGGTATTCAACGGCGCTTCGGGCACGATCACGGTGAACGGAGCCTTTTCCTTGAACGGCGGGACCTTTACCTCCACCACCGGCCTATTGACGTTTTCCGGTACCGGCACTCCGTTCGCGATCGGCGGCGGCGCCTTTGCCCCTTCCACCGGGACCGTTCGGTATACCGGGAACGGACCGACCAATATCACCGCCGCCACCTATAACAACCTTCAGGTCATGCCAAGCGGAAACAACAGGACCCACACCTTCGCCGCCGGAACCCTGACCATCGGCGGCGACTTCACGGCGGGGAATGGGACCAATTCCAACATCGTCGTTACCGCCGCCGCAAATCCGACGATCCTGACAGTGAACGGTAACGTCGCGATCTCCGCCTTAACCACGCTCATAGCAAACGGCACAAACCCGTTGACCGTCGGAGGGTCTTGGTCCAATACCGGCACCTTTACTCATAGCAGCGGCACGGTAATTCTGAACGGCACGGCTCAACAGACCCTGTCGGGGACGATGACCGGCACGTCGGCCTTTGGCACGTTGACCATTACGAACAATTCCGGCTCGGATCCGGTGACCGCCCCCTCGGTGGCCTTCTCGGCCGGTGCGACGGCCGCCACCGCCAATTTCACGACCGCGGCCACGAAGGTCCGGCTTAACGCCGGTTCGACCTTCACCTTTACCAATATTAACTTCGGCCCCGGTTCGGGCGCCCGCGTCCAGCTTTGGTCCTCCGTGCCCGGGTCCCACTGGAACCTGAACGTAACGGGCGCCCAAACCGTCCTCAACACCGATGCGAGGGATTCCGACGCCACCGGGAATATCATTAATGCGACCGATCCCTCCAACCTCGATTCCGGGAATAACCTGAACTGGAATTTCGGGGCGCAATCATGCAGCACCGCCCAAACCGGGCCCTGGAATGCGGCCAGCACCTGGAATGCACCCTGCAATGTCGCGGGCGGGCCCACGGGCGCGAACGCGGTTTACATCAACAGCGGACATATCGTTTCGGTGACGGCCAATGCCGCCGCGTCCAATATCACGATGTATCCAAACGCGGCCGGTTCCGGAAACGGTCTTGCGATCAATTCCGGAATCAGCCTGGCCGTGGCCGGTTCAATAACTCTGAACGAGCCGACCTCGGCCACATCGGACTTGAGCGTCAATGGCGGCAATCTTTCGGCCGGGAACCTTTTTATCCGCGGGAGTTCGACGGCCGGTCTGTTCGCCACCGTGTCGATCGATACCGGAACGGTAACGATTTCCGGATCGGTTGCGTTCCTTGGGACACCCGCACAGGCCCGGCTGAACTTTACGGGTGCGGGAACCCTTGCACTCGGCGGCCATCTGGCCGATGGGGGAACGGTTACGGCCGCGGCAGGAAGCACGATCAACTTTAACGGGGCATCGCCCCAATCGGGGGGAGGGTATAGCTACGCGATCCTCAAGGCGAACAATCCGGCGGGGGTGACCTTGACCGGCGCCGCCGCCGTCTCCACGCTGACCATCGGCGACGTGACGGCCAACAGCCTCTTCGACGACGGTGGATTCCAGGTTACGTCCAGCGGAACATTTAATCTCATCTCCGGAAAGTTCAGACTCGGAAGCGCCACGGTGGGGACGTCCTTCCCGGCCTTTACGACCATGAATCTTTCCCCGGGAACCACCGTTGAATACGCGGCCGGGGTGGGCCAGCCCGTGTCGGAGCTTCCTCCCTATCGCAATCTGACGATCAGCGGTAGCGGCGAGAAGACCCTTTCCGCTTCTCTCACCGTCAACGAGGATCTAACGGTGAATGATACCGGCGGCGCCTCGACCTTTACACTTTCCGGGGATAATACGTTGACGGTCAACGGGACACTCCGGGTCACGGGCACGGGGTCCGCACTTGTCGCGGCCCCCGCCAATACGCTTGTTCAAATTGTCGCCGGCAACGTGGCCGTCGATATCGGGGCCCGGATAGACGCAACCGGCCGGGGCTGCGGGGCCTCGGAGAGTTACGACTATGACACGACCGACGGGACGCCGGTCTTGCAGTGCCGGAACATCGGCGGCGGGGTGACGGCGAATTTCGGGGAAGGCGGGGACAGCACGACGGACGGAGGAGGCGGGGCCGGCTACGGCGGGGCCGGAGGCTTGAGCGGGGGCGGAATCACGGGAGGATCCACTTACGGGATCGATCTGCTTCCGTTCGAAATGGGCAGCGGCGGCGGAAATGGATCCGCTCCGGGAGGAGCGGGAGGGGGTTCTCTTCGGTTACAGGTGACCGGCACCCTGACCCTGAACGGCATAATTTCGGCGAACGGGAGCGACGGCAATCCCGACGTGCTTGGAACGGGCGGCGGCGGAGGAGGAGGAAGCGGCGGAGCCATCCGTATCAATGCGGGGACGGTCACCGGCGCCGGCAGTTTTCAGTCCAACGGGGGCCGGGGCGGAAATGGGACTTCCTTTGGAGGCGGCGGCGGGGGGGGTGGCCGCATTGCGGTCTTTATCGCTGCATCCAATACCTATACGGGTACCACCTCCTGCCTTGGCGGCGGTGGAGGGGCCGGACCCGGACCCGGGCACCCGGGTGCGAACAATCCGACCTGCAAGATCCTATTGGCCTTCCCCGCGTCAAGTCCCGATGGGATTATCGACGGGAATGGCGACAATGTTTACGGTGGAGTCGGGACCGGCGCCGGGGGGACCTCCACCCAGCTGACCACGAATGGATCCGCTTCTTATTCCATTCAAGTTCAAAATGACGGCGGCGTCGCCGGGTCGTATGGAGTAACCTGGACCCTTCCCGGGGCAGGCTGGAATGTAACGCTTGTGGATAATGTCACCAGTACTGTGTATACGAAAAATTTTGTAACGCCCTCGATTAATCCCGGTGCCTCGAGGGCCTATACCCTTATAGTCAAGCAGGGCTCGCCGAGTCCTCCCGATGGAACCTATAATGTGATTATGGATTTCCTCGTATTGAACGGAAGCGGCGGCGACTCCATCAAAGCCCTTATCGTGAAGTCCAATCAACGCCCGGATGGGATTATCGACGGCAGCGGGGGCAATGTGTTCGGACTGGCCGGCAGCGGCGCGGGCGGCCAGTCCAGCCGGACCGTGACGGGCGGTGTGGCGACGTCGTACAGCCTTTTCCTGCTCAATAATGAGACAAGCCCGGATACCTTCACCCTGAGTTGGAACACCCCTTCGGGATGGACCGTGGTCGTCAATGACGGATCGGCCGATCGGTCGTCCGGCTTTACCACCGCCCTTATCCCGGCGGGTGGAACGGCCCTGTATACCCTGGTGGTGACCCCGACGGTCACATCGACCCTGAATATCATCGTCGACATCGCCTCGACCACCACCGCTTATCTGGAAGACTCGGTGACGGCGATCGCCGTCCAGTACTCTATCCCGGCAGCCCCCCAAGCCTGCCTCGGGCCGGACAATCCTCCGGGGTCGGGCTGCCTGCTGTCTCCGTCGGCGATCAGTCCGACCCAGATCAAGCTTTACTGGGTGGACACCTCCAATAATGAGGACGGTTTCCGGATTGAACGCGCAATAAGGGTGGGCGGGGCCTGCGACACGGACGAGGTGTACGGGGTGATTTTCACATTGTTGCGGGATACGGTGGGGTCTCCCGGCACCGGCCAGGTCCTCGGTTACACGGACGGGGGACTGGCGCCGTTGACGGCGTACTGTTACCGATTCCAAGCCTATAATCCGGCCGGCAACTCGGTCTATTCCGGGGCCGTATCCATATCGACGCTGCCGCCGGCCGAATTCCATGTTCCCGCGGCCGTTTCGGACCTGACGGTGAAGCCCGGAGACCAGACGCAGAACTCGATCACCCTGAGTTGGACAGCGCCGTCGGATGATAATGCGGTTCCGGGAGTTGGGCAGGCGGGCAGTTATGACCTGCGTTACGCCACCAGCCCCATCGTCGACGGCGGGGCAGGGGCCGGCCAGGTAGATTTCTCGGCGGCGACGTCGGTCCCCATTCCGGCCCCGAAGCTTGCCGGTAGCTTTGAAGAGGCCACCGTTTCGGGTCTGACGCCCAACACGATCTATTACTTTGCCTTGAAATCAGGCAACACGATCGGGCCCTCGGCCATGTCAAACAATGCGTATTGTTCCGGGACGACCACCCCCTGCGGCGACAACCCGACCGATGGAAGCTTGGCGGGTCGGACGGCGCTCCGAACGAACCTCAATATGGTTTCGATTCCGTTGAATCCGAATCCTGCGGATCCAGACGGTGTATTCCATGACGATATAGGGGGAGTTCCGCAGATGTGGAATTGGAACTCATCCGGTCTGGGGATGGTCGAAGGGGTTGACGGCTGTTACGATCAGTATCCGGATTCTTCTATCGCGCCCTGCCTGGACATTACGGCCCTCGTTCCGGGAAAAGGCTATTTTATCCAAGGGGGCGGCAACCGGCCTGTGATTGATGTGCCGAGTCTTTCAACGGCGGTAGCTACCGCGAATTTTTGCACAGGTAGCAGTGTGGGAACCATTAACGGTTATTTGATTCCGTTGCAGCTCGGCTGGAACATGATCGGAGATCCCTTCACGAGCCTGCTGGATTTCAGCACTGTCTATGTTCGACAGAACGGCAACGATGCGACGTGCGTAACCTATGGTACGGCGGTGTCTCCGAACAATTGGCTCGGAAACACCATTTATCAATTTGACGGTGTGGGATATAGCAATGGCCAAATGTTTTACACGGATCCCCCGGTCCTGGAACCTTGGAAGGGTTATTGGTTGTGGGTGATGAACAATAACGTCATCAACGGCAACACCTATGAATTGATCCTTCCGACGCCTCCATAAAAAGAAAAAGGGAAGCAGCCGTATTACGTTCCTTGACAAGGCCCTTTGATCTAACGTATATTAAAACTCGCCTTTAAATCGAACCCGGTGAGGTTCGAAAGGGAGTGGAAATGAAACCGATCGGCTCGACAATCGAACCTTTCTTGTGCCCGGACGGGGCGTCAAGAGAGGTTTTTTTGTGCCTAAAGGGCATTCATGAAAGCCGAAATGAAAATTCAGCGAGCTCGGCGAGCGAGAGGGGGAGGCTCCGTCCGGCCCTGCGGGCGGAGGGGGCGACGCAAGCCCCAATAAGAGGATGACCGAACCGCGCGAAAGGATGGTTCTGGATGCGTTGGGAATGAACCGGGCGCTAAGCCGCGTGGCCCATGAGGTGATCGAGCGGAACCGCGGCCTGAGCGATTTGACCCTCGTCGGAATTCGGACCGGCGGTGTCCATTTGGCCCACCGTCTGGCCGCGGGACTCAAGGAGATCGAAGGGGTCGTTCTGCCCGTCGGCGCCTTGGATATCACGCTCTACCGGGATGATCTTAACAAAAAACGGGAGCAGCCCACGGTTCGTAAGACCGAAATCGGCTTCGACATCACGGACAAAATCGTGATCCTGGTGGATGACGTCCTCTTCACCGGCCGGACGATTCGCGCCGCCATGGATCAGCTGATCGACTTCGGGAGGCCGCGCGCGATTCAGCTGGCGGTCCTGATCGATCGTGGTCATCGGGAGCTGCCCATTCGCGCCAACTACGTCGGCAAGAGTTTGCCGACGGCCGTGGATGAAAAGGTAAAGGTTTTGTTGAAGGAAGAAGGGGAAGAAGACAGGGTGATTATAGAAAATGGGACTTAAGACGAAGGACATGATCAGCATCAAGGACCTCGACCGTGACGAATTGCGGCTGGTCCTCGATACCGCCGAATCCTTTAAAGAGGTCGGCACTCGGGATATCAAAAAGGTTCCGACCCTTCGTGGAAAGACCGTGGTCAATCTGTTCTTCGAGCCCAGCACTCGAACCCGCACCTCCTTCGAGTTGGCGGCCAAGCGCCTCTCGGCGGATGTCGTGAATATTTCCGCCTCCACCAGCAGCGTGGTCAAGGGCGAAACGCTTCTCGACACGGCCCGGAATATCGAGGCGATGCAGGTCGATCTGATCGTCGTTCGTCATCCCTGTGCCGGGGCCCCGGCCCTTTTGGCCAGGAAGGTGACCAGTGCCGTGATCAACGCCGGGGATGGGATGCATGAGCATCCCACGCAGGCCCTTTTGGATCTGTTCACCATCCGTGAGCGCAAGAAGACGCTGGAAGGTCTCACGGTCGTGATCGTCGGGGACATTCTCCACAGCCGGGTCGCCCGATCGGCGATCCAGGCCCTTAACACGGTCGGGGCGATCGTCCGAATCGTGGGTCCGCCCACAATCATCCCGCGCGAGATCACGCACTGGGGCGTCGAGGTTTTTTATCAATACGAGGAGGCCCTCAAAGGCGCGGACGTGATCATGATCTTGAGGCTTCAGTTGGAACGTCAGGAACAATCCCTCATCCCGACGCTCCGGGAATACTCGACCTTGTACGGACTGACGGCGCGCCGGCTCGCGATGGCCAAGGATGATGTGCTGGTGATGCATCCGGGACCGATCAACCGGGGCGTCGAGATCAGCCCGGAGGTGGCGGATGGTCTATCCTCCGCGATCCTGTCCCAGACCACCAACGGCGTGGCGGTCCGGATGGCCGTGCTCTACCTGTTATCCATGGGAGTCCGTGCGGACGGACAAGCCGCCGAGACTCCGATCTCCCCTTCCCCATCCTCCGGCCAAGACAAGCCCGATCCCCGCCCATTAAACCAGGGGCGCGAGACATGAATCTGCTGATCCGAAACGGCCGGATCGTCGATCCGGCCCATCGACGGGATGAGGTGACGGATCTCCTCATCGAAAACGGAAAGATCAGCCGCATCGGCAAGGCCTTGAAGTCCGACGGCCCGAAGTCCGAGACCCAGACCATCGACGGAACGGATAAATGGGTCGTGCCGGGCCTCGTGGATGTCCATGTTCATCTGCGGGAGCCCGGTTTTGAATACAAGGAAACCATCAAAAGCGGGACCGAGGCGGCCGCGGCCGGAGGGTTTACCTCGGTGTGTTGCATGCCCAATACCATACCGGTCAACGACAATCAGGCCGTGACTCGTTTGATCCGGGAAAAGGCCCGGCTGGAAGGGCGGGTCCATGTTTTCCCCATCGGGGCGATCACAAAAGGATCAAAGGGGGAAGAGCTGTCCGAGATCGGAGATTTGGTCGGGGCCGGCTGCGTGGCGATTACGGACGACGGGAAACCGGTGATGAACAGCGGGGTGATGCGCCGGGCGATGGAATATTCCCTGGCCTTTGATCTGCCGGTGATCGATCATTGCGAGGACGAGCACCTGATGGACGGCGGCGTGATGAATGAAGGGGTCGTTTCGATGGAGCTGGGCCTCCGGGGCATCCCCGCCGCCGCCGAGGAAGTGATGGTCGCCCGCAACCTGATCCTGGCCGAGTTGACCGGGGCGAGGCTTCATCTCGCTCACGTCAGCACCGCGGGGTCGGTTCGTCTGGTCCGCGAAGCGAAGAGCCGCGGAGTCCGGGTTACGGCCGAGACCTGTCCGCATTATTTCAGCCTGACGGAGGAGGCGGTGCGAGGGTACAACACGTGCGCCAAGATGAACCCCCCGCTTCGGACCCATCGGGACCGCGATGCGATCCGACAGGGTTTGAAGGACGGGACGCTGGAGGTGATCGCGACGGACCACGCGCCGCATTCGGAGGATGAAAAGAATCGCGAGTTCGATCTGGCGCCCTTCGGTATCGTCGGGCTGGAAACGGCTCTCCCCTTGACCCTTCGCTTGGTGGAGGAGGGCGTATTGTCGCTGGACGAGGCCGTGGCGAAGCTGACGGTTCAACCCGCGCGGGTCATGCGGCTGAACAAAGGCCACCTTGGAATCGGGGCGGATGCGGATCTCTGTCTGATCGATCCGGAGGCGACGTGGACCGTCGATCCAAGCCGCCTCCGTTCGAAAAGCAATAATACCCCTTTTGCCGGGTGGCGGATGAAGGGGCTGGTCGTGATGACGATCGTGGACGGCCGGGTCGTCTATTCCACCGAGGAGGTCCGGGCGACATGAAGATCCTGACCTCTCTGTTTGTCTGGCTGGAATTGCTCGGCCTGGGCGTCTGGGTCGGCGGGATGGTGATTTTGGGGGCCGTGGTCGCGCCCACCGTGTTCAATACCGTAAAGCCGGTTGAAATGGCGGGGGAGGCGATGAGCCTCGTATTCCACCGGTTTAACGGCGAATGGGTGTTTGTGTGCATCGGCCTCGTGGTCCTGGGTTTCATCGGGAAATGGCTGACGGCCCCGCCGCAGGGAATCCGGATGAGAATCGAGGCGACCCTCGTCATCCTGTTGGTTGGGTCCGGGCTTTACATCGGAGCGATTCTGGGGCCGAGAATGCAGGAGCTCCGCCAGATCACCCTGACCGATCGTTCCAACGGTGCGGCGGTCGCGGAATTTGATCTCGACCACAGGCGGTCGGTGCAGTTGTTCTCGGTCAACATCCTCCTGGGGCTGGCCGTGTTATGGATGAATTCCAGGATCTCCGGGGCTTCAAATCGTAAGGAGGGGTGATGGAAGGCCACGGACATCGTTCGTCGCGTCGAAAGGCGATCCTGGCCCTGGCCGACGGACGGGTATTCAAAGGATACGGCTTCGGCGCCCAGGGGGAAGGCGCGGGAGAGGTGGTTTTCAACACCTCGATGACGGGTTATCAGGAAATCCTGAGCGATCCGTCGTACCGCGGTCAGCTGGTCACGATGACCTATCCGCTGATCGGGAATACCGGCGTCAACGATGAAGACGTCGAGTCGTCCAAACCCTTTCTGTCCGGTTTCATCGTCCGGGAATATACCGACGATCCGAGCAACTGGCGCGCGACCGGCGGCCTGGACGACTATCTCGCCCGGAACGGGATTGTCGGAATCCAGGGGATCGATACGCGTGCCCTGACCAAACATATTCGGGACGTGGGGGCTCAACAAGGGATCATCTCCACCGTCGAATCGGATGAGAAACGGTTGGTGAAGCGGGCGGCCGAAGCGCCCGGCCTGGTCGGACGCGATCTGGTCAAGGAAGTCAGTTGCGAAAAACCCTACGAATGGACGGAAGGCAGCTGGGGATCTCCAATCGCAAATTTCAAATCCCTCAAGGTGGTCGTGTACGACTTGGGCGTAAAACGGAATATCCTCCGTCGTCTGATCGACGTCGGCTGCGCGGTCACGGTCGTTCCGGCCCGGACGAAGGCGTCGGAAGTCCTGTCCATGAATCCGGACGGCGTCGTCTTATCGAACGGTCCGGGCGATCCGGAAGGCGTGCCCTACGCCATCGAAGCCGCCCGATCGTTGATCGGGAAAAAGCCGGTTTTCGGGATCTGCCTGGGGCACCAGATCCTCGGTTTGGCGATGAACGGCAAGACTTATAAATTAAAATTCGGTCATCACGGCGGGAATCAACCCGTCATGGACCTGACGACAAACAAGGTCGAGATTACCGCCCAGAATCATGGATTCGCCGTGGATGTGGACTCGATCGGGTCCGAAATCGAGCTGACCCATCTCAATCTCAACGACCGCACCGTGGAGGGAATGCGCCATCGAACGCTGCCGATCTTCTCGATTCAGTATCATCCGGAGGCCTCCCCGGGGCCGCACGACGCCGGGTATTTGTTCAACCGATTTGTGGAGATGATGAAAAATGGATAAGAGAAATTTTTTGAGGGCGTACGGCCGTATGCCCCTACGGTTCATTGTTCTCGCGTTCCTCACCGTATGGTTGTCCGGCTGTATTTTTAACATTCGTATTCCACAGCCGGCCGAACCCTTGCAGGAAACACGGGTGGCCGGTGCGGGAGCCGATAAGATCGTCCTGATGGATCTGTCCGGAACGATCTCGGAGGAGGAGAAAGGATCAACGCTTGCGCCTGAGCCGAATATGGTGGCTCAATTCAAAGAAGAGTTGAAAAAAGCCGCGGACGATTCGGCCGTGAAGGCCGTGGTGCTTCGGATCAACAGTCCCGGCGGGACGGTCACGGCCTCGGACATCCTCCATCACGAGGTGGAAGTTTTTAAGAAACAGACCGGCAAGAAGGTCATTGTGAGCATCATGGATCTGGGTGCTTCGGGCGGGTATTATGTCGCGGTCGCGGGCGACAAGATCGTGGTCCATCCCACGACGGTGACCGGAAGCATCGGCGTGATCATGCTGACCGTAAATGTCCAGGGGCTGCTGGAGAAGATCGGCGTGACCGGGGCGGCCATCAAGTCGGGTGATAAAAAAGATATGGGTTCACCGCTGCGCCCGATGACGGAGGAAGAGCGGCGGCTTTTCCAGGGGATCATCGACCAGATGTATGATCGGTTTGTGTCGGTTGTCGCGGCCGGGCGGAAGGGGATGACGGTGGACCAGGTCCGGAAGGCTGCGGACGGACGCGTCTATACGGCACAACAGGCGCTCGACCTGGGGCTGGTGGACGGAATCGGATACCTCGATGACGCGATCCAACTGGCCAAGACCGAGGCCGGACTGAGCAAGGCCCGCATCGTGACCTATGTCCGGCCGGGCAGTTATAAGGACAATATTTATTCCCAAATACCCTCGGGCTCGCCCCAGACCGTGAATCTCGTCAATCTGGATCTGCGCTCCTTCGTCCAGGGCGGCACGCCGCGGTTCATGTACCTATGGGCCCCGTGACTGGAACGGGCTTTAGCGGATGGCCAGAGTAGTCCGCAGGGTTCCGGGCATACTGTATTGAAGGTTGGGGGAGATGAAATATGTTAAATTATATCCGTCGTCTCTTGAAATGGGACGTTCAAATTCAAAAAGGATTGACTGCGGAGTTTGCTTTGCAGAAGCAAGCTGAAGCTATTAGAGAAGAAAGTGGCCGTCAGAATATGATCATGTTCTTGGCGATTATCTTTGGGCTCATCCTCAGTTTGGTTATGCTAATAGAAACTTTGGTCGCATAGTTAAAGTAGTTCCTCCCCTTTGTAAGGGGAGGCAGGGAAGGGGTAGAGCATTAAATGCCGAAGCGAACCGATATAAAGAAAATCCTCCTCATCGGCTCCGGGCCGATCGTGATCGGGCAGGCTTGCGAGTTCGATTACTCCGGAACCCAGGCCTGCAAGGCCCTCAAGGAAGAGGGCTATCAGGTCGTGCTCGTCAATTCCAACCCGGCCACGATCATGACCGATCCTGAACTGGCGGACCGTACCTACATCGAGCCGATCATCCCCGAGATCATCGAGAAGATCATCGAGCAGGAACGGCCGGACGCCCTCTTGCCGACGATGGGCGGCCAGACGGCTTTGAACATCGCCATGGTGTTGGCCCGGGACGGCATTCTGGAGAAATACGGCCTGAAACTTATCGGGGCCAATTACGATGCCATCAATAAGGCCGAGAACCGGGATATTTTCAGACAGTTGATGTGGAAAATCAATCTCAAGGTGCCGAACAGCGCCTATGCCAGAACCCGGGACGAGGCGATGCACGTCATCGAACAAATCGGTTATCCGGCGATTATCCGGCCGTCCTTTACCCTCGGAGGCACGGGGGGGAACATCGCCTATAACCGAGAGGAGCTGGTTGAGCATGTGGACTGGGGGCTTCAGGCCAGTCCGACCGGGGAAATCCTGGTCGAGCAGTCCGTCATTGGCTGGAAGGAGTTTGAACTCGAGGTGATGCGGGATCGGAAGGACAACGTCGTGATCGTCTGCCCGATCGAAAATCTCGATCCGATGGGGATCCATACCGGCGACAGCATCACGGTGGCTCCGGCGCAGACGCTGACCGACAAAGAGTATCAGATTATGCGGAACGCCTCCATCGCCATCATGCGGGAGATCGGCGTGGACACGGGCGGATCCAACATCCAGTTTGCCGTCAATCCGGAGAACGGTGAAATGGTCGTGATCGAGATGAACCCGCGGGTTTCCCGCAGCTCGGCGCTGGCCTCGAAGGCGACCGGGTATCCGATCGCCAAGATCGCGGCGAAGCTGGCGATCGGATATACCTTGGATGAGATTCCGAACGACATCACCAAAGTGACCCCGGCCAGCTTCGAGCCGACGATCGATTATGTCGTGGTCAAATTCCCGCGGTTTGCCTTCGAGAAATTCCCGCAGGCGGACGCGACCCTCACGACGCAGATGAAGTCGGTGGGGGAAGCGATGGCGATCGGCCGGACGTTCAAGGAGGCCCTGCAAAAGGCGATCCGGTCCCTGGAGATCGACAGCTTCGGTTTGGAGCAGCGCCTACACCGCCTGAAACCGAGGGGGGACAACGGCGAGAACGACAAAGATCTGATCCGCTCCAGGATCGAAACGCCCGGATGGGACCGTCTTTGGTATATCGCCGACGGGCTGCGGCTGGGCCTCTCGATCGATGAAATTTATCAGGCGACCCGGATCGATCCGTGGTTCCTGCATCAGGTCCGGGACATCGTGGCGATGGAGGAGACCCTCGCCAACGATTTGGCCGTGGCCCACATCCATCACGATCTCCCGCCGCCAAACACGCCGGAGTTGATCTGGCAGGCCAAGCAGGCCGGTTTTTCGGATCCGCATCTCGCTTCTCTCATCGGCGTGGAGGAGGATGAGTTCCGACAGATCCGGAAAGATTTCGGCGTGACTCCCGTCTACCATCGCGTCGACACCTGCGGGGCCGAGTTCGTGGCGCAGACCCCCTACCTCTATTCGACCTATGAGTCCGAGTGCGAGTCGCGACCGACGCAGCGGAAGAAGATCATGATCCTGGGCGGGGGACCGAACCGGATCGGACAAGGGATCGAGTTTGATTATTGCTGCGTCCACGGGGCGCTGGCCGCCAAGGAAGCGGGATTTGAAACCATCATGGTCAATTGCAATCCGGAGACGGTCAGCACCGATTACGACATCTCGGACCGGCTTTATTTCGAACCCCTGACCAAGGAAGACGTCCTGAACATCGTCGATACGGAACAGCCGGACGGGGTGGTGGTCCAGTTCGGGGGGCAGACGCCGTTGAAACTGGCGGTGCCGCTGGAGGCGGCCGGCGTCCGGATTCTCGGGACCTCTCCGGATTCGAT
>Ga0335085_10004097_pt1 | contig 24448 bp, 20 predicted proteins | sample Lox_Sample_45_FD_206712 | JGI IMG/M metagenome (GOLD analysis project Ga0335085, IMG submission 206712) | Soil microbial communities from Loxahatchee National Wildlife Refuge, Florida, United States - Lox_Sample_4.5 | ecosystem: Environmental > Terrestrial > Soil > Wetlands | place: USA...
GGAGCGGCGACACGCTGACTTACAACGGCTCCATCGTGGTTATGTTCGACAGCCGTTACGCCACCAATTACTGGCAAAACCCCGGCGCTTATTACGATGTTCCCACGCGCAATTGGGGCTTTGACGTGAATTTCGCGCAAGGCCAGGATAAACTCCCGCCGATGTTCCCGCAGGTCAAAGTCATGATTCGCCAGCAGTGGAGCGCCAATTAACCGGGGGCTGCGGAGAAGCAAAACTTTTCTTCCGCCATACCGTTCGCAGTCCTACACTGTGTTCGTGAAAGCCGCCATTCTTCACGGCAAGGAACATATTCAAATCGAAGACATCGCGCCGCCGCCATTGAAAGCCGGCGAAGTCCGTATTCGGATCGAAGCCGCGCTTACCTGTGGCACCGACCTCAAAGTTTTCAAACGCGGTTATCACGCCAAAATGATTGTGCCGCCCGCCGTCTTTGGCCATGAACTGGCCGGCGTGATTTGCAAAGTCCAACGCCCAAAGTCCAAAGCGCAAAGTTGGAATTGGAAAATTGGCGACCGCGTGGCGGTGGCCAACTCCGCGCCGTGCGGCAAATGTTTTTTCTGCAAAAACCACCAGGAAAATCTTTGCGAAGATTTGCTGTTCCTGAACGGCGCTTACGCTGAATCCATTGCTGTTCCGGCGCGGTTCGTCCGGAAAAACCTCCTGCGGCTCAAGCCGAACACGAATTTCCGTGATGCCGCGCTCATCGAACCGCTCGCCTGTGTTGTGCAAGGCGTTGAAGACACTCAATTGCACGCCGGACAAAATGTGCTGGTCATCGGCGCCGGTCCAATCGGTTTGATGTTCGTGGCCTTGGCGAAAAATCTTGGTTGCAACGTGACGGTGGCCGGGCGCGGGAAAAGGCGGTTGCTCATGGCCCAACGGCTGGGCGCGGGAAAAGTGTTTGAGGTTGGGAAAAATGGCAACATTGTCGAAGCAATCCCCGGCGGCGCAAAATCGGAAGCCAAATTTGACGCGGTCATTGAAGCGGTCGGCAAGCCGGAAACCTGGGAGGCCGCCGTACAACTCGTGCGCAAGGGCGGCCTGGTTAATTTTTTCGGCGGCTGCCCGTCCGGCGCCAAGGTGTCACTCGACACCGGATTGATCCATTATTCCAATCTGACCCTGCTGGCAAGTTTTCATCACCGTCCGCAAGCCATCCGGCGCGCGCTGGAATTCATCGAGGCGGGTGTGATTTGCGCGCGGGATTTTGTGGACGGCGAATGTCCGTTGAGCCGGTTGCCGGAATTATTCAAGACCATGGCTGCCGGCAACCACGCGATTAAAACGCTGATTAAAGTCCGCGAATGAAACCGGCGGAGAAAACCATCATGACCAATGGCGAATTCCTGAAATGCAGCCGTCAGCGGAAGCGGCGTGAATGAATTGCGCGTCAGCGTCTTGGACTGCGGTGGCTGGCGGGGAACGGGGCTGGCACCGCTTTCCACCATCTGCCCGCATACCAGAAAAGCGGCGTGTGCCCTCACCCCCCACCCGCCGCACTCCAAAACCTCGCGGAACTTTCCAGCCGGCTCTTCAAATCGCAGCCACAGTTTTTCTTAAACCACTCCAGTCATTAGGATTTAGTCATTCGTCATTTTCAAACCCCTTGTCATTTCACAAAATCTTCCAGCACCCGGTGCATCTTCTTCAAGTCCGGCAGGTTCACGTACATCATGTGGCCGGCTTCGAAGGCGGCATAGGTGATGTTCGTGCGGTAGGCCGGGTCAAGTTGCATGTGGTCGAGCGCATAACGCATGGTATCCGGCGGACAAACCAGATCGCGCATCCCGCCCAATACCAGCACGCGCATGTAAGGGTTCTGGTTCATCACGGACGCGAGCTGGTCACTCACGCTCGGATAATCATTATGCGAGCCGTAATTCCACGGCTGCACACCGGCAATGATTTCGTACGGCAAATCGTCCTCAAACTTCAATTCCTGACGCACATACGCGTTCATCGCCGCCGCGAACGGCCCGTAAGTGGCCGCGTAAGACGGATCGAAATCAGGAACCGGCGAGGCCGGGTCGTCGTCGCGTCCGGTGATGCGCGCGTCGTAGGCGCCCAAAATCAAGCCCTCGTCATGCAACAACTGCTTGCGAAAGACACCGCTGTCAATCCGGAGGTTGTTGTCCTCGATAACCTGCGGTTTCAGGCTGGTCAGCCGCGCGAGTTCGGCGACGATTTTTTTCCGTTCATCGGCGGGTAGCGCCGCGCCTTGTTGCAATGCGGCAGCGTATTCGCCGTTTGCAAATTCTCGCGCCTCGGCCAGCGCCTTGGGCAAATCGCTTTGCAAATCCGGCGGCAGCTTTTTGAAGTAATACGCCGTGGCGGTAAAATTCGGTAGAAACAGTTCATACGGCAAATCGTTGCCCGGCCCGTCCTGAATCGTCGCAAAATCCAGCACGCCGGACACCAGCACCAGCCCGTTGAAATACATCCCGTAACGCGACCGCAGATACTCCGCCAGCCCGGCGGCGCGAAAGACGCCGTAACTTTCGCCGCAGAGATATTTCGGCGAGAGCCAACGCTCGTGCCGCGTTGTCCACAGACGGATGAATTCGCCAACGGACTCCAAATCAGCGGTCTGACTGAAAAATTGATCGGCCTTTTCGTCCTTCGTCGCGCGGCTAAAACCCGTGGCCACCGGGTCAATGAACACCAGATCGCTCCCGTCCAGAATCGAATAGGCATTGTCCGTAAGCCCAAACGGCGGCTCGGGCAGCGTGCCGTTCTCATTCATGTCCACGCGCCGCGGACCGAGCGCGCCCAGATGCAGCCACACCGAAGAAGAACCGGGACCGCCGTTGAAGCAAAACGTCACGGGCCGGGTGGCGGCGTTGGTTTCATCCAGGCGCGTGTAAGCGACGTAAAATACCGATGCACGCGACGTGCCGTCCGATTTAAGAATCGGCAACATGCCGGTTTCCGCCTGATACGTCACGCGCCTCCCGGCAATGACCACCGTGTTGGTGATGAAGACCGGTTGGTGCGACGCGTCGGGGATGGCGGCCAACTCCGATTTCTTCGCGGCGGGCGCGTTGGTTTCTCCGGCGGGAGAATTGGTTTTGGTCATGTCCGCCGCGCGGACGTTCACGGCCAGCGCCATAAGCAAAAGCCAGAATATCGCTTTCATTTGCATTTCTGATTTTTACAGCCCGACCCGCCTTCGGCAATCCTTTATGCAAGGCTTTGCAAAGGTTGTGGATAAGTTCCCGATAAAAAGGCTTGTCGAAGGCGAAAATTATTATTAGTAAATATCAATTCACTTCGTAATTTAACCAGATTTGTTAAATTATTTAAGGGACGGGCTGAATGGAAAGAGCGGAGAAGGCTGGTCAGGACAGGTTCGGTTTGCGGGTGCTTCGGGCAAGGCGCGGGTTTCAATTGTGGCTTGCTTCAAAAAGCTTCCAAAGGAGAGGTTTTATCCATTTCTTCCTAAACAACCTTAACCATAAAACCCATAACGCAAAATAAATGAAAACGAAAAAGTCATTCCTTTGCGGCGCGGCACTGTTTCTCGGCGCGGCATTGTTTAATCAATCCGTTCAGGCGCAACTAATCCTCAGCGGCACTAACTACACTCAGACCTTTGACGCCATTGGCGGCGGCCTGCCCGCCGGTTGGTCGGTCCGAATCAATGCCGCGACGAATGATTTGGGGACCGTCACCACCAACTACAGTGCGGACTATAAGAGTTGGGGAGACAGCAAGGGTGAGTTTGGCAATTGCGCCTCCGTCGTGAGCGATGCGGGTACAAATTTTATCGGCAACGAAAGTACTCAGATTCAATCCAACTGCCTCAATCGCGCATTGGCGATCCGCCAGACCACTTCGTTTGGTGATCCGGGAGCGGCGTTTGTATTGCAGATATCGGACACCATTGGCATGAGCAATTTGGTTTTGAAAGTGGACCTCTGCACGTTACGAGCTTATACCAATATCACGACATGGGCCATTCAATATGGCATCGGTGATTCGCCGGTCGCATTTGCCACGCTGGGCACTTATGCAAATTCGACCAATTTCAGCGCGACGACCCAAATCTTCAGTCTCGGCGCCGACGCGAGCGGTTCGTCAGCCAACGTATGGATACGGATTGCCGCGCTTTCGCCTGCGGCGGGCGGTGGCACCCGCGCTACTTTTGGGATAGATAATTTCTCGCTATCCTGGACAACGAATGGCATTGGTGTCGTTCAACCTTCCATCACCGGCATCACCGTAACCAACGGAAATATTCAGATTGATTTTACGGGCGACGTTGCCGATGGGCCGGCTGCCTTCAAATTGCAATGCGTCGGACACTGTTCAGACATCTTTGGCGACACCGCCGCGGCCATCACCCAGACAAGTTCGGGACATTTCCGCGCCTTGTATCCGATGAACGGCGCGCAGCAATTCTACCGAATAAAACGACCGTGATGAGAAGGGTTACTCACCGATGATTTTGACAAGAACGCGTTTGCGGCGGCGGCCGTCGAATTCGCCGTAAAAAATCTGTTCCCAGGGGCCGAAGTCCAATTTGCCCTTGGTGATGGCCACGACGACCTCGCGGCCCATGAGTTGCCGTTTGAGGTGGGCATCGGCGTTGTCCTCGCCGGTGCGGTTGTGGCGGTATTGCGACGTGGGTTCGTGCGGAGCGAGTTTTTCCAGCCAGACCTCGTAATCGTGCAGGAGTCCGTCTTCGGCGTCATTGATGAAGACGGAGGCGGTGATGTGCATGGCGTTGACGAGGCAGAGGCCCTCCTGAACGCCGCTTTTGCGGACCAGCTCTTCGACCTTGTCCGTGATATTGAGGTAATCACGCCGATGCGGCGTCTCAAACCAAAGATGCTCGGTCAAACTTTTCATTCGCCATTCCATGTAGGAGACGAGGTGACGAGTCTCAAATCAAAATTCGATTAGGTTAGAGACTTCTTGTGTCGTCTCCTACATTTTAACGGCTGTTAAACCACTGCCGCAATCAGATCGCCGACTTCGCGCGTGCCGTAACCCATCTTGCCGGCGGCGAGTGATTTGATTTTGGTATTGATGATCTGAACGACGGCGCTTTCGATGGCGGCGCCAGCTTTGGCTTCGCCGAGGAAATCCAGCATCATGCCCGCCGCGTTGATGGCGGCGATGGGATTGATGACGTTCTGGCCGGTGTATTTGGGCGCGCTGCCGCCCATCGGCTCAAACATACTCGTGCCTTCGGGATTGATGTTGCCGCCGGCAGCGACCCCGAGGCCGCCCTGAATCATCGCCGCAAGGTCGGTGATGATGTCGCCAAACATGTTGTCGGTGACGATGACGTCGAACCATTCCGGATTTTTCACGAACCACATGACGGTGGCGTCCACGTGGGCGTAATCGCGCTTCACCGCCGGGTATTTTGCGCCAAGCTCATGAAAGGCGCGTTCCCACAAATCAAACGCAAAGGTGAGCACATTGGTCTTGCCACAAAGCGTCAATTGCGCCGTCTTGCCGGCTGAGATGTCTTCCGGCTTGAGACCTTTCCACGGTTTGCCGCCGCGTCTTTTGGCCGCCAGTTCAAAGGCGTATTTCAAACAGCGCTCCACGCCGCGCCGCGTGTTCACCGATTCCTGAATCGCCACTTCGTGCGGCGTGCCTTTGAAAATAAACCCGCCGGAACCGGTGTAAAGACCCTCGTTATTTTCGCGCACCACGACAAAATCAATGTGTTCGGGACCCTTGTCCTTCAGCGGGCAATCGGCGGCGCGATAAAGTTTTACGGGACGGAGATTGATGTATTGTTCCAGTTCAAAACGCAACCGGAGCAGAATGCCTTTCTCCAAAATGCCCGGTTTGACCTGCGGATGGCCAACCGCGCCGAGATAGATCGCCCTGAACTTGCGAAGTTCATCCACGGCGCTGTCCGGCAGCACCTCGCCGGTTTTGAGATAGCGCTCGCCGCCGAAATCGTATTTGTGCCAGTTGAGTTTGAAGCCGAATTTCCTGGCTGCCGCGTCAGCCACTTTGACGCCTTCGGCCGCGACTTCCGGGCCAGTGCCGTCACCGCCAATGAGTGCAATGTCGTACGTTTTCATTTATCGTTTCCCTGTGATCTAAACAAGGACGGTCATGCTAACAATTTGCCGCGCAGAAACAATCAAGAATTTACGATTTACGATTTGTGATTTATGATTTGGAGGCTTCGGCGGGAAGCAATCATTAATCGTAAATCATAAATCAAAAATGCCGATGGTTTTGCCTTACAAAGTCGCCACGCTGCTCTATTGCTTCAATGAACGGGACGAAGTGCTTTTGCTCGAACGCACACAGGAACCGAACCGCGGTTTCTGGAGCCCGTGCGGCGGCAAGTTGAAAATGGACGCCGGCGAGTCGCCTTACATTTGTGCCTGCCGCGAAACGCAGGAGGAACTGGGCGTCACCATTACGGTTGCGGACTTGCATTTAACCGGCCTGGTCAGCGAACACGGTTATCAGGGCCGGACGCATTGGCTGATGTTCTTGTTCGAAATGAAAACGAAATTAAAGACGCTGCCACCAGCTCATCCTGAAGGGCGGTTTCAATTTTTCCGGCGCGACGCGCTGGCCTCGTTGAAAATTCCCCAGACCGACCGCGAGCAAATCTGGCCGTGGTTCTGGCAATGCCGTGGTGGTTTTTTTGCGGCACATTGCCATTGCCATCCGGACGGGCGCAACGAGTGGACTCTGGAAGAGTCCACAGTCGCGAGCCCTCAGTCCCCAGTCCGCGCGCGCGCGACTGGAGACTGAAGCCTGTGGGCAGGAGACGGATTTATGGACGAACCCATCATAGACTTGCATAGCGACGATTATTTCATGAGCGAGGCGTTGCGCCAGGCAGCCAAGGCTTATGAAAACGGTGAGGTTCCTGTCGGCGCGGTCATCGTCAGTAAAGGACGCATTCTCGCGCGGGCATTCAATCAAGTCGAGTTGCTCAAGGACGCAACCGCTCATGCCGAGATGCTCGCCTTGACGCAGGCGGAGGAAGTCATGGGAGACTGGCGGTTGACAGGATGCACGCTTTTCGTGACGAAAGAACCGTGCCCCATGTGTGCGGGCGCGATTGTGCACACGCGGCTGGCGCGCGTGGTGTTTGGCGCGAGCGACTCGAAGGCCGGCGCGGCGGGAAGCGCCATGAACCTGCTGCAATTTCCCACGTTGAATCATCGTTGCGAAATCACCCGCGGCGTACGCCGGGAGGAATGCTGCGCGTTGTTGCAGGATTTTTTTAGAGCACAACGGCTTGCCGAGAAGTTAAAGAAGCAAAACGGCGGCCTATCTGCCCAAAAGCGCGACTGAAAATCGCAGGAGCCGACGTGAGGAGGCTCTTTCTGCTCATCAGCATTACCTTTACCTGAAAAATTTGAGCCTCGTTACCTCGGCTCCTACAATAATTGGAATTCTCAGACACGCTCTAAACCGGAACGATGCAGTTGCTTCGGCGGGTGGCTGCGACGCCTCGTCGCAGAATGTGGACGCGACGCCATCGTCGCGCGAAACGAATGACGCACCGTTTGGCTGGGCGATGGATTCCGGCGACGAGGCGTCGCCAACACCCTCTGCGACGGGGGCGTCGCAGCTACGCGTGTCGCTGATTCGCCCTTCAACTGCATCGTTCCGGCTAAAGACCTTGGCAATCCTCGGCCCGCCCGGAGTCCCTGGCGAAAAAAACGAGGCACCCTGAATGGGCGCCTCGTTGTGCAATAAATTGAAAGCCGAACGTCGCGTGTTACGGAAAATTATAAAATGGACCTGGGGGTCCGGAAACACCGTTTGTGGCGTTCAGCAGATCATTTTGCAAATCACTAATAGTCGTCTGTTGAGCGCTGCCATCGCCCAGCAGGAGGTTGCCGGCGCCCAAGTGAACATCATTGGCCGACCATGCCCAACCCGGATTCCCAGTCCCTCCCGACCACGCGATACCTTTCACAGTATATGTACCATTTCCGATACCATTATTACCAGGGCCATCACATGCAGTCGTTTCGCCAGTCATCCCCAAAGCAGCATTTATCCCTCCACCGCCACCATTAGCGCCGTTATTCCCAATATTGCGATCGCCCGCCAGGATGGACGTGGGTTGAGTATCAATGGCGTCGCCACCGACAAAGTAGCTTATAATATTCTCCGGATTGTTAGTCGCTTGGAGGCTCGGCTGCCCCATCCCATTAGGAAGGGGGGGGCTAATATTATTAAACTGGCTCCAATTGACGGCGGGTTGGTGTCCATTGGCAGAATCTGAAGGGCAATTTAACAACGCTGGATTGTCCAGTGTATTAGACATCACCATATAGGGCGCTGCTATGCTATAAGTCCCTACAGCGGTATAATTTCCCGTGCTGTAAACGTATTCCTTGGCGCCACCTTGGGCATACGCAACAGTCATGGGATACTGGCCGTTGTTGTCATCCCCCCACATCCGGAACGAGATGCCGACCTGCCTGAGATTGCTCACGCAGTTGATACGTTGCGCCTTGCGTTTGGCGGCGGCGAGCGCCGGCAGCAACATGGCCGCCAGAATTGCAATGATGGCGATCACCACGAGCAATTCAATTAGCGTGAAAGCTTTTTGTCTTTTCAGAATTCTTTTCATACGTTCATTAAGTTTTGGTTTCGTTCGAGTGGCAATTGGCGGACTCTATCGGAATTGCATAAGCTGTCAACATATTTTCTGGAAATTTCCTTAGCACTGACGATGCCAAACGAAACTTTTTGAAAAACCGCCGGGAAAATGGAATTCCTGAGAAAGCAAAATGCCGCCGCGCGTAAAATTTTCACGCATTGCGCGTGAAGTTCACGCATCTACACACGCCTTGGCCGGCTAAAATCTCATTTACAGCCGTGCGTTCATCGCAAACACTGACCATCCTGTGTCTGACCCGAAAGAAAACGTTCTCATGGAAAAAATCGTGTCGCTGTGCAAGCGGCGCGGATTCATTTACCAGTCCTCGGAAATTTACGGCGGCATCAATGGCTTTTGGGATTACGGCCCGCTGGGCGCCGAACTCAAGCGCAACGTCAAGGAACTCTGGTGGAACGCCATGACCCGCCAGCGCGACGACGTGGTGGGCCTCGAAGCCACCATCATCATGTCGCCGGAAATCTGGAAGGCCAGCGGGCATGTGGACACATTCAGCGACCCGATGTGCAGTTGCAAGGCGTGCAAAAAACTGATCCGCGAAGATCAATGGTGGCCGCTCATGTGCGAGCAATCCTGGGTGCAGTCGCTGGCCGCCATCGTTGAAGTGGCTACAAATAAATTGAGCGGCGAAGATTTGTTGAAATGGGCAAAAGGCAAAGGCAAACACCTTGCGCCCAACCTCGCGCTGGTTCGCCATCCTGAAGTCACGCTTTCGTGGCTCGCTGAAGACGTCGAGAAAGGCAAACGCCCGGCGGATGCGAAGGAGTATTTTTTGTATCTGGCAACGGAGCAGCGTGGCGCAACCGGCTTTGTCAAACCCTGTCCGCACTGCGGCGGTGAACTGACCGAACCGCGCCCATTTAATTTGATGTTCAAGTCACACTACGGGCCGATTGAGTCGGATGAAAACATCTGCTATCTCCGCCCGGAAACCGCGCAGGCGATTTTCGCGCAGTTCAAGAACGTTTTGGAGACGTCACGCCAAAAAGTTCCGTTCGGCATCGCGCAGGTTGGCAAGGCCTTTCGCAACGAAATCACACCGCGCAATTACACCTTCCGCTCGCGCGAGTTCGAGCAGATGGAACTGGAGTTTTTCATCAAACCCGACGAGGTCGTGGAAGCGATTTGCGGCAAAGTTGCCAGCGACGACGACGTTGGCCGGGCCGACCTGCCGGTCGGCCCGGACGCGCCGCAGCGCGTCCCTACCACGCCGCAGCCGAATTGGGGCTGGGAAGCGTGGCACAAGTATTGGGTTGAGGAGCGCATTGCCTTCTACGAAGGCATCGGCCTGCCGCGCAACACGCTGGTCGAGTATTGGCAGAAACCGGAGGAACTGGCGCATTACGCGCGGGCGACAGTGGATATTCTCTACAAATTTCCGTTCAGCAAGCGCGACGAAAAGGGCGAGTTGACGGGCGAAGAACTGGAAGGCATCGCCGCGCGCAGCGATTTTGATTTGAGCCAGCACGAGCGTTTTTCCGGCAAGCCGATGGGTGTGTTCGACGAGGAACTGCGCGCTGCGTGGGGAAAATTGGACGACGCGAAGAAGAAAGAATTTCGAGATCGTTATTACGAGAACCGGAAGAAATATCTGACCAAGACGGCAAAGCCCGAAGACACTCCAGATAAAATCGAGAAAAACGCGAAGGAAGACGCCGACGGCCTGGCCAAGGGTCAATACATCCCGCACGTTATCGAGCCGTCCGCCGGCGTGGATCGCCTGATTCTTGCGCTGATTTGCAATGCCTACCACGAAGACACGATGCCGGATGAAAAGGGGAAGATGGAAACGCGCGTCGTGCTGCAATTTCATCCGCGCGTCGCGCCCATCAAGGTGGCCGTGCTGCCGTTGCTCAAGAACAAACCCGAGCTTGTGAAGAAGGCACGGGAGGTGCGCGATTTGTTGCGTCCGCACATGAACGTTTTCTATGACGACGCGGGCGCGATTGGCCGCCGCTATCGCCGTCAAGACGAGGCCGGCACGCCGTTCTGCGTCACGATTGATTTCGACACGCTGGGCGAGAAGCCGGAATTGAAGGACACGGTGACGATGCGTTACCGTGACGACGGCAAGCAGGAGCGCCTGGCGATTGGCGATTTGTTAAATTGGCTGCTGCCCAAAATCCGCTGATGACCGAGAACGCAAAAACTCCCAAAGCGTCGAAGAATCCCGCGCCGATGCTGTATTTCATCGTTGCGATCAAGTTGATCAAGGGCGTGGCGCTGTTGTTGCTGGCACTGGGCGTATTCACGCTGGCGAACAAGGACCTGCCGGATTTGTTCGACCAGTTTTTGCGGTGGGTGCATCTCGATCCGGAAAATCGTCTTTTCAGCAACATCGGCGAATGGCTGGACCAAATCACGCCGCACAACGTGCGGGTGGTGGCGTCGGGTACGTTTCTCTGCGGATTGTTTTTGCTCGTCGAAGGGCTGGGACTGGCCTTTCGCGCCAAATGGGCGATTTGGGTGGCCATGGGCGAATCGGCATTTTTCATCCCGATTGAAATTTTTGAATTGCTCCCCCGCCCGAACGTGCAGCACCATCATTCTCTCGGACTTTTCATTGTGCTCATCATCAATATCGCCATCGTTTGGTATCTGTACAAAAACCGGGAACGCCTCTTCCGGCATCATCATTGAATTTATGATTTACGATTTATGATTTGCCTTGGATGGCGTGCGCGGCTGAAAATCATCAAAGTAAATCCAAATCATAAGTGACGACGACCGAAGCGATTCAATTGCTTGAAAAATTCCGCACGGGAAAAATCTCGCGGGAAAAAGTCCTGCGCGCATTTCAGGCCCAGCCGGTCGCCGACCTTGGTTTTGCGCAGGTGGACGCGCATCGCGCGTTGCGCCGGGGTTTTCCCGAAGTGATTTTTGGTTCCGGCAAAACACCGGAGCAGGTGGTCAAAATCGCCGCGAAAATTCTGGAGCGCGAACAGCGCGTCCTGGCCACGCGCGTTCGGCCTGAACATGCCCGCGCGTTGCGAAAGAAATTCAAGCACGCCGTGCATCACTCACTGGCGCGCTGTGTGACCATCGAAAAAAAGACATTGCCGAAACGCCCCGGCTTCATCGCCGTCATTTGCGCCGGCACGAGTGATTTGCCGGTAACCGAGGAAGCCGCCGTCACGGCGGAAATCATGGGCAACCGGGTTGAACGCGTTCACGACGCCGGGGTTTCCGGTTTGCACCGGCTGCTCCCGCACCTTGAAACGATCCAAAGCGCGAACGTGTTGATTGTCGTCGCCGGCATGGAAGGCGCGCTGCCCAGCGTTGTCGCCGGCCTGGTTTCCCGACCGGTGATTGCCGTACCGACGAGCGTCGGATATGGCGCGAGTTTTGGCGGGCTGGCCGCCTTGCTCGGCATGTTAAACAGTTGCGGCAGCGGTGTGACGGTGGTGAACATTGACAACGGCTTCGGCGCGGGTTACGCCGCGAGTCAGATCAACCTGCTTTGTAGCGGCGGTCTGTGACCGCCGCCAATTTTTATGGAACGCCTGCATCGCTTAGAACGGTTATACATAGATAATCCGATTTACTTCGTGACCTTTTGCACGGAGGGTCGAAAAATGATTCTTGCCCATCCGTCAGTCCATAAAACTTTTGTTCAATTTTGCCGTGAGGGTCTGAAAAGAGACATTTTCGTTGGTCGCTATATTCTGATGCCCGACCATATTCATTTGTTTGTCAAACTACCACCGCCGTCCGAAAATCTTTCCGATTGGATTAAAAGCTTGAAAAACTTTTTGTCGAGGGCGCTGAGATTTTGCGACGTGGCTGCACCACATTGGCAAAAAGGATTCTTTGACCATGTCCTGCGCTCAACGGAATCTTATTCAGAAAAATGGTTTTATATGGTTGAAAATTCGGTCAGAGCCGGTTTGGTAACCGACTGGGCGCAGTGGCCGTTTCAGGGAGAAATACAAGCCCTGCGTCTGGATGAAAGTTTGCGGCGGTCGCGGACCACCGCTACATGACAATGAAAACCCTTTATCTCGATCTGTTCAGCGGCATCAGCGGCGATATGTTCGTCGGCGCGTTGATTGATCTGGGCGCGGATGCGCGCAAACTGGAACATGAGTTGGACAAGTTGAAAGTCCGCGGCTGGCGCCTGCGCGTTGCCCGCAAACAAAAATCGGGCATTGCCGGCGTTAAATTCGATGTGCAGGTGGATAAAAGTCGAGGGCATGAACACGCGCATAACCACCGCCACACTCATTCCCACGACAGCCGCAATTTTGCCGAAATCAAACAACTCATCTCGCGCAGCCGGCTTTCCACCTGGGTAAAGAAAAAGTCCATTGCCGTGTTCCGGCGAATCGCCGAAGCCGAAGGAAAGATTCACGGTCTGCCGCCGGCCAAAGTTCATTTTCATGAAGTCGGCGCGGTGGATTCCATCATGGATATTGTCGGCGCATGTATCGCGCTGGCGATGCTCGGCAAACCGCGTGTGCTTGCGTCGCCGGTCATCGAAGGCACCGGCTGGATTGACTGCGAGCACGGACGCTTTCCCGTGCCCGCGCCGGCGACATTGGCGATTCTCGGCGCGCGCGGCATCGGCGTTACGCAATGCGATGAACCGCATGAATTGGTCACGCCCACCGGCGCGGCATTGCTGGCTGAGTTTGTTGACAGCTTCGGCCCGATGCAAAATCTGGTCGCGGAAAAAACCGGGTTCGGCCTCGGCACACGTGAGAATAAAACGCGGCCGAATGTTTTGCGGGCTATGATGGGGACCGCACCCAAAGTTCAAAGTTCAAAGTTCAAAGTCCCTTCCGCCCCGGACTGGGAAGCTGATCGCATCGCTGTTTTGGAAACCAATCTCGACGACAGCAACCCCGAAATCCTCGGCCATTTTGCTGAAACGACGATGGCGGCGGGCGCATTGGACGTTTTTTACACCCCGGTTCAGATGAAAAAGAACCGGCCCGGCGTGCTGCTCACGGTGCTGTGCCCGGAGGGGGAAGCGGACAAATTCGGTGAAATGATTTTGCGGGAAACCAGCGCGTTTGGCGTGCGGCGCACAGTGGCGGAGCGGCGCAAATTGCAGCGTGAATTCGTGGCGGTCCGAACTCCTCTTGGGAAGATTACGGTCAAACTGGGCAAGTTTAACGACAAAGTTGTTCAAGCTATCCCGGAGTTTGAATCGTGTAAGAAGCTGGCCCTAAAGGCGAAAGTGCCATTGAAACAAGTCTATGCGGCTGCCAACCGGGCCATTGAAACGAGGATATAATTGTGTTTATTTTACTTGCGTAAAGCCCCATGAATAGCTTAATTATGGATTGTAATTCGTTTTGGCAATGGCCGGTTATTTGATGCAGAACTATTCAGTAACGTTACAACGGACGAGGGTGTCTTGAGCCGCCCTTTCGCTCCACGCAGCTTTTCCTCCGCCTCGTTCGTTCGGGTCAATGGCAAAATCCGCGCCCGCGAAGTCCGGGTCATTGACGCGCACGACAAAAATATCGGCGTCATCTCGCTCAACGAGGCGCTCGCGCTGGCACGGCAGCAGGGTGTGGACCTGGTGGAAATTTCCCCCAACGCGGCGCCTCCCGTGTGCCGGATCGTGGACTTCGGGAAGTTCCGTTACGAGCAGTCCAAAAAGGACAAGGATTCGAAGAAGCACCAGCACGCCTCGACCGTGAAGGAAGTTCAGCTCAGTCCGCGCATTGATCCGCACGACCTCAGCATCAAGGTCGGCCACGCGATTGATTTTCTGTGCGACGATATGAAGGTAAAGGTCGCGCTGAAATTCCGCGGGCGCGAAATGGCGCATACGGAATTCGGATTCCAGGTCATCCGCAAATTTCTCGACGAGATCGCGCCCTACGGCCACCCCGATTTCGATCCCAAACTCATCGGGCGCGGCATTAACGTGATGATCAGCCCCCTGCCGCGCAATAAGCGCGCAAAAAATCCACGAGGGGTTGAAGGGGGTCAGGCGCCGGCAGCGATGAATAATCATCTTCCCTCGCCGCTAACATCGCCCGAACAAAAATCCGGCGGTTTTGCGAACAATCCGTTTGCCAAAATCGAGGTCAAGTAACGGCTTGCGCGCGCCAGCCGCGCGCCAATTCCGGGAAACGGCAACCCGCGCAGATGGCGTTTGAACGCCCGCAGAAGTCACGCGCGATTTGCATCAAACCCTGTTGCCCTGCGGCGCCCCGCCCGAAACGGCTTCGGACGGGCCCCAATAAACGCTGGCGCGCCAGCCGCAGAATGGAATTATCCTGTGCGGGCGGCCATGCGGAATAACGCCGTTCAAGGACGCGTTGAAGCTTCCCGTTTTTGCCCTCGGCCGCTCGCGTCCAGAGCCACGGCAAAACCACATTGACGGCCAAATCCGTCACCCGCGCGTTGCCAAGCAACGGTTGCGGTTTTTTTAAACGCGCCGAACGAAACGTCCAGTGCCACGACCAAAATTCGTCGCGTTCCACTTCAAAAATGTTGCGCAATGAATCAGACAGCCTTTGGTCCGGCAAATCGGCGGCGCACCACCGTTCCAATTTTTGAACCAAATCGCCGGACGCCAGCCAGTGCGCGGCAAGCGCCAGCCGGCGTTGTGGATGATTCGCCGGACGCAGGCCGTGAAATTTCCAGGCCGTGCGCGGTAAAATACAATCAGAGAATTCATCGCGCTCGCGCCACCAGCAATCCCAAACGCGCCGCAAATAACCGCCGCCCGCTTCGGCGGAGGGCAGTTCCGGCGGCAGCAATCCACTGACGCCGAGCAACCGCGCCTGCAATTCAAACGCCGAATCCGCACCATGTGCCCACCGGTGGCGGGTTTCGGCCAGATGTTGCATCGGCCAAGTGTTGTGTTTGTAGCCGAGCGCGCGGAACAGCCCTTCCCAGAGCGATTGTTCCCATCCGACGAGTTGCGCCCGGGCGCGAAAATGCGCGGCTTTGGCCTGAAAGCGCGCGCCCGCGGCTTCGTGCAGAAGACCGGTCAGTCGGATGTCGTCCAAATCATGCAACGGCGCGCAGCATCGGCCTCGCAAATTTTCCGGGAACGCAGGCGGCGATTCGCTTTCGAGCCACAACTCCAGTTCGCTCAACGGCGCGTCGAGTTTGTCACCGATGGCCAGCGCGGGCGGAGGTTGGAGTCCAGGCTTCAGCTTATTTGAGACCAAACCACCCTGACACACTGAAGTCCGAACTCCAACTTCGTTCCAAACCACGTGGAGCAGGACGTTTTGGAAATTGGGATTGCGGTCGTGTCCGTGCGCGTGCCAGCCCCCGAGGCGCAAATCCACCTCCACGTCGCCCGAACGCGGCGTTTCGTCGCCAATCTGAATCACCGCGCCGCGAAAATCCGGCCCGCCTTCGGCGCTGGCAAAACCGGGATGAAAAATCCGGATCGTCTTCCCATCAACGGTTTTGAGCCGGTCCCGGCGCAGGCGTTGATGCAGCCAGACTGCCTGGAGCAGGCGTTCGGGTGGCGGGCCGTTTTCGTCATGCAGGACGTTTAGCGTGTCCCGCCGTGCGCGCCAGGCGGCGTAAAAATTTTCAGACAAGGGAAACATCTTGAAATTGCTTTTGCGCCGGTATCCGTGCAAAGTCAAGTCGGCTTGTAAAAAATTGAACGCATCTTATGGCGGATTTGACTGTTTATAGAAGCACGCAGTCACTTTTACGCGGAGTTTTTATTGGCCGAAATCCTGCTTTGCCGGTTAAGCTGCGTCCTGTCTGCGATGAACGACACTGCGATGATCGAAGTGAAAAATTTGACGAAGCGCTACGCCGGCCGGACCGCCGTGGCGGGCATTTCGTTTACGGTCGCGCGGGGTGAGATCGTCGGCCTGCTCGGCCCGAACGGCGCGGGCAAAAGCACAACCATGCGGATTTTGGCGTGCTACCTGCCGGCGACGTCCGGCACGGTGCGCGTGGCGGGCTTTGACGTGTTTCACCAATCGGATGAAGTGCGCCGCCGAATCGGGTACATGCCGGAAAACAACCCACTTTATTCCGAAATGCGCGTGCGCGAGTATTTGAAATTCCGTGCGCGGCTGAAAGGTTTGGGCTGGCGGCGTTCCCGCGAACGTGTGAGCACGGTGATGGAGCAATGTGGCTTGACCGACGTGAGCCGCCGCATCATCGGCCAATTGTCGAAAGGCTACCGGCAACGCGTGGGCATGGCGGATGCGCTGGTGCATGATCCGGAATTGATCATTCTCGACGAACCGACCATCGGCCTCGATCCGCATCAGATTCGCACCGTGCGGCAATTGATTAAAAACCTGGCCGGGGCGCACACCGTGCTGATTTCGACGCACATCCTTCCTGAAGCGGAAATGATGTGCCACCGAATGCTCATTATGTACGACGGCAAAATCCTTGCCGCCGACACGCCGGAAAACTTGCAACGGCTGGTGGCCGGAAACAGCCAAATCATTGTGGAACTCGCCGCGCCGGCCGCCGCGTTGCGCGAATGCTGGGCGCGGGTTCCGGAAATTGAACATTTCGACGTGTCGGCGAGCGATGGCGATTATCAACGTTGCTCGCTCACGCCGCGCAACGGACTGGATCTGCGGCCGGTGGTTTTTGCGCTGGCCCTGCAAAACGGCTGGGTGCTGCGGGAATTGACACGGAACCGCCATTCACTGGAAGACATTTATGTGCATGTGACCCAGCCGGTCGAAGAAGAGGAAGAAAGCTGATGCGAATTTTTTTGACGCTCACACGGCGGGAACTGGCGGCCTTTTTTGTTTCCTTTACGGGCTACGTGATCATCGCGGCGGTGACGTTGCTGATCGGGTGGAGCTTTGTGGTGCTCATGACCAACCTCGGCAACACCCCGTCGCCCATGCCCGTGACGGAATTATTTTATCGGACCTATTTTTTCTGGCTCATCGTGTTGCTGGCCACACCGGTCATCACGATGCGATTGTTCGCCCTGGAAAAGTTTTCCGGTACGTTTGAAACCTTGATGACCACGCCGGTGGGTGATTTGCAGGTGGTGGCGGCGAAGTTCACCGCCGCCATCATTTTTTACGTCATCATGTGGCTGCCCATGCTGCCCTGTCTCTTTGTAGTGCGGCATTTCACGGACCAACCGGGCACGCTGGATCCGGGCACCGTCGGCGGAATGTATCTGGGTGTGTTTCTGATCGGCTGCCTGTTTTTATCGCTGGGTTGCTTTGCTTCGGCGCTCACCCGCAGCCAGATGGCGGCGGCCATGATCAGTTTCGTGCTCGGTGTCAGCCTGTTCTCTCTCGGATTCCTAGCTCAGGCCATCACCGCGGTGGCACAGTGGAAAACACAACTGCTTTCGTACTTCGGATTGTTTGACCAGATGAACGACTTCGCGCGCGGCATGGTGGACACGCGGACGTTGATTTTTTACCTGAGTCTCACGCTGTTTTTCCTGTTTTTGACCTTGCGCGTGGTGGAAAGCCGGCGTTGGAAATAAAATGACCAACCGTTCCAAATCCCAACGAAGTTTCACGCCCGGACGCCGATGGAAAATCGGGTTCGATTTGGTGGTGCGGACAGTGCTGGTGCTGGCGGTCGTGGTGATGGCGAACTACCTCGGCGCTCTTTTCAGCAAACGGTTTTATCTCAGTTCGCAGACGCGCATCCAGATTTCCCCGCGCACAGTGGACGTGCTCCGGTCCATGACCAATCATGTCATGGTGACACTCTACTATGACACGCAGGATGATTTCTATCCGACCATTCTTTCCCTCTTGAATGAGTATCGTGCGGTCAACCCGGACATTTCCATCCGCACGGTGGACTACGTGCGGGATGCGGGCGAGGCGGAAAAAATCAAGGCCAAATACGACCTCAATCTGCCAACGGACAAAAATCTCATTATTTTTGACTGCGATGGGCGGCACAAAACTTTCCCCGGTGACGCGCTCACCAAATACACGCTGGAGCAAATTCCCGACACCAAAGAACGGGAGTTCCGGCGCAAACCCGTGGCCTTTTATGGCGAAGAGGCCTTTACTTCGATGTTGCTCGCCGTCCTCAATCCAAAACCGTTCAGAGCTTATTTTTTACAGGGTGACGGTGAACCGTCGCTCACAGACAGCAGCAGCGCCGGTTATCTGAAGTTTGGCGCCATTCTAGCGCAAAATTATATTCAAATGCAGCCTCTGGAACTGTCCGGCGACACTCCCGTGCCTTCCGACTGCAACCTGCTCATCATCGCCGGGCCGAGAACCCTGTTTTCAAATCTCGAATTGCAAAAGATTGAGCAATACCTCTCGCGAGGAGGACGGTTGTTTGTATTACTGAATTATCTCTCCATCCAACATCCCACCGGCTTGGAAGATATTCTCCGGCAATGGGAGGTCAATGTGGGCAATGACGCGGTGCAGGATCCGCGGCACACGATTTCGGGGTCGGACGTGGAGGTCGGCAGCTTCAGCCAGCATCCGGTCGTCGATCCCTTGACGGGACTGGAACTCGAACTGATTCTGCCGCGCCCGGTCAGCGCCATTCATTCGCAAAACCCGCCTCCCGATGCGCCCAAAGTGGATGAATTGGTGTTTTCCAGCTCCAACTCCGTCCTCATGAACGAACCGGGTGTGCCGCCGCGCAGCTATCCATTAATGGTCGCCGTCGAGCAAACCGAGGTTAAAGGTATCACTGCGGCACACGGCGACACGCGCATGGTGGTTGCGGGCGATTCGCTGTTTCTTGACAACCAAGTCATTGAAGGCGGCGCCAATCGTGACTTCGCCAGTTATGCAGTCAACTGGCTGCTCGACCGTCCGACTTTGCTGAAGGGCATTGGCCCGCGGCCCGTTGTTGAATTTCGCCTGCTGATGACGCGGGAGCAGCAACACAAGGTCAATTGGTTGCTGCTGGCGGCGCTGCCGGGCGGAGTGTTGGTGTTAGGCGGCTTGGTCTGGCTGCGCCGGAGAAAATGATGAATTCGAAAAATACATTAATCTGGCTGACGGTCGCGGTGGCGCTGTTTGCATTCATTTTTGTCTTTGACCGCTTCCTGCGCCCGACCGCGGCGACGCCTTCTCCCATTTTGTCAAACTTGCAACCCGCAACGGTCACAAGCGTCCAAGTGATTCCCGCCAACGCGCTCGAAATTCAGGCCGATCACACGAATGGCGCGTGGGGGAAGTGGCTGTTGACCAAGCCGGTGGTTTATCCCGCGCAACCCGCTGCCGTGGAAACCCTGCTGGCAGCCTTGCAAAAACTTACGCCAGCCATCCGCATCAGCGCCGGTGAACTGCGGGAACAACACAACGCAGAAATGGATTATGGTTTCGAGCCGCCGCGCATTTCCCTCGTGCTTGAAGGCGCCGACGGCCAGCGTTGGCAGCTTCAGGTAGGCAACAAAACCGCGCCCGGCGACCAGGTCTTTCTCCGCGTGGTCGGAACCGACGGGGCGTTCGTTGCCGACTCCGACTGGCTTAAATACATTCCGCGCGCGGCCGAAGATTGGCGCAACACGGAACTCGTGAATTTCAACGGCGGCCCGCCCAACTGGATTATCCTTACCAACGGCGCAAAAGTCATCGAACTCCACGAGAATGCCACCAATCATCTCTGGCGCATGACCCGGCCGCTCGCGGCCCGGGCCGACAGTGCCCGGATTACCGAGGCGCTCCAGAGCCTGCAAACCGCGCGGGTCGCACAATTCATCACCAACAGCAGCAAAATGGATTTGGCCTCCTTCGATCTACAGCCGGCCGACCTTGATTTATGGTTCGGCAGCGGAACCGATTTTGTCACCGCCCTCCATATTGGCAATAACCCCACAAACGATTCATCGCTGGTTTACGCCGAACGGCAGGGTTGGAACACTATCCTGACCACCGCCAAGGAACCCTTGTCCCCATGGTTCGGTCCGGTGAATAGTTTTCGCGATCCTTACCTGTTTGACTTGTCCGTACCCGTTGCCGCAATCGAGGTGCATGGTGAAAATAATTTCACCCTGCAAAGACAGGACACGAACGGCTGGCGCATAGCCGGGGAAAAATTCCCGGTGGACGCCGGGAGTGTGCAGCAGTTCATCAAACTTCTCGCCGGCATCCGCGTTTCGGAATTCGTCAAGGACGTGGTGACGGCGCCGGATTTGCCGGCCTATGGATTGGCGGCGCCGGAGCGCCAAATCACTTTACTTTCGTCGGTGGGCGATACCAATGCCGTCATCGCGCAGTTGCTGTTCGGCGCCACGCAAACCAACGAGGTTTTTGTGCGGCGTACGGACGAGGACTCCGTCTATGCCATTCCGCTGGAGGATTTCAACAATTTGCCGGAAGCGGGCTGGCAATTTCGCGAGCGGCGGATTTGGGATTTTTCGGAAGCCGATGTGGCAAAAATCATCATCCACCAAAATGGCAAGACCCGGCAAATCCTTCATAACGGGCCAAACAAATGGTCACTCGCGCCCGGTTCGCAGGGCATCATCATCCCGGCGGCCATCGAAGAAACCGCACACCGATTCGGCGAACTCACCGCCCTTGAATGGCTGGCGCGCAAGGTGGCCGATCCCCGGAAATTTGGGTTCAAACCAGAGAACCTTTCCATCACCCTTGAACTTAAAAATGGCGAAACCCACACGGTGGATTTCGGCCTGTCCGGCTCGGAAACCGCAGTCGCTGCCGTGACGCTTGATGGCGAGCAATGGGTGTTTGTGTTTCCGCCGGTGCTTTATCAGTTCGTCTTGAGTTATCTCACCATCCCGGCGAACGTTCCTTGATATGCGCAAGTCATCTGGCTTTTGGAGGAAATGCCGGACGGTTTTCCGCCATTTCCGACGCCTGATTATTTTCGTGGCCCTCGTTTTGATTTGTACGGTTCTCTGGCTCAATCAAGTTGGCCTGCCGGATTTTGTGAAACGGCCGCTCGTCGAAACGTTGCGCGCGCGCGGCATCGAATTGGAATTCAGCCACCTGCGACTGAGTGTCCGGCGCGGGCTGGTGGCCTCTGACGTTCATATTGGCCTGGCAGAAAAGGTTGAAGGCCCCGCGCTCTCACTCCAGCAGGTGCAATTACGCTTGAATTATCGTGCATTGCTGCATCGGCGATTACAGGTTGACGGCCTGGTTTTGCGCCAAGGCAAATTTGTCTGGCAGCTCTCATCCACCAATGCGCTGGAACTTGACCAAATCCAAAGCGATTTGCGGTTCCAAAGCAATGACACATGGTCGCTCGATAATTTTAAGGCGGACTTTGCAGGCGCCAAACTCATGCTGTCCGGTGATATCGCCCACGTCCGGGCAATCCGCAACTGGGGAATTTTCCGTGGCCCGACAACCAATGCCACCGCATGGCACGTCCGCTGGCAAGAATTTGCCGACGCGCTCCGTCAGATTCAGTTCACCGGCACGCCGCAACTGAGCCTCGCCGTAAATGGCGACGCGCGTGATCCCCGCTCGTTTAGGATTCATCTTTTGGCCACGATTCCCAGCGCCGATACGCCTTGGGGCAGTGCCCGCGCCATTCAACTGACCGCTCGTCTGGCGGCAGCCGCCGGGATACCGGCAAATCCAGAACCGTCCCAAGGCTGGTGGACCAACCTCCAACCTTATCACATCGAATGGAGCGCGCGGCTGGCGCACCTGGAATCGGAAAAACTGGAGGCGCAAGCGATCCGGTGCGACGGATTCTGGCGTGCGCCGGAACTGGCCGTGACCAACCTGTCCGCCGAACTGGGCGGCGGCCGGCTTGACGCCCGGATGCAATTAAACGTGGAAACACGCGAATTCTCGTTCATCAACTCATCGTGTTTTGACCCGCAGGCGATTGCCGCATTGCTGACAGAGAAAACCCAGGGTTGGCTGACTCAGTTTTCCTTGACACAGCCACCAGCATTGCAGGCGGAAGGTTCATTGATTCTGCCCGCCTGGACAAACCGCCAGCCCGATTGGCGCGGCGAAGTACAGCCAACGATACGGCTCGCCGGCAGTTTTGCCGTAACCAACGGTTCGTTCCGCGGCATAGCCGCCGACTCAGCGCAGGGAAATTTTTCCTACTCCAACCTCGTCTGGCGGCTCTCCCACCTTACCGTCAAGCGGACGGAAGGCGCACTCATGCTCGACGACGTCGAAGATGACAGCACAAAAAGTTTCCACTGGCACGTGCAAGGCTCGCTGGCCCCGGACGCCATCCAGCCACTCCTGGCCTCGAGCCATGCCGAACGGTCTTTGCAAGCCTTCACGTTTGCGCAACCGCTGTTTTTGAACGCGGACGTGTGGGGCCGTTTGTACGATGACGACAGCCTTGGCGCTGCCGGCTGGGCGGCGCTGACCAATTTCACTGTCCACGGCGAAGCCGTGAGCAGCGTTGAAAGCACTTTCCAGTACACCAATCGGGTTCTCAAATTTTTCCAGCCGCGGCTGCAAGCCGGGGTGCAGCGGATGAGGGCCGACGGCATTACGGTGGACTTCAATGCCTGGCGAATTTACTTCACCAACGGTTTCGGCACCGCTGATCCGCGGGCGGTGGCGCGCGCCATCGGGCCAAAGCCCGGCGAGGTGATGGAGCCGTATCGCTTCGGACTGCCGTGCCCGGCACACGTAAACGGTTATGCGCCGTTGCGCGGGTCGGAAGATGCGGATTTGTGGTTTGAAGGGGACGGTGCGCCGTTCGCCTGGCTGAGAATCAAAACTCCGCGCATCACTGGAAGGATTCATTGGCTGGGCAACACCTTGCTGCTGACCAATCTGACGGCGGCGCTTTATGGCGGCAGCGCGGATGGCTTTGTCCATTTTGACTTTCGTCCCAAGACAGGCGCGGATTTTGACTTTACCGCCGATGTCAGTAACGTGGACGTGCATTTGCTGGCCAAGGATTGGTCATCGCCCACCAATCATTTGGAGGGGCGGTTGAGCGGACGGTTCGTGATGACGAGCGCAAACTCGGAGGATTGGCGCACCTGGAACGGTTATGGCCAGACTGACTTGCGCGATGGTTTGATTTGGGATGTTCCGATTTTTGGCATTTTGTCGCCGGTGTTGAATACCATCATGCCCGGCCTGGGCAGCAGCCGCGCCACGGATGCGACGGCGCAATTTGGCATGACCAACGGGGTTGCGTTTTCGGACGATTTGGAAATGCGCTCGACGATGATGCGCCTACAGTACGCCGGTACGGTGGATATGCAAAGCCACGTGAATGCGCTTGTTACCGCCCAATTGCTGCGCGACACATGGGTAGTCGGCCCCCTGCTTAGCACCGCTTTGTGGCCGGTGAGCAAATTGTTCGAGTTTAAAATCACCGGCACCCTCCAGCAACCGCAGACGCAGCCGGTTTACATTCCCAAGGTCCTGCTGACGCCGCTGCACCCGTTTCGCAGTTTGGAGGATATGCTTAACGAGACGAATACGAGCCCATGGCTGTTAAGATAAAACCAAAAGTCTGTTAGCGGCCTGGATACGCCATCGCGTTGGTGTCAACAAAACCTCCCGGCGTCACGGGCTGAAATAAACTGTTCCCGGATGGAGAATTCGAGGGCGCCGGCTTGTTTTCCGGCTCGTTGTGTATCTGTTCCACATGACCGGGCTGTGACGCATCTTCCGTTGTCGCGTCTGATTCAGGGATTACGACGGCATTTGTAGCAACGGAATCAGACTGCGGCGCGCGCTGAAACGATTCGTTTCGCATGCGGATGCGCTCCTGTTTTTGCTGCTCCAGTTCGGCGTTGCGCGTTTCCGCTGCTTCCTCCGCCTGGGCTTTGGAAATGCCGGGCAGACTGCTTTCTTCCTTTGTCGTCTGCGCCGCCGCCAGTTCCGGGGTTCTCAAAACCGTCGGACGCATCAAAACAAGCAGTTCACTGCGGTTATGATTGCTGGTGCGGCTGCTGAACAGGTT
>Ga0335085_10004098_pt1 | contig 24448 bp, 20 predicted proteins | sample Lox_Sample_45_FD_206712 | JGI IMG/M metagenome (GOLD analysis project Ga0335085, IMG submission 206712) | Soil microbial communities from Loxahatchee National Wildlife Refuge, Florida, United States - Lox_Sample_4.5 | ecosystem: Environmental > Terrestrial > Soil > Wetlands | place: USA...
TGTTCGCGTTTCTCCCGCTGCTCACGCTGCCCGGCGGACCGGGGGACTTCATTCGCAGCATGCCGGCCGCGGTGGTCTACACGGTGCTGGCCTCGCTGCTGGTCTCCCTCACGATCACTCCCTTTCTGGCGAGCCGGATCCTCGCCGAACACGAGAAACCGGAGGGCAACTTCGCGCTGCGCGGGATGCATCGCGTCATCGGGGCCACGTACGCGCCGGTGCTGCACCGCGCGCTGGCCCACCCGTGGGTGACGTTGTCCGGCGCGGCCCTGATGTTTCTGGGCAGTCTCACCCTGATTCCGTCGGTGGGCCTGAGCTTGTTTCCGAAGGCCGGCACACCCGAGTTCCACGTGACGGTGGAGACGCCCGAAGGAAGCTCGTTGACCGAGACGGATCGCGCCGTTCGCTTCGCCGAAGGCGTGCTGGCCGCGCGCCCCGAGGTGCGCACGATCTTTTCGAACGTGGGACACGGAAATCCGCGCGTCTACTACAACATCACGTCGCACGGCGAGAAGCCGAACTTCGGCGAGCTCTTCGTGATGATTCACGACTATGACGCGCACACGACCCCCGCGTTGATCGACAGTCTGCGAACGGACCTTGCGGCCTATCCGGGGGCGAAGATCCAGGCGCAGGAGTTCGAGAACGGACCGCTCGTCGACGCGCCGATCGCCATGCGCCTGATCGGCGCCAACCTCGACACGCTCCGTGCACTCGCCGGTCGCGTGGAAGCCATGATGACCCGCATGCCCGGGACGCTGTACGTCGGCAATCCGGTGCGGCTGTCGCGCACGGACCTTCGCGTCGCGATCGACCGGCAGAAGGCCGGCTTGCTCGGTGTGCCCACCATGGCGATCGATCAGACGGTGCGACTCGCGCTCGCCGGCATCGAGGCGGCGCGAATTCGCGTCGGCGACGGGGACGACCATCCGGTCACCGTCCAACTCCCGATGCCGCAGACCGCCGGCCGGGCGAGCGGCAGCCGCCAATCTCTCAACGCGCTCGACGCGGTCTATGTGCCGAGCGTGACGGGCGCGCAGGTTCCGCTTCGCGAGGTCGCGTCCGTTCACTTCGAGAGCTCACCACCGGTGATCCAGCACTACAACGGCGAGCGAATGGTGATGGTGACGTCGTTCGTGAAGACCGGGTACAACACGGACAAGCTGACGCATCAGGTGTTGGACAGCCTTGCCCAGATGTCGTTCCCGCCGGGGTACCGGTTCAACGCGGCCGGCGAACTCGAGAGCCGAAAGGAGAGCTTTGGCGGGCTCGGGAGCGCGGTCATCGTCACCATTTTCGGGATGCTCGCCATCCTGATTCTCGAGTTCCGCACCTTCAAGAGCACGTTGATCGTCGCCGCCGTCATTCCGCTCGGCGTCGTGGGCGGAATCCTCGCGCTCTACCTGTCGGGCAACACATTCTCCTTCATGGCCATGGTCGGCTTTGTGGCCCTCATGGGAATCGAGATCAAGAACTCGATCCTGCTCGTGGACTTCACGAATCAGGTACGCGCCACCGGCGCGACGCTCGATGACGCGATCCAGAAGGCGGGGGAGGTCCGTTTTCTGCCGATCGTGCTGACGACCCTCACCGCGATTGGCGGGCTCCTGCCTCTCGCTCTGCAGGGATCCGGTCTCTATTCGCCGCTCGCATGGGTAATCATCGGCGGGCTGGTGTCGAGCACGCTGCTCGCGCGGCTCGTGACACCGGTGATGTACAAACTGCTCGCCCCGTCGGTGGAAAGCGCGAACAAATCGGCCGCTGCCGAGTCGGGGCCGGATGCCGGCGAGCCGGTGGGCCAACCGGCGTAGCCCCGCCCGCGGTTCCTATCGCCCCAGACCCACCTTGGCGGCGAGCCGGCGAGATCTATTCGGATATCTGGGACTGCTCGACCGTCTCCTCGATTTCAGCGCGCACGGCCTTGACTGACCGCGGCGTTCCCCGGCCTTCGAGCAGATCGCTCACTTGCTGTGTGAGCTTCCGCTGACGTTGCGACAGCGTGCGGGCCATGGCCGCGACGAGCTTGTACGCACCCAGACTCCCCTGGTCGAGCAATTCCTCGAATCGGACCCGGCGGAACTTGAACATGGTGAGCGGTCCCGCCGCCCTCACCGTCGCGGAACGTGCCATGCCGTCGAGGATCGCCATTTCACCGAAGCACGTGCCGGGTCCGAGGATGGCGATTTCCGACGGGCCGTCGGCCAGGTCCTTCAGCACCCTCACCGAGCCTTCGAACACCACGTACCAGGCGTCGCCCGGGTCGCCTTCGTGAAAGATCTCCTCGTCGTTCTGGAGGCGTTTGACCTCCATGATGCGAACGACCTCGGCCCGCTCGGCGGCATCCAATCCGTCGAACAACGGCGTCGCAACGAGAAATCCAATGACCGTCTCGAGTGAGATCGGTTGATCCATCAGGGCTTTGGTTGTTGTAGCGGTCACAGGTCAGTCCGTGCTTCGCGGGCCGTGGTCGATCGTGCGGGATGGGACAGAGTATGTGCGCTCGAGTGCCCGTCTGCAAGACATCCACGGGGGCGAGGCGCGTGAGCCAGAGTCCGCCGCGCCGCCTCCGGCCCGATCAGACCGCCGCGGCCGCCTGCGCCTGGACCTGCGGTGAGCCGGGCCGGATCGACACATGGATTGAAGAGGGCCGGACGACCAGGACGGGGCAGTCGGCGCGCTCGGAGAGGGCCGTCGCGGCGTCGCCGAAATCGGCCTCTTCATGCAGCACGCGTCCCACGGAGACGACGGCGACCGCCGCTCGGTCGGACTCGGCGAGCGCATCCGCGATCGCACCGCGCCCGGTGAGCTGCCGGAGGTTCGTGTCGAGATTGTCCGCCACGTGCTGTCCGATGGCGGTCAGCCCCGTTGCGTCGTCGTCTCCGGCGACCGCGAGGAGCACTGGAGCGCCCGGGGTGGCCCGAATTCCGTCGCCCTTCCGATCGACAAACACCACGACATCGCACGGTGCCAGCTTGAGGATGCGGTGAACGAGTGCCCGCACGACGTGTCGCGCGAGCGAGGGTCGGTGCCAGCCCAGGACCATCGCGTCGCACCGCTGGGTGGCCGCCACGTCGGTCAAATCGCGCCCCACATTCGACGAGAGGAATGAGATGGGGCGGACGCTCACGCCTGCGGCGTTGGACTGCCGCGCCAGGACGGTCATGTCGGCGATCGATCGATCGACCTGGCTCTCGACGTCCCGAAGGCCGGACCGGAACTCCGGCGCCCGGGGTGTCGGAATGAGACGGACGAGTATGAGCTCCGCCGGCCGCAGCCGCCCCGAGAGGCGAATCGCCGCGTCGACCAGCGCGCGTGCGTTCGCCGGATTGCCCAACGCCACCAGGACCCGGTACGCGGCGGGCGCGGGATCACCGCCCGCCAGTACACGAATCATCTCCCTGCGGGGCATGAGTCGATTGATCGCGGGTGCCGCCATGAATGTCGTGACCAGGGCCATGATCACCATCATCGCGAACGTCCGATCCGACAGGACGCCGAGGTTCAGCCCGACCGTGAGGATCACCAACTCCGTCAAGCCGCGCGTATTCATCAGCGCGCCGAGCACGAACGAATCCCGGATCGAGTACCCGTTGAACGTGGCCGCGATCCCGCAGCCCGCGAGCTTGCCGGCGATCGCGGCCCCGCTGATCACGACGGTCCAGAGTACGAGTTGCGGCGTGTCGATCGCGAAGACGTTGGTTCGGAGACCGGCGACGGCGAAGAAGATGGGGAGGAGGACGACCACCGTGAAATCCTCGATCTTGTCGGTCAGCTCGTGGGTCATGCCGGAATCGTGCGGCATGATCGCGCCGAAGATGAACGCGCCGAAGATCGAGTGAATGCCGATCCACTCGGTGGTATACGCCGACAGGAGCAGCCCGATGACGACCACCGCGACTTGATCGACGCTGACACGACCGCTCCGGTCGTACCGCGCCGACAGCAGTCCGAGCACGCGTCGCCCCCCGGTGAACATCACCGCCGCGAAGACGCCGGCCAACACGAACGCCTTCACCGCCTCCGCCGCCGAGCCGGTTCGCGTCAGGCCGACGACCGCGGCGAGCAGGACCCATGCGATCACGTCGTCGACCGCGGCCGCGCAGAGCGCCGACGTGCCGAGCGGCGACGCGTAGAGTCCGCGCTCCACGAGAATCCGGGCGAGCACCGGGAACGCGGTGATGCACATCGCCGCTCCCATAAAGAGCGAAAACGCAAGAGCACTCGGCGCGCGCCCGCCGGAGAGCGCAAGGTCGCCGTTGTTCAGCGCGCGCAGCGGGAGGGCGATGAGGGCACCGAGGGCGAACGGCGCGATCACGCCGGACAGGGAAATCGAGAGCGCGCGGCGGCCCTCCTTTCGGATGAGTCGGGGATCGAGTTCCAGGCCGACCAGGAACATGAAGAACACGAGCCCCAGATCGGCGAGTTGGCGCAACGGCACGTCCTGGGGGAAGAGCCGCGCCGGCAGCCCGGGGAAGAGCCGGCCCAACACGGTTGGGCCGAGGAGGATGCCCGCCACGATTTCGCCAACCACGGAGGGCTGGCCGATCCGCCTGGCGAGGGCGCCGACCGCGCGCGCCGCCAGAATGATGATCGCCAGATCCAGTAACAGGGCGAGCAGCGCCTCGGTGGACCCTTTCACGAATGAAGTTCTCCTCGCGCGGTGGTCGGGCCTGCCCGGTGAAAGCCGCGGGTCGACCGCGGCGCGTCGAGTATAGAGCCCCCGGCCCCCCGAGCGCAACGCGGGGGGCCGGGGCCGAGACTCCTCGCCGTCCGCGCCGCGTCGGGGCTAATTTCCGAGCTATGACACCCCTCGATAATTCCGCTCGGAACGCGCGGCGCACGGACTGGATCGCGGCGTCCGCGATGGTCGTGGTCGCCGCGGCGATGTGCGCCTGCTCCGGGACCAGCGATAAGACTGCCGCCAGCGGCGCCGACACGACGAGCAAACAGCCAGCGGCCGTTCAACCAGCGGCTCAACCGGCCGCCGCGGAGGCCGCCGGCTCGCACGACACCCTCACCACGCCGAGCGGGCTTCGGTATGTCTTCTTGAAACATGGGACCGGGCCCAAAGCGATGCCGGGTCAGACCGTCACCGTGCACTACGTTGGGACGCTCACGTCCGGCAAGAAGTTCGACAGCTCGCGGGATCGCGGGCAGCCATTCGAGTTCCGTCTCGGCGCCGGCGCGGTGATCCGCGGATGGGACGAAGGGATCGGACTTCTGCATGTGGGCGATCGGGCCGTCTTCATCATCCCGGGCGCTCTCGCCTACGGCGCCGGGGGCGCGCCTCCGGACATCCCACCGAACGCGACGCTGGTCTTCGACGTGGAGTTGCTCGGAGTCCGGTAGTCTCGTCGGACGCCCGACCGCAACGTCGCGCTCGCGACGCGGCTGGCGGGCATGGCCCTCGTGGCCGAGCTGATCGACAGGCCGGCACCGCGCCCGTGCTAGACGGCGACTCGACCTTGGGGTTGGAGGGATGGCGCCTCGATCTCGGGCGACGGCAACAGGCCCATTTCCACGTAGATCGGGCGCATGACGGCTCTGATCTTCGGCAGCTCGAGCGTGAACCACAGCGCGCCGCCGATGCAGCACGCGCCGGTGATCATGACGGTGTGTGGCGCACCGATCCGGTGAGCCACCTCGCCCGCGAGCAAGCTGCCGAATGGCGCCGCGCCAAAGAATGCCATGGTATAGTAGCCCATCACTCGGGCGCGCTTGTCCTCGGGTACCAGCGCCTTGATGATCGTGTTGCTGGCTGCGGCGCCTTGCATGAGTCCGAAGCCCACGAGGACCATGAGGACGAGCGAGAGCCACAGCGTGCGCGACAGGCCGAAGAGGATCAATCCGGTTCCCAGCGTCAGCGCCGCGACTTGCAGCATGCGCGTCAGCCCCACGACCGATTTGCGAACGGCCAGGGACAGGGCTGACGTGAGTGCGCCGACACCCGAAGCCCCCGTCAGCCATCCGAGCGTGGTGGGCCCGCCGTGCAGGACGTCGCCGGCGAAAATCGGGAGGAGGACCGCGTAGGGGTACCCCATCAGGCTGATGAGCGCGAAGAGGAGCAGGATGGTGCGGATGGGACGAAACGCGCGCACGTAGTCCCACCCCTCGCGCATCTGCTCGAGCATCGTCGTCGCGGTCCTGCGCCGTTCCAGAGGCGTGATCCGCATCGCCCAAAGCGAGGCGATTACGGCGAAGTAGCTCACGCCGTCGATCAGAAAGCACCACCCTTCGCCGACGGCGGCGATCACCAGGCCGGCGATGGCGGGGCCAATGAGCCGTGCGCCGTTCGCCATCGAGGAGTTGATGGCGATCGCGTTGCTGAGGTCGTTCCGATCGTCGATCATCTGGATGAGGAACGACTGGCGCCCGGGCATGTCGAACGCGTTGATCAGGCCCTGAAGGGCGGTCAGCGCGATGACCTCGCTCAGTGTGATGACTCCGCTCAGGGTGAGCGCCGCCAGCGCCAACGACTGGCAAGCCGCCGCGGCCTGCGTCCAGATCAGGAGCCGTCTCCGGTTGAGACGCTCGACCCATACGCCCGCCAACGGTCCCAGCGCGAACGACACGATCTGCCCGGAGAAGCTGACGATCCCGAGCAGCAGCGCCGAATGCGTGAGGTGATACACCAGCCAGGTGGTCGCCAGCCGCGTCATCCAGGTTCCGATCACCGAGATGCTCTGGCCGAAGAAGAACAGCTTGAAATTGCGGTGCCGCAGCGCCCGCCAAGCGAGTGGGCGACCGCCGCCTCTCACGCCTGGTCGCGCTCCACCATGCGCGCCATGATCCTCCCGGCCGCGAACAACGCCGTCCGATCGTGCTCGTCGAGCCGCGCGACCGCGTGCGCCAGCCAGGTTCGCTTCGCGTCCCCAATGGTTTTTCGCGCGGCAGCGCCGGCGGGCGTCAGCGCGATCAGCAATTGCCGGCCGTCGGTTGGATGAGGCGTCCGCTCCACCATGCCCATTTCCTCGAGCGCCGCGACCGTGGTGCCCATCGATTGCGGGCGTACGCCTTCGGCGCGGGCGAGGTCGGCGGTCGTCGCCGGACCGTCCTTCGCGAGCCTCGCCATGACGGCGGCTTCGGTCAACGACAGCTCTTGAGCGGCCGACGCCGCCCGCATGCGGCGCACGAGTTGGCCGATAGCCGAGCCAAGATCGGTCACCGCGGTGTCGAGAGGTTTCTGCGCCATACCCGTGTCGGTGATCTACATAAAAACAGGTAAACTTGCAAGGTACCCTTCTAAGTTTCCTGTCGGTCGAATTCCACCCCGTGCCGGAACGGAGCGCGGCGTGTGATCGACGAGGTTCGAGTTTGGTGACGTGCACCGCTGCGCGCTCCGTTCGAGCCCGCGATTTTGCCACTCTTCTCCGGGAGGTGCATCGGTGTCTGTTCATGCTCCGCGCGCGTCGGGGCCGCATCCGCGACCTTCCGGTCCGCGTCGCTCGAATCCGAGAGTGTCCGGGCCCCGTCCTTCGTTGGGCCGGGTAACCCTCACAGTGGACGAGGTGAAGCGGCTGGTGGCGGAACGCCAGTCTCGACCGATCGAGGTCATCCCCCCGACGTTGGTGGACACGGACGCAATTTGCCCGGACTCGGTGGGTAAACCTTCGGAGCGGTAGACCGGCCCTCCTTTGCGGGGCATGGCTGGCCGGCGCCGAGCCAAGGGCTTCGCAACGACGGCTTGTCGCCCGGTCCGGTTATCTTGAACGCTCGAACCCGCCGCGCAGGCCCACCCTGAGTCGAAGTGCTGTGGAGGTCTCATGTCCCGCCTCCGTGCATTCCTGGTATTCGTGGTATGCGCAACGTGGCCCGCGAGGGCCGCTCACGCCCAACGTCCACCGACGTCCGAGCCGGCCAGCGGTCCTCAGCGCCTCTCTCAGGAGACGCACAACCGGTGCAGACGCCCTGAGTCCGACACCGCGCGGAATTTCCGGCCGCAATTCGCCCAGAATCGACCGCTGGGCTGCCAACGCGGATTCGGGTTCGAGGGTGGGCCGGCCGCAACGACCTTCAGCAGTCCGAATACCACGTTCGCCTCGCGGACCGGGCTCGTGCTCGGCAGCTACGTGTATTGGCCGCTCAGCGACCCGTGGAGCTTCCAGCCTGAAATCCAATACGGCCTCAAGGGCGCGCGTTCGGTCGGGAACGGCGCGTCCACCACGCTCGTGCTCAACTACATCGAAGCTCCGCTGTTCCTTCGGATGAGCACCACGCCCAAGAGTGATGGCAGGCGGCGGGGGTCCGAGGTGGTGTTCTTTGGCGAGGCCGGACCCGAGGTGGCGGTGGACCTCTCATGCCAAGCCTCAGTCGTCAATGCGAGCGCGACCCAAACCTCCAGCTGCGACGCCGGAACTGCCGACGCCGTCGCATCCTCTGACTATGGCGTGATCGGCGGGGTGGGCGCCGACCTGAGAATGCGACGTCAGGTCTTTACCGCGGTGCTCCGGTACGACGTGGGCGTCAAGAGTATCTCGGGCGGATCGGATGCGCGAAATCGCGCCATCAGTATGCTTTTCGGGATTCGCTGGTAGGCGCCGCCCGCTGCCCGCCGGCTCGCCTGCCGGCGATTCGGCTCACTTCCGGCCCGCGGCGGCCAACCAGGGGGCCATGTGTTCCCGCAGCACGCGAAGCGCCTTGCCCATCTGCGTCTCGACCGTCTTGACCGAAATGTCCAACGCGGCGGCGATCTCAGCGTAGGACAGCCCGTTCACTCGGCTCAGCTCGAAGACCTCGCGACACCGGTCGGGCAGCCCCGCGACGGCCGTTCGGAGGGCGGTCTCGATCTCGGCGTCGACGAGATTCGAATCCTCCGGATGATCGACCGTCGCGCTCGTCTCGCCGGCGACGAGCGGCTCGTTGCGCCGAGCCACTCGCTCGTGTCGGATGTGGTTGAGCGCTCGATTGCGGGCCGCCTGAAACAGGTACGAGCGAAGCGACTCCTTGAGTTCCAGCTGCTCGCGGCGCCGCCACAGCTCGAGCATGACGTCCTGGGCCAGCTCCTCGCCGATGGCGCGGTCTCGAAGCATGGCTTCCAGAAAGCCGACCAATTGCGGATAGTACGACCGGAAAATCGAATCGAATGCCACCTGATCGCCCACTTTCAGCCGGTCCATCAACTGCCGGTCGTCCATGAGCGATGAGCGAGTGGTGGTGGAAAGAGAATCGGCGCGATTGGCCCCGCGAGTGGCGCCACCATATACTCCACGCGCCGACATCCGATCCAGGGGATGCGAAATAAGGGTACGAACCGGCTCGAGTGTCCATAGGGTATGACCGACCACACCCACCCCGACCCCGCATCAGCCGATTCCGTTGATTGGGAGGCGGTTGCGCGCTATTTCGCGGGAGAGAGCAGCGCCGAAGAGGGGGTCGTCGTGCGCCGGTGGCTGGACGGCCAAACTGACGAGGCCCGGGCGACTCTCACTCTCGACCGCGCTGCGTCGAGCCTGGCATTCCGCCCGCCGCCGGATCTGGACGTCGAGGAAGCCCTGATGCGCGTCCGCGCGCGGATGGATGCGCCAACGGTTGTTCCAATCTCGTCGCGGGCTCCGGCTCCGTCCCGGCTTACCGGATTTGGCCAGCCGCGGAACCGGTGGAACGTCGTTGGCTGGTGGAGTCTGGCCGCGGCGGCTGTCGTTGCGGCGATAGTTGTGGCCAACACCCGACGCAGTGGACCCGCCGTGCCGGCGGGATCGACGGCGATGGTCGCTCCTGCGATTCAGTACATGACCGCCGCCGGACAGCGCGATTCGATCCAGCTCCCGGATGGTTCGCGTGTCGTCCTCGGACCGGAGAGCCGGCTGGTCGCGGTCGCGGGCTACGGCCGGGGCCAACGGACCGTCGAGCTCCACGGCATGGCCTACTTCGACGTCCGGCACGACGCGACCAAGCCGTTCTTGGTTCGGGATGGCGATGCCACCGTTGAGGACATCGGCACGATGTTCACCGTGCGAGACCTTGCGGACGGTAGCGTTCGCGTCGCGGTGACGGCAGGTTCGGTGCGACTGGGTACGACCGCGGTCGCCGGGGCGGCAAGTGTGGTGCTCGGAGCCGGCGACCGCGGCGATCTCGACACCGCTGGCCGGACGCACGCGTATCGTGGCGGCGCGGGCGACGACGATCTGGCGTGGACCAAGGGGCGCGTGTTATTCCGGGAGGCGTCGTTCGCCGAGGTAGCGGCCGAACTCCATCTGTGGTATGGCGTCGAGGTGCGCGGAGATGCCACGCTCGGCGGCCGCCACCTGACCGCGTCATTTACGTCCGAGCCTGTGGATCAAGTCCTCCGCATCCTCGCCCTCGACCTTGGCGCGCGGGTCGAGCGCAGTGGCGACACGGCGATCTTTCACGCGACGCGCGACCGTCGCTAGTCCTTCGATCCAGGCGATTTCCTAGAAGCGCACGCGCAAGCCGCTGAGGATCGTCCGTCCGGGCAGGACGGTCAGGTTGTCCGGCTCGCCCGTCTGCGTGTTGAGCAGGTTTTCGCCGGTGATTTCAAGCGACATGCCGGGTCTGATCGCATAGGTGATGGCCGCCCGGAGTCTGGTGGTTCCGGGATAGGTGAGCCAGTAGTTTCGTAACGCCGCGCCCACGAGCTCCTGCGGCGGCCGATTCGCAACAGCGAAATCCGTCGCAAGGGCCAACTCGTCGTAATTGATCCAGTCTTCGGCCCGGGCGGCGGTCAGCGAAACGTCCCAGCGGGGGATCCCGTTCCAGCGCGCCGTCGCGCTCATGGTGCGGGCCGGAACGTCGAGCATCCGATCTCCGGGCTGGAGGTCCCCGGTATATCCGTGCGCGAGCGTAACCACCCGACTGTCCACGGTTGAGAACGTTCCGGTGAGCGACACGTCCGACACGCGCGCCGATGCTTGCAACTCCCATCCGTTGTTCCGGATTTCGCCGACATTCTCCAGTTCGTACGCGATCCGATTCTCACCCGCTTGGCCGGCCGATGCGACGGCGACTTGTTGAATGAGCCCCGCCGCGGTCTGGTCGTATCGTGTTGCTTGAAACGTGAATGTGCGGCCGGCGAGCACGTCGATCCCCGCCTCGACGCCCGATTGGGTTTCGGGGCTCAGGCTCGCCTGGGTCGAGTGGGCCAAGGTCTGCACCACCATCGCGTTCGTGCTCGACTCCGCCGGTCGAATGCCCTTTCCATAGGCGGTTCTGAGCTTCACGGTCAGCGGTCCCGCGTCACGTACTACGGCAGCACCAAGGAGCGGAAGGAGCGCCGTTTGCTGCGTACTCGTGAAGCCGACATCTCGCTCCGCGCGCAGGCCGCCGGTGAGGAACAGGAGACCGGCAACCGTGCCATCCAGTTGCGCCGTCGCGCCTGTGGTTCCCTGCCAAACGGACTGTTCGGTCGTCACGAGCGGAGTCTGTCCCGATCCACCCGGGCCCCCGCCCCCAGGTTTGTTCGGCGAGGTCTTGGTGGTGATTTGCTCGGAGAGGTCCGATTGATCGAGCGCGAAGGTCAGGGTTCCGCGGGCTCGATCGGACTCGCCGAGCTGTGCGGCACTACTCAATCGAATACTGCCACGAGCGGCGCTTCCCTGCGCGGCGCGGAGAGCCGAGTCGGCCTCCGTGGGGATGATCGACCCGTCGCTGGACACGTTGGCCAACTGATACCCGTCGAGACCGGCCGTGATCGAGTGCGTCCATCGGTCGCCCTGCGCAAGACTCGCCGTGGATCCGACGGTGTATTCGCGTACCGTCTGTGGTCCCGTGTCGCGGATCGGTGATGGCGCCGCGGGGCCCGTATCGGGTCGGGAGGCGATCGCCGCGGCCAGGAGAGGGCTTGGCGAGCTGCCGGCCTGCTCTTGGTAAGCGCGCGCCAATCCGGTGAGCGTCCAGCTCGAGCCGATGATCCGGCCCGACACGTTCGCCGACAGGTCGCGGCTGGCGCCGTCTGGAATGAAGTCGCCCATCGTCCCGATCGACGCATCGAGGCCGATCGAACGGGTGTTCGTGCCCGACCGGACCGCGAACGAGTGCTGCTGCGCGAATGGATCGTGCGTCGCGAAGTCGCTCTGGGCGAGGCCCGCCGAACCCAGGATCGATGTATGCGTGCCGTCGGGGCCGGCGGCGTCGGTTCGGGTCACGATGTTGACGACGCCGCTGATGGCGTCCGCGCCATAGAGCGCCGCCTCCTGGGGGCCCCGGACCACCTCGACGTGGTCGATGACGTCGGGATCGAATCGCGTCACCAGCAACGGGCTCGCGACTTCGATCCCGTCTATATAGATCTTAGGATAACTGATCCCGAATGAGCTTGCGCCGCGGATGCTCGCGTACGACGCGAGCAGACTCGACGGGGACTGCGCCCAGATCCACATACCGGGCACGTCATCGAGCGCGTCGGATAGCGACGTGGCGTGCTCCGCACGAAGCTGACCGCCATCCACGACGTCGACGGCGACCGTGAGCGCCCGTTCCGGAGCGGCGGTCGCGCTCCCCGTGACGACGACGCGATCGAGCAAGCCGAGCGAGGGCATGATGTCCGGCGTCGGCGACGATCCCACCGGGGGCGCCGCTTGGGGGGCCAGAACGACCTGGTCGCCACCCGCGGCGATAGGCGTCAACGTGGTCCCGTGCAGGATCGTCGACAGGACGTCGCCGATCATCGTCGAATCGGCGGACACACACGTTGCCGCGTCGAGTTGAAGAAACTCGGCGCTATACGAGAGGCGGACACGAGCGGCCGCGGAAAGCCGGTCGAGCGCATCCCGGAGCGAGATTCCGCGCGCGTGCATCGAAACGCGCCGGTCGAGCGGTGTCGCCCAGGATCCACTCACGGGCGTGGGCATCGCGGTTGGCGAGGAATCCGCCGTCGTCCGAGCACACGCCTGCCCTCTCGCGTCGAGAGCCACGAGGACGAGGAGCGCCACGACCCTCGCGGTCACCCGGCGGATTCGCTGCGGGGTGCACGCGGGCGCATGGCCACGGGTTCCGGGAACGAAGCGAGCGATGGGGGAGGCGGCGAAATAGGCTGGGCGCGATCGTCGAACGGGCAGAATGCTGATCCGGTGGTGAGATGTCAAACGGGTCTCGGAGGCGGCCTGCGGCCTCGCGGCCTCGCTAGAGGGACACCCGACCGTGCGATCCCCCTGACGCCGGCTCGCCTCTGACCGCGGCGTCAGGGTATCTGATCGCTCGTGTGTCAGTTATCCGACAAGGCGCGAATCCGCGGACGCGGAGGGGCGCGGGGCGAACGTGGAGCAGACAGGGGAGAAAGGCGATGCGACGATCAACTCAGGTGTTCCTTGGCATGATCACGGTGGCCGCGGTGTCCGCGTGCCGCGATGCCACGACGGCAGCGGTCTCCGGCGCATCGGCGGCGCTGGCCGTCACCAACGCGTATACGACCACGCCGGTCGGCTACAATGAAGTGACCAGCAGCTTCAGCGCCGACTCGGCGGCGCCTGGACCATTCCAGCCGCACATGGGTCCGATGGGTCCCGGCGGCCCGGGAGCGCCTGGCGGACCCGATGGTCCTCCGCCGAAGATGGCAGGCCCAGGCTTTGGCCTCGGCCTCATGGGGGGCGGCCTGGGCGGCCCATTTTTTGGTGACGGGATCGGAGCCGGCTTTGGGCCTGGACCGTTTGGGAATGGCGCGCTTCCGCCAAGTTGCACGTACTCGGCGCAAACCGGCATCGTGACGTGTCCTTCGGTCACGATCGGCGGGTTGACGGTGACCCGGGAGGCGGAATACACCACCGCGGCTGGCGTGGCTCAGGCGTCCGTCGACAGTACCACGAACACGATCAGCACGCAGACCCAAGTCAGCGGGACGGTCACGCGGCGCGACAGCAGCACGAGTACAGTGACCGAGACCAGTTCACAGACCGTGAGCGGACTGGCCGCGGGGAGCACCCAGCGAACGGTCAACGGGACGTCATCGGGTACTGAGACGACCGAGGGGACGTCGCCGCAAGGTGCCTTTACGTCGTCGGGCGTGATAGGCGACACGACGACGGGCCTTGTTCTGCCGGCTCCGCAACAGGGTGTCCCGACCTACCCCACCGCCGGCCAGGTCACTCGGGCCATGAGTTTGTCGATAACGGCCGAGGGATCGACGACGACAACTTCACGCCGCGAAGTGGTCACCTACAACGGAACGGCAACGGCGACGGTGGTGATCACGCAGGACGGCTCGACGCAGACCTGCTCCCTGCCCCTGCCGCACGGGAAGTTGAGCTGTCAATAGTCACTGCCCGAGGGTGAAGGAACGCGGCGGCGTGCTCGACTGGGCGCGTCGCCGCGCTACGTGCCCCCATACCATTCGTAGCCCCGATCCGTCCAGTAGCCGCCGTTCTTCATGGGCATGAAGACCACGGCGGTGAGGTATTTGGTGTTCTTGTAGCCGAGCTTGACCGGCGAGTGCACGCGCGCCGGCGCTCCGTGTCCCGGTCCAAGGAGGTTCCCGTCCATCCCATAAGCGATGAGCGTTTGCGGATGCATCGCGCTGGGCATATCCCAGCTTTCATGGTAGTCGTCGTCGAACGACTTGAAATCGACAAAACGGGCGTCCGGTGTCGCTCCCGCGGCGCGCGCCAGTTCACTCACGCGTAGCCCAGTCCATTCCGCGCGGGCGTTCCACCCCTCGACGCAAAAGTGATCGACCGTCTGTGAGACGCGCGGAAACTTGTCCATGAGATCGTTGAGTGTCAGGGACAGCGGCTGGCGTACCGCGCCGGAGACCTCGAGACGCCAGAGACCGCGGACGCCGGCGTCCCACACCGGCACCGTGGGCGAGACGAAATACCGAGGGAAGGCCGCGCCGGCCAGCCGCGCGCCGGGAGGAACGCGATCCATCGCGTCATGGCGGAACAGCGCTTCCTCGACGCCCTCGTTCTTGCGCTCGGCGAACGCGAGGAGCGGGTGGGCTGCCTCAGGATCGGCGTTGCACGCGGTCAGCAGTGCTCCCGTGATCGAGGCGGCTGAAATCGTCAGAAACCGGCGGCGATCGAGGGTCACGCGGCATGCTCGTCGGCTGGGGTCGCCTTTGCCGAGCGGCCCGGGCCAAACAGGTGATAGAACGGCCTGGCGTTTCGCGCCTCCGGAGATTTCGCGTCGTTGTACCAACCCGAAATCATGGACCGCAGCGAATAGGGGTCCACCGCGAACACCATGACGATGTGGCCGAGGATCAAGACCACCAGGAGCGCCATCGCTGTAAAGTGAACGACGCGCGCCCACTTGTAGTTCACGAAGAGCGCGGTGATAAAGCCGAGGCTGACGGGCTTCCAGATCGCCAGCCCGCTGAGCACCAGGATGACGCCAAGCACGGTCATCGCGAAATACGCCGATTTCTGCAGCGCGTTGTGCTTGCCCTGCCGCGGATGTGTCTTGTTCACGAAGAGGTAGAACTTGATCATCTCGATCGCGGCGCGCAGGTCGCCGCGGTGGGGCGTGACTTCGCGCCACTCGCCGTGGAGGGCGAGAAACGCGACGTAGATCAGTCCGTTCACGACCAGCAACCACATGGCCGCGAAGTGCCAATGGCGGGCGCCGCCAAGCCACGCGCCGAACGTCAGCCAATCGGGCACCCCGTGGCCCTCCCACGGGTTGAGCGGGAAGCGCTCGCCGGGCCGCGCGAACGCCGGATGCGCGTTGAAGATGCGGAGGCCGCTTCCGACCATGATCGTGACGGCCACGACGTTCACCCAATGCGTCAGGCGAACGACCCAGTGATTGCGCCGAACGAGCGACGGGGTCACTGGGTCGAAGGGGCGAACAACGCGGCGTATTCCCCGTAGCCCTCTTCGACCAACTTGCCGGCCGGAATGAATCGCAGCGACGCCGAGTTCATGCAGTAGCGGAGCCCGGTCGGCCCGGGTCCATCGTTGAACAGGTGTCCCAGATGACAGTCGGCGGCCGTCGACCGCACTTCCGTCCGAGTCATTCCATGCGTTCGATCGGTCTTTGTCGACACTTGGGCCGAGTCGATCGGTTTGGTGAAGCTCGGCCATCCCGTGCCGGAATCGAACTTGTCGAGAGAGCTGAAGAGCGGTTCTCCTGACACCACGTCCACATAGATGCCGGGCTCGTGATTGTCCCAGTACGCATTCCGGAACGGAGGCTCCGTTGCGTCGCGCTGTGTGACGTTGAACTGCTCGGGATTGAGCCGCTCTTTGAGTTCCGCTTCGGTCGGCTTCTTGGTTGCGCGCATGCAATCCTCCGCGTGTCCCATGAACATAAGGCTGCGGGTCGTCGCTGCCCACCCTGTCGAATTCCCCGAGGGCGGCCACCACGCCGCGATCCATTCGCGCGGCGGGGGCCATCGAGGCCGTGTCTCCTCGACGTCGCCGCGATCTCGGTCCCGGTATCCGACACCACGGGCCAGCAGATGCGGAAAGCGATCACACGGAGACCGTACCGATGTCAGTAGATGTACACCCGCGTTCCGACGGGGATGTTGTCGTACAGCCACTCGATGTCGTCGTCGCCGAGCCTGATGCAGCCGTGCGTCGACGCCGTTCCGATCGATGCTTTATCGGGTGTCCCGTGCAGGAGGTACCCGTCGCCCAGATTGAGCCGGTATTTGCCCAACTCTCCTTCGACGCGCCGATTGAGGGTGCCGATGGGCGGGATGAACACGGTGCTGTCGAAGACGATGTGCAGATCGGTGGGGAGGACCGCAAACTCTCCGGTGCTGTCGATGATCCCCGCAACGCCGTCTTGGACGACCAGCTTGCGCCCGTCATCGAGCGTGACCGCTCCGTCCGCGGGCATGTGGCGGAGCTTGAGGCCGTGTTCCTCGGCGGCCTCGGCGTAGACCCAGTCGGGCGGCTGCCAGATCGGGTTGGCTTCTTTGTCGAGGACCGTGCGCACGCCGCGCGGGGTCTTGAAGGTCCACGACCGGCCGTCGAAGTCCAGGGTCGTACCTTTTGCGACGGCGACGGGGGCAACCAGGAGCGTATCCTGATCGCTCAAGACCCACAGGCGGCGAGCCTCCAGCGAGACGAGAATCCGAAATCCCGACGACCGGTCCGCGATGTCCTTCGCGCGAGCCCAATCGAGGCTGTCGTCGCGCGAGCTGAACCGGAGGTCGCTGTTCTGCGAATTCGCGCTGTCCGTTGGGGCTTCGGGCGCTGGTTCGACTTCACCGGCCGCGCGGGCGCGGGTCGAGTCCATCGTCTGCGCACGCGCGCCGGCCGCCGCCGCCATGGAGGTTCCCACGACGACGACGGCCACGATGCGAATCGACTGACTCCGCCACATTCGAGCGATCCTGGATCCCGCTGGATCCTCATCCATGGGCCGCGATGCCTCGATCAATACCAGTCGACTCCGAACATGATCGGGATCTGTCGAGCGGTTGGAGCATTCGCCATGTTGAACGCGATCACGCGGGATTCAGCGAAGAGCTCCGTTTCGCGCCAGTGGAACGATACGCCTCCGCCGACGTTATAGCCCCAGTGACTGGTCCAGTTCGCGTCGAGGGGCATCGCGTTCAGCGGCCCCACCGTGCCTTGGCCAGGATTGGCTTCGACGCGGAGATTGTGGTAGTAGGAGTTCGAAGCGCCGCCGATCGCGTACACGGTGAACCGCGGTGCGTACCCGAACAGGTGCGTGAGGCCCGGAAGCTGGAGTTTGGCGTCGAGGTTGGTGTTGAACACCTGGGGATGCGGCCCGAGCCCGCCATAGAAATCGCTGGCGTCGGAATACACCGAGTAGTTCTCGTCCAGACGCAGCCCCACGAAGTTGCTGAGCCCCTGCCATCCGATGTTCAGTTGGCTCGAGACCGCCGGGTTATTGACGGACTGAAGCGATCCGAAGGGAAGCGCCGGGCCCATGCCGAGGCCCAGATAGAAGCCGGCCTTGACGAACGCAGCCGGGAGTTCGGGATGCAGCATCACCGTGTCCACCTGCGTCACGGTGTTGGTCACGACCGGCCCGGGGACATTCACGCGGACGGTGTCCGTCGTGAAGATGTGCGTCGTGTCCGTGTGGTAGAGCGTGACGGTGTCGACCTTGGCCGGGATGACTTCGCCGGGAGCTTCTTTCGTAATAGGAATACTCGTTTGCGGCTTCGTCGTTGCCTGTGCGCCGGCCGCGGCAGCGAGTCCAACCGTGAGCGCGGCGGCGACTCCGATCGTGCACGCCGGTACAATGCGAAGTGACATGGTGTTGCCTCCTCAGTGTTGCCGCCAACCCCTCCTGCCCCCGCGGGTGACGAGCGGGCGTGTCGCCGGAACGCAACCTGAGCCGTCCCGATGACGCGAGCGACGGGAATCGTCGCGGCTTTGAGGTGTGCTAGAAGCAGGGCGCGTGCCAAGTCGAGCTTGCGGTCGCGCGCGCTAGCGGGCTGTGGCGCGGGCTACCGGGCTGTGGCGCGCGGTGCAGTCGCGTCGCGCGTGATGATTGCTTCGCGAGGACACGCTCAGTCCGTCGCCGGCAATCGAATCGTCGCGACGCACCCGCGGCCGTCCGCGCGGTTCTCCAGCGCCAGCGACCCGCCGTGCGCCTCGGCGATCTGGCGCGCCAGCACGAGGCCGATTCCCGACCCATGCGGCTTCGTGGTGAAAAACGGCACGAACAAGTTGCCGCGGTCGGCGAGCCCGAGCCCGTCGTCCTCCACCTGCACGGACAGCACGTCGCTCTGCGACGTCCACCGCATCCGGACGCCGCCCGCGGTCTCGAGGGCGGCCTCCGCCGCATTGCGGACAATGTTGATGAGCAATTGATCAAGTTGATCGCCGTCGGCACGGATGGTCGCTGGCGGTCCGGCGTCGACCGCGACGGGCACCCGGAGCTCCAACGCGGCGACCCGCCGCACCCACGCGCCGACGTCCAGCGGAGCCCGCTGCGGCGCCGGCAACCTGGCGAGCCTCGCGTACGACGACATGAACCGCTCGAGGCCCTCGGATCGTCCCGCGATGACCGACAGTCCGAGGCGCAGGTCCTCCTCGAGGTCGGCGGGGGCCGGTCGGCGCTCGAGCGCCCGCTGGAGGCTGCCGGCGATCGACTTGATCGGGGCGAGCGAGTTGTTGATCTCGTGGCCGAGCACGCGGACCAGCCGCCGCCACGCCTGCAGCTCTTCCTCGCGCAGGGTCTTGCTCACATCCGCCAGGAGCAGCAGCGTGTGCGCCCGTCCGTCCTGGCGAAACGTGCCGCGGCGAACCTCCCAGCGTCCGTTCGCGCCCGGAAACGCCGCGTCCATCGTGTGCGGCGAAGCGCCCGCGAGACCCCACGCGAGACCGACCTGGGCCGCGGTGCGCCCGAGCAGGCGTTCCGCGCGCTGTCCGAGGAGCCGCTCGCCTGCCCGGTTCACCAACCGGAGGCGATCTTCATGATCGAACGCGAACACGGCGACGTCGATTTCCCCCATCACGGTGCGCAGCAGGCTCATCGCCTCGAGCGCGCCGAGGCGCTGCGTCCGCAGCGTCTCGCCGAGCAGGTTGGACTCGAGAAGCGCGAGCCCCAGCGCGTCGTCCCGGTCGGCGCCGCGGGCGCGCATCGAGTAGTCCCCCTCGCGGAGGGCCGCCAGGATGTTGGAGAGCGTCTGCAACGGCCGGATCACCCGCTCACGCAGGATCGCGGTCACGACCAGCCAGCCCCCGATCAACGCGATGCCGATGGTCCATTGCACGCGCGCCGTGTACCCGTCGTGCCAGAGCAGGGCCATGGTCGCGGCCACGCCCGGCAGGCCGATCAGGAGGGCGAGGCTGAGGACTCGGCGTTCATACGACGGGCTGGGCATCGCCAGGAACGATGGTCGTTGCGCGGGCTACAATCCATGGGTCGCGATGCGCCGATAGAGTGCGCTGCGGCTCAGGCCGAGCGCCTGGGCCGCCCGGCTGACGTTGCCTCCGTGGCGATGCAACGCTTTCTGGATGAGCATGCGCTCGACCTCCTCGAGCGTCAGCTCCTCCCAGCGGCCCGGGGCGGCCGGCGACGCACGCAGGCTGAGATCCGCGGGCCGAACCGTCGTCCCCGACGCGAGCAGCACGGCGCGTTCAATAGCGTGGTCGAGCTCGCGGATGTTGCCGGGCCACCCATGGTCCAGCAGTAAGCGCATCGCCCCGGGTTCGAAGCCGGTCAACGGCTTCGCGTACCGCGTGGCGTGCCTCCGCAGAAAGTGCGCGGCCAGCGATCCGATGTCGTCGCGGCGGTCCCGCAGCGCCGGAAGTCGGATCTCGATCGTGTTGATCCGGAACAGCAGGTCCTCCCGGAATCGTCCTTCCGCGACCTCCACCGCGAGGTTCGCGTTCGTCGCGGAAATGACGCGGACGTCCACGTGGCGAGCCTTGGACGCGCCGACCCGCTCGACGTCGCCGGTCTGCAGCACGCGGAGCAGCTTCGCCTGCAGCGCCAACGGGACCGTGCCGATCTCATCGAGAAACAGCGATCCGCCGTCGGCCAGTTCGATCCGACCGATGCGATCCGTCTTGGCGTCGGTGAAGGCACCCTTGAGATGGCCAAAGAGTTCGCTTTCGAACACGCCCTCCGACAGTCCCCCCATGTTGACGGCGACGAGCGAACGGGCCGCTCGCGCGGATGACGCGTGCAGCCAATGGGCCACGAGCTCCTTGCCGGTGCCGTGCTCGCCCGTGATGAGGACGTTCGCGTCGGACGGTCCGACCCGCCGCATCAGGTCGAGGACCGGCTTCATCTGCGCCGACTCGGCGATGATCTGCGGGAGGGGTCCCCGACGCAGCACGCGATTCTCCGCTTCGAGCCGGCGCGTGGTACGGAGCGCCTGTCCGAGCTCGATCTGGGTCTGCAGGACGGCGACGAGGCGCGTGTTGTCCCACGGTTTTTCCACGTAGTCGCGGGCGCCGCGTTGCATGGCTTCGACGGCGCTGTCGACGCTGCCCCACGCGGTCATGACGATGACCGGCAGCTCCGGCTCCAGGCGCTGCAGGTGGAGCAGCAGGTCCAGCCCCTCCCGCCCGGACGTCGTATCGCGGGTGTAATTCATGTCGAGCAGGAGCGCGTCATAGTCGCGGCGGTCGAGCGCCGCGAGCGTCGCCGTCGGCGATTTGACGGTGTCGACTTCGTACCCGTGACCCTTGAGGAGCAGGCGGAGTGCTTCGAGAACGTCGGGCTGATCGTCCGCGATGAGAATGGACGCGGCGCGCGGCGCGGCTGTCATGCGGTCCGCGCTAGACGGCGCCCTCGCTTCCCGTGATCCATCCATCCCGGAGCTCGATGATCCGGTGGCCGCACTTCGCGTTCTCCTCCGAATGCGTGACCTGAATGATCGTGGTGCCCGCTTCGTTGAGCCGCGTGAACAGCTCCATGATTTCGCGGCCCTGGCTCGAATGCAGGTTGCCGGTCGGCTCGTCGGCGAGAATCAACTGGGGTTTGGCGATGACCGCGCGGGCGACCCCCACGAGCTGTTGCTGGCCCCCGGACAACTGTCGCGGATAGAGATCCTTTTTGGCCACGATACCGAAGCGATCCAGGGTATCGGCAACCATTCCCTCTCGTTCTGATTTCCTGACGTTGCGATACGACAGGGGGATGTCGAGGTTCTCCGCGACCGTGAGATCGTCGATCAGATGATACTGCTGAAAGACGAATCCAATGTGTTCCTTGTTGAGGGCGACGCGTTGTTTGTGATTCATCGCGTGCACGGGGAGACCGAGGAAGAAAAAGTCGCCGGACCACGCGCTGTCGAGCATGCCGAGAATGCTCAGGAGGGTCGACTTCCCGGCGCCCGAGGGCCCCATGATCGAGATGAACTCGCCGGGTTGGATCTCGGCCGAAATGCGCCGGAGCACGAACATGCGTCCCGCGGCCGTCTCGAACACCTTTTCGAGGCCGCGGAGCGAGATGAGCGGGCCGGTGTACGGCAGGACCGGCCCTGGACCTGGCAGCGGGCGGGGCTTGGTGGAGAAAATCATGAGGCTCCTTCGCGAGCGGCTCAGCCGGACCCGTCCGCCGGTCCGCGGATGCGGGTCGGCCGATGCCGCCGAGGGGCGTAATCTACGCGGTCACGCTGGGCCGCGTCTCTTCCACCACCCGCCCGTCGAACAGGTGCACGGCCCGGTCCGCGTGCAGCGCGTAGCGCGGGTCGTGTGTCACCATGCAGATCGTCGCCCCGCCGCGGTGCAGTTCGCGCAGCAGTTCCATGACCGCTTCTCCGTTCGTCGAGTCGAGGTTTCCGGTCGGCTCGTCGGCGAGCAAAATGAGCGGGTCGCCCGCGACCGCGCGCGCCACTGCCACGCGCTGCTGCTGGCCGCCCGAGAGCTGGGCCGGATAGTGCTTCATCCGGTGGCTCATGCCGACGCGCTCCAACGCCTCGGTCACCCGCTGTTTGCGTTCCGCCGCCGACATGCCGCGATACGTGAGCGGCAGCTCGACGTTCTCGTACACCGTCAAGTCGCCGATCAAGTTGAACGCCTGAAAAATGAACCCGATCTGACGATTGCGAATCCGCGCGCGCTGCGACGCCGTGAGGTTCGCCACCGACTCGTTGGCCAGCCAATACTCGCCCTCCGTCGGCGTGTCGAGGAGACCGAGAATCGAGAGCATGGTCGTCTTGCCGCACCCGGACGGGCCGGAAATGGCGACGTACTCACCGGGCTGGACCTCGAGGTGAATGTCCTGGAGCGCGTGGGTTTCCACCTCGTCCGTGAAGAAAATCTTCTTCAGACCCGTCAACCGGATCAGGGCCTGATTGCCCTCGGTCGAACTCGGGGAAGAAAACGGAGACGCGGTCGCCGGTTGGGTCGTTTGAGGGGTCATGAGCAGCCCGGAGTGAGGGAAGAGAGCACTACTTGATACGCACGCGCTGGGCGTTGTCGTAATTGGACATGTCGGACACGATGATCTTGTCATTCACCGCCAGCCCCGACAGCACTTCGACGTAGCTGACCGACGCGCGCCCCAGCTTGACTTGGACGCGGGTGGCTTCATTCCCGTCGGGCGAAAGTTTGAACAGGCCCACCGTGTTTTCCGCCTGGCCGTAGATCGGGCGGCCCACGTACAGCACGTTCTGCAGTCGTTCGATCTCGATCGTCCCGTCCACGCTTTGATCGGCCCGAACGCCCTGCGGCAGGGGATCGTCGATCTTGACCTCGACCGTCACGGTGCCGCCTTGCACCGCGGGATCGGCGCGCATGACGTGGCCGCGCACCGTCGAGTTGTTGTGCAGGTCGATCACGACCGATTGTCCGATCGCGATGTCTTTCGCTTGATTGTCCGGGACCTGCAGCACACCCTTGAGTTTGTCCGGCTGCGCCACGCGTCCGAGTTCCTGACCCGCGTTGACGTATTGGCCGAGCTCGAGGTTGTTGAGGCTCTGGAGCACGCCGCCCTCTTCGGGCTTGACGTCCATCGACACCAGCCGCTGGTGCTGCGCGTCCACGATCGCCCGCAGCCGCTGGAGCTGATCGTCGTTCAGCCGAATCTGTTCGTCGGCGGCCGTCTTCATCTCCGAAAGCCGGCGCGTCTCGATGTCCAGCCGCGTCTTGGCCTCGGCGGCCTGATCGTGCGCGTTCGCCACGTCGTTGGCCGCCACCAACTTCAGGCGGACCAGCGAATCATCCACGGACGCTTGCCGCGTGGCGGAGTTGAATTGGGTCTGCAAGCCGGCAATGGTGGCCTCCTCGGTCATCTGCGCTTGCTTGATCTGGTCCTTGAGGCTCGCCTGCGCGCTCAGCTCCTGCGATAGCGTCTGCTCATTGTTGAGCACCGCGAGCTCCTCGTCAGGACTGCTCAACTTGACGATGGTGGTCGCCGGCGTCACGGTCTCGCCGGGCTTGACCGGCAGCAAGTCGATGCGGCCGGCGACGATCGCCGTGAGCAGGACGACGTGCTCCGGGGCCAGCGTTCCGGCCGCGTTGACCGAGCGGATCATGTTACCTCTCCGCACGGAATCGATGACCAGCGTAGACCGGTCGACCGATTGCGCGGCCGGTTTCAGGCTGACGACCCAAGCTGTGATCGCCACAATTCCGGCCAGTCCGAGGCCGATCATGACGTACCGTTTGGTCTTCTTTGGTGGGTCGCGTTTGATATCCAAGAGTCCTTCTCAGGGCTGAATACTCACGATTCTTACACGCACGGTGTCCGTCCCGTAATGGGAAGGACCGTGCCGATCGATCGCGAGACGTAACTCTCAATCGATCCATGAGTTATGATCGAGTGAACGCCGCTTCTGTCGTTTGTCGTGGTCACCTATGGGACAGAGCATCCCAAAACCGGACACGCCAGCTCGCCGAACGCGAACCCTCTCCGAAAGACGCGGCGCCAACTCCCCTCGCTTCACTAACGACATGAAATCACAAGAAGTTTCAGCGGAACGCGGGTTGGAGGTCATGCTCGAGGCGTCCGCGGTCACCCATTGGCGCCGCGGGGTCAGCCGTATCATATCTATGACAGCCGGAACGCCGGATGGGTTGTTTCAACCGGGCACGCTGTGCGAGCCGGCGGGTACATAAGGGAAAGGGGGCGTTATGCGGAATCGATCCATGTGGTGCGCCATCGCGGGATT
>Ga0335085_10004099_pt1 | contig 24445 bp, 21 predicted proteins | sample Lox_Sample_45_FD_206712 | JGI IMG/M metagenome (GOLD analysis project Ga0335085, IMG submission 206712) | Soil microbial communities from Loxahatchee National Wildlife Refuge, Florida, United States - Lox_Sample_4.5 | ecosystem: Environmental > Terrestrial > Soil > Wetlands | place: USA...
CCCGCTCCCGCTCTTCCGGAGCGTTGTCGATCGAGTCAAAGGACCGGAACACGTTCTTCGGGTTGTGCTTCTGCAATACCTTCGTGATCGCCGCCGTCAACGTCGTCTTGCCGTGATCGATGTGTCCGATCGTCCCCACGTTCACGTGCGGCTTCGAACGATCAAATTTCTCCTTCGCCATCGCTTTCCACTCCTCCGTCCAAAAACCGAGCTGTTAGCTCTTAGCCATTAGCCTTTAGCTTTACCTTGTCCATCCCAGCCCCATCAGCCTCGCTCAGCACTTCAGAAGCTAAGAGCTAATGGCTAAAAGCTAGTAGCTGCTTCTTTCAGTAGTACGCGTAAATCTTCAAATACCTCTGCCTCAACTCCACCGGCACCTTCTCCACCAGCCGCAGATACCGTTCGCGCGTCAGCGCCTGGTCTGAAACCGGCAATGCCTTGTACAGCGCAATCGCATCCTTGCCCAGCAGCCCGCGCTCCAGAATCTTCTCGTAATCGCGAACCCGCAGTTTTGCCTTCGTCACCCGGTTCAGGAAAACTTCCACATCGCGCGAATCGAACGCTGCGTCCAGCAGCGCATGCAACTGCGTATATTTCTGTTCGTCCTGTACTGCAATCGCTGCCTGCTCAAACATTCAAAAACCTCAAAACAGCTTCTAGCCTCTAGCCACCAGCTTTTAGCCCCGATCTGCTCGCGCCAGCCCATCCAGCGCCGTTCCACCAACATTCGAGCTAGAAGCTAGGAGCTAATAGCTAGCAGCCGTCTTTTGGAGCGGGAGACGGGACTCGAACCCGCGACCAACAGCTTGGAAGGCTGTGACTCTACCACTGAGTTACTCCCGCCCTTAAAAACAGCCTCTAGCTCCTAGCCATTAGCTTCTAGCCTGTTTTCCCGCCACCGTTCAAGCTGGAAGCTAGGAGCTAGGATCTAATAGCTAGAAGCTGCATTTCTGGAGCTGATGACCAGGATTGAACTGGTGACCTCTCCCTTACCAAGGGAGTGCTCTACCAACTGAGCTACATCAGCCCGCTAAACCCTAAAACCAGCCTGTAGCCCATGGCCTTTAGCTTTATCCCGCGGGTGCATGCCTCATTCGCTCACTTCCCGCAATCGAAGCTACAAGCTACTGGCTCCCTGCTACTGGCTGTCCTTCCCCATGCGGATCTTCTCCGCCTGCCGTGCTAAAACCGTTCGCAACGCCAGTCCGCCGATAATGATGAGCGGAACCAGCCTTAACTCCACTGGCCGGCCAAACACCATCACCGAACCAGCGTCCATCGTGAACCAAACCGCTACTGCCAAACCCGCAAACAGCGCCATCGCAATCCAAAACTTACGATCGAGATCTGCACCGTCGCTCTTCACTGATCACTACCACTGATCCCTGATCACTTTTCTGGTGCACAGGGGAGGATTCGAACCTCCGTAGCTCGCAAGGAGCGGCAGATTTACAGTCTGCTGCCATTAACCGCTCGGCCACCTGTGCCCAAACTCTCTTCACCAATCAAACCGCGCTCTCCGCGGCTCGCATGACCCGCTCTCCAACTCCGCCAGCGCCGCAAACTCCGCTAACGCCGCTTCTTCCCGCTTCCGCGCACGCCGCAACCATCCGGAGAGCCTCCGGATCTTCGGAGTATGCACCTCAGTGGAATTACCGCAGAGGACGGGCCCGGCTTCCGCATCTTCCGCTTCGCCGGCCTACCTGCGCCGCCTTCGTCTCCTCACTCTGGCTTCTTGTGGAGCTGGCGAAGGGATTTGAACCCCCGACCCTCTGATTACAAATCAGATGCTCTACCAGCTGAGCTACGCCAGCTCTTTCGCGGCCTTTTTGCTGCCGCCTTCCCACTCGAAAACCTTCCGGAGGTCTGAATTGTCCGCGGACACACTCCCGCTTTCCGCGTACACGGCACAGAACTTAAGGTTAACACACAGCCATTCACCGGGCAATCTGTGTAACGCTCTTTCATCTCCAATCACCACAGTGCAAGCTCGATCAAGAAATGCCTTGACATCAACTAATTGCCGCGGGAATCTTTTGTCGGAGCAATCGATCCTGAAAACCAACAATTCATAAGGATGACACTATGCAGCTGTACAAGTTTCTCCCGTCCTGTGCGGTCGGGCTGGCCCTTCTGGGAGGCGTTCTCTCCGTTCAACTCCATTCGCAGACTCCGCCCACGCGGAGAGTGCGTATCGCCGTCCTTGATTTCGATTATGCCACCGTGCAATCCAATTCCTCCGCGCTGTTCGGAACCAATGTTGACGTCGGCAAAGGCATCACTGACCTGCTCGTAACCAATCTGGTTAAAGATGGCACCTATTCGGTTATCGAGCGCGCCGCCCTGGACAAGGTGATGAAGGAGCAGAATTTTTCCAACTCCAATCGCGCCGATCCCACCAGCGCCGCGCAACTCGGCAAACTGCTTGGCGTGGACTACGTCATCGTCGGCAGCATCACCGAGTTCGGCAGCGAAACCAAAAAGACCGGCCTCGGCGGCTTAGGAGGCAATTGGGGCGGCTATGGCCTCGGAAACATCGGCCACTCCAATTCAAAAGCCAATGTCGCCGTCACTGCGCGCATCATCAATATTGATACCGCTGAAATCATGGGTGTGGCCGACGGTAAAGGCCAATCCAGCCGCTCGTCTACTTCGCTCCTCGGCGGAGGTGGCGACTGGCACGGCTTCGGTGGCGGCAACGCCGACTTCGGCTCCAGCAACTTCCAGCAGACCATCATCGGCGAAGCCGTCAAGAATGCCGTCGATCAGCTCTCCTCCGGCCTCGTTGCCGACTCCCCCAAACTTGCCGTGCGCAGCATCGTCGTTGAAGGGCTCGTCGCCGCTGTCGACAGCGGCCAGGTGATTCTGAACGTCGGCGCTAAGGCCGGCGTCAAAGTCGGCGATCAGTTCAATGTCCTGCGCGTCACCAAAGAGATCAAGGATCCCGCCACCGGCAGCGTCCTCCGCAGGCTTACCTCGACGATCGGCGTTGTCAAAGCCACTGACGTCGACGACATCTCCGCCATCTGCACGCCCGTCTCCGGCTCCGGCTTCCAGACCGGCGACATGGTCAAGACTGTCGAACAATAGTCTCCGCGCCAAAAATGAAAATGCCCGCTGCATTTTAAGCGGGCATTTTTGTTTTCAGACCGGCTGCATCGATGATGCTTTGAAGGGCACAGCAAATGCTGTTTTGAAAGGGCACGGCCTTCAGCCGTGCCATTGGAGGCCGCAAAATTACAGGGCTTTAACCCCTTAGGGTTGCCCGTCGCCAACGCAAACGGCTGATGCGAACGAGCCGCCTCATCTCCCCAGAAACTTTTCCAGCGTCTTAACCTCTCGCTCAGCGCGATCCATATAGTCGTTCGCGGTCGCCAGGTCGTTCTTTCCCATCGCCTGATCGGCGTCGCGCATGTCGTTGCTCATCCGGTTCATCGATGCCAGGATGTCTCCGCGAATGTCGAGCCCCTCCGCCTGCTGCTGGCTGCGCAATTGCTGCACGCCCGCGCTCGCCGCCTGCGCCCGCGCATCCAGATTGCTGAAACGATCGTGTGCCTGCCGAATCTCCTGCGCCGACGGCCCCACCGGCACTGTGGGCGGTACCGGCCCCGCCGAACCCTGTCCGCCAGGCGCCGCTGGCGTCTGAGAACCCTGCGCTCCTGAGCCCCTCGCCCCACCATCCATTTGCGACTTTCCTCCCGGCGGGGCCGGACCTGCCCCGCCCGGCACAAACTCTTTCTGCCCACCGCCCGATCCGCGATTCGCCCCTCCCGGCGTTTGATTCCGCATCGACTGGCTGTCAGGCCCCTGGTTGCTCGCCATCGACCTCTGCATATCGCCGCCCTTCATGGGCGCTGGCGGTTCCATCTCGGCCGCCGGAGGTGGCGGCTCCATGCTGGTCGCCGCCGGCACAGGCGCGCTCTCGCTCGGCGTGCCTTGGCTCGGCGTGCCTTGGCCTGGCGTGTTCTGAGCCTGTGCGCTCCCGCCCGATCCGCCGCTTTTTTGCGCCGCAAACATCCGGTAAAACCGCGGCAGCGCCAATCCCGCCGCTACCAGCAAAAGCACTGTGGCCAGCGCGCCCACCGTCACCCACAGTGCGCGGTGACTCTTCGCCTTCAGCGTGGGCGCTCCCACCACTGCGACCGGAGCGAATCCGGCCTGCTGCCCATTCTGCGCCGCCTGCGCGATCGGCGTAGCCACAGGCAGCGTCTCCGCCGAGGCCGCCGGCTGCTGGACTGCCGCAGCCACACTCGGCTTCGTCCGCAGCCCATCCAGCGCTCTGCGAAATTCTTCCGCCGTCTGAAATCTCTCCGCCGGATTCTTCGCCATCGCGTGCATCACGATGCCGCTGAGCGACATGGGAATCGCCGCGTTCACCTGCGCCGGCGCCGTCGGCATCTCGTTCACCTGCGCATTCAGCACCGTGTACGAAGTTTCCGCCTCGAACGGCTTGCGCCCTGTCAGCATCTCGTAGAGCGTAATGCCAAAGGAATAGATGTCCGACCGCGCATCCACCGTTCCGCCGCGCACCTGCTCCGGCGACATGTAGTAAATCGACCCCATCGTTGTGCCCGGCCGAGTCAGGTTCATGTCGGTCGTCGATTTCGCAATCCCGAAATCCATCAGCTTCACCACGCCATGTGACGTGATCATGATGTTCGCCGGCTTGATGTCACGATGCGTCACGCCGCGCCCGTGCGCGTAACTCAGCGCCGCCAGCACCTGCATGGCGTAATCCAGCACCGTGTCCAGCGATCCCTGCAGTTGCGGCGCCAGCTTGTCCAGCGACGTTCCCTCCACGTACTCCATCACCATCACAAACTGGTTCTCCACCTGAAACGCCGTGCGCAACTGCGCAATGTTCGGATGCTCCAGCCCGGCCAGCGTGCGAATCTCCGCCATGAAGCGCGCCGCCAGTTCCGGATCCTTGGCGAAATCCGGCAACAAAATCTTCATCGCCTCTTCGCGGTTCGAGATGATGTTGCGCACCTTGTACACACGGCCCATCCCGCCCGAGCCGATCAGCGCCAGCACTTCATACTCGCCTACACGCTTTACTTCTTCCGCTGCCATTCAACAGCCTCCTTGCCATTGGGAGATTGTGTCAAAGAGCGCACCTGCGTTTCAGAGTGATACGAGTTTACTCCGGTCCCACTGCGGCCAGCCAGTGAAACTGTCTGTTTCATCGGCCGCCCATCTTGACAAACCCTTCCTTTTTAGGGCGGCCCCGGCGTGCTGTTACCAGAGTGCCAGGAAATCCACTTGCGCCAAGCCGCCGTTTCGTAGAAGATGCTCTCTTCCCCGACAATCTGTTTTTTCGCGCACCGAACTGAAAGGAGAGATTATGCGCAAGGGCCTTATTGTGGCTTTACTTCTATCCGTTTGCCCAATACTCATCGCTCAACAAACAATGAACAACGACGCGGTCATCAAGCTCGCAAAAGCCGGCTTGTCTGAAGACCTTATCGTTTCTACCATCAGCTCCTCGCCGGGAAATTACGACACCTCGGCTGACGGAATCATCGCTCTCAAGACAGCCGGCGTCAGCGACAAAGTCGTCGCCGCCATTGTGGCGAAGGCATCCGCTCCTGCTGCAACGCCTCCCGTAGCAGCGGCTCCGGCCGGCACCAGCCGCCCCGCTGGCATCGATGACGTCGGCGTCTACTACAAAGACAAGAACGGAGTTTGGAATTCGCTCATGTCTGAGGTCGTCAACTTTAAAACTGGCGGCGTGCTCAAGGGCATGGCCACCGGCGGTATGGTCAAGGGCGACATCAACGGCCACATTCAGGGTAAGCAGGCAAAAACAAGTCTGACCTTCCCCGCAGTCCTGGCTGTTTTCGTTCCTGAAGGAACAGAGATCACCGAATATCAGCTCCTCCGCCTCCGCCAGAACGGCAATAATCGTGAGTTCCGTTCCGTGACCGGTGGCGTCTACCACGTGTCTGGCGGGGCCACTCGTGATGCCGTGCAGTTCCAGCCTCAGAAGATCGCATCGCGCGTCTACCAGATCACTCTCGACGCCAGTTTCGGCAAAGGCGAGTACGGCCTCCTGCCTCCAGGTTCAACAGGCAGCTCCAACATGGGCAGCGCCGGCAAGATCTACTCCATCAGCATCGCTGAGTAGGTTCAGCAGCTCGAGCCGCGGAACTCAAACCAAGCAGTTTCTAAAGCATCAATCTCACGCCCGCTGCGCACTCCGCGTAGCGGGCATTTTCTTGCTCATTTCACCCCGATAGCCATCGCCGAACAATTCCCTTGCGCAAACCGTCTCCACGATAGATCATTTTTCTAATCCCGAAGCTGAGATTCCCCACGCACCGAATAACCAGGAGAAGTTACATGCGCAAAGCACTACTGTCACTCTGTATTGTGGCCTTCGGTTCCTTCCTCGCAGCCCAGCAGGCAATGAATAATGATGCCGTCGTCAAGCTCATCAAGGCCGGCCTGTCTGACGACGTCATCGTTTCCACCATCAATGCTTCCCCCGGCACCTATGACACTTCCGCCGACGGACTCATCGCGCTCAAGACCGCTGGAGCGAGCGACAAGGTAATCGCCGCAATCGTCGCCAAGTCGTCAGCGCCAGCCACTCCCCCGCCCGCTGCCGCTCCCGCCGGCACCGGCCGCCCCGCTGGCATCGATGACGTCGGCGTCTACTACCAGAACAAATCCGGCGCATGGATTTCGCTTGAGCCCGAGATCGTCAACTTCAAAACCGGCGGCGTCCTCAAGAGCATTGCCAGTGAGGGACTCGTCAAAGGCGATGTCAATGGCCACATCCAGGGCCAACACGCAAAAACTGCTCTCACTTTCCCGGTTGTCCTGGCAGTTTATGTGCCCGAAGGAGTGGACATCGCCGAGTATCAGTTACTGCGTCTGCGCGAAAGCGGGAAGGCCCGTGAATTTCGCTCCGTTACAGGCGGCGTATTTCACTCCTCGGGCGGCGCGGCGCGCGACTCAGTCGAATTCCAAAGTTCCAAAATTGCGCCGCGTGTCTATCGCATCACCCTCGAACAGAGCCTCGGCAAAGGCGAATATGGCCTCATGCCTCCCGGCTCCTACACCAGTTCCAACATGGCCAGCGGTGGCAAGATTTACTCCATCAGCATCCCCGAGTAGCCGTCACCCGCGTACTTCAGCCCGCGCATTCCGCGGGAGCATCCATCGATCGACCGATCGCCAAAAGCTCGCTGTGGCTGGCGCGATCGGTCTTTTCATAGCTCCTCCAGCCCCGCGACACGAACATACTCTGCACCTGCCGGCCCGTCTCCCGCGACGGATCCCCTCGAAGTACCCTTGCGCAAAATGCCGATTGGGTAGATCATGCCGTTGCTTCCCCTTTACGGTTTTTCGCGCACCGAACCGAAAGGAGAAGTTTCATGCGCTCGGGTCTTTTTGCCGCTTTTTTCCTTGCCTTCTGTCCCTTCTTGATTGCACAACAAGCACCTTCAGCCGCAATCGCAAATCCCACACCCAACTCTCAGCCGCCGCTTGCCGCCCCGGCTTCACCGCCGCAGCCCCACACGCTCCTCGATGGAACTCCCATCAAACTCCGACTTAGCCAGACTATGTCCTCAGCCGATGCCAAGGCCGGCCAGGAGGTTCCATTTGAAGTAGTCGAAGAAGTCAAAGTCGACGATGTGGTCGTTCTCCCCAAGGGAGCTACCGCCATCGGAACCGTCACTGAAGCCAATCCCAAAAGGAGCATGGGGCGAACTGGAAAGCTGAATATCACGATCAGCTACGCCCGTCTGGTGGACGAAGAAAAGTGTGCTCTCCGCGCAACGCAAGGCGGCAACGGCGGCGGCCATGTGGGCGCCATGACCGGGGCCATCGTCGCCACCTCGATCGTCTTCTTTCCCGCTGCTCCGCTTTTCCTCTTTATGAAAGGGAAAGACATCACGATTCCCAAGGGCACCGAAATAACCGCTTTCGTTGAAGGCGATATGCATCTCGATATGGCCAAGTTCGGAGCCGCCCCGCCGGCGCCGGCCGGCTCGGCCGTTCAAGCCAGCATCACCATTGAGTCCACACCACCCGGCGCAGACATTGAAGTCGACGGCGCGTTTGTCGGCAATTCACCGTCTACGATCTCCGTCACCTCGGGCGCCCATGAAGTCACGATTAAGAAAAAAGGCTTCGCTGACTGGAGCCGCAAGATCAACGTCAGCGGCGGCAGCATTCACCTCAGTGCCGAACTCGAATCAGCCACGAGTTCGCCTGCGTCAATGCCCGCGCCTGCAAATTCAATCGCACCCACGCCGACTCCGGCTCCGCAACCGGCGCCCGGACAGCAATAAGAGCGCTTGCTTCTGCGCGTGTTCGGTTCGGCCGTACGTGTACACTTGGTTCCTGACGGCTCTCATCGCCGCACATGAACCGACGCACGCGCAGAACGCTCCTCATCGTCGCCGCGGTCCTGCTTTTGCTGGCCCTGGCCATCTTCCTGCGCTCCAAGGCCCCGCCTGAAGCCGCCCGCCTGCTTCCCGAGTCTGACGGCATCCTCTACGTCGACCTGCGCCCCATCCGCGCCATCTTTCACCACAATTTCAAACCGCTCGAGCGCTCCCCCGACTACCAGCAATTCGTCGACGCCACCGGCATCGACTGGGAGCGTGACGTCGACCAGGTCGCTATCGCTTTGCATCGCATGCCCGACCCCAACGGCCCCAACGGACCGGTCGCCTACTCCATGGTGCTCGTCGGAAAAATTACCGGCCAAAAGCTCAATGCCTGGCTCGAATCCCAGGCCGCCTCCCGCGAAAATTACGCCGGCCACACCATCTACAACATCCCGTCTCAGGGCCGCACCGTGCGCATCACGCAAATCGGCTACGACATGGTCGCCATCTCCAACACGCCTACCACCGAGCAGATCCATTCCATCCTCGACCGCCACCGCACCGCTGCTTTGCCCTTCTCCGGATCCACGCTCCTCGAACGCCACTATCACGAGGTCCCTCTGCTCTCGGTCGCCTGGGGCGTCGGACAAATCGGCCTGCCCTTCTCTGAAAGCGGCGAAGTCCACATCCTCGGCCTTGCCCTGCCCATCCAGTCCGACTCCACCATCATCGCCAGCGTCTCGCCCGCATTGCCTGTGCCCCACGCCATCGGCGCAGTTCGGCTCCGCGTTGAAGACATCGCGCCCAGCGACTCCGCGGCCGCCTCTCAGGCTGCTTCCCTCGCCACTCTCGTCACCCTCGTCCGCGGCCTCTCCCACCCCGCACCCGACACCAGGACCAACCAGGGCCTTCGTGAACTTCTCAACAACGCTGAAGTCACCCAGCACGGCGACCGCATCGTCGTCACCTCCACCTTGTCCGCCGGCTTCCTTTCCAGCCTGTAGCTGATACTCTGCCGGTACGCCCCTCCCTACCCCTCAAAAATTATTTCTCCCGCCGCACAACCCTCCGTCCCCCGGCCTCATCCAATCAGGCATCCGGCTCCCCTTGAATGTCGCTCCACCTGCTGCACCGGCCCGCCTCCGGAGTGCCCCATGAATTTGCACAGCAAATCACCCGATCTGCGCACAGCAGGCGGGCAACTCCGGTAGGCTGGGACGGGGCCACTGTCCGGCTCCTTGAATCAACATCTTCAGAGCGACACGCTTCCCCCGGAGGTTTTGTGCCCGTTTCTCTAAGAATTTCCGCACTCGTCCTGCCCTTTGCCCTTGTTCTCGCCCCACACTCCCGCGCCGCCGATTCCGCCAAATCCGTTCCTGCGCATCCCGTGCTCACCGGCCAGGCCGCATTCACCGACGCGGCTCACGAGTCCCCCGGCACGCGCCGCCACCTTACCGTCGCCGACCTTCCCGCTCCCGCGCCCGACCAGTCCGTCGACAACGGCCCCAGCGTCGTGGCCCGTCCCGCCAACGCTTGGCCCGTCGCACCCAAAGGCTTCAAGGTTGAGCTTTACGCCACCGGCCTCGATAACCCGCGCCTGCTCCGCGTCGCGCCCAACGGTGACCTCTTCCTTGCCGAGAGCGCCACCGGCAAAATCAAAGTCTTCCGCGGCGTCGATGCTGAAGGAAAGGCAAAACAGGTCTCTGTCTTCGCCTCCGGCCTTACGCTCCCCTTCGGCATCGCCTTCTATCCCAGCGGTCCCAACCCGCAATGGATCTACATCGGCGACACCGACGAAATCATCCGCTTCCCCTATCACAACGGAGACCTCACCGCGAGCGGCCCCAAACAGCAGATCGCCCAGCTCCCCGGCTTCGGCCGCCTCCGCGGCGGAGGCCACTGGACCCGCGACCTCGTCTTCTCGCAGGATGGCTCCAAGCTCTTCGCCTCCGTCGGATCGCACTCCAACGTCGACGACGCCGACACGCACCCCGAGGAGTTCCACCGCGCCGACGTTCTCGAGTTCACGCCTGAAGGCAAGTTCCTCGAAGTTTACGCGTACGGTATCCGCAACTGCGTCGGCGAAGCCATCAATCCCATCACCGGCGAGCTCTGGTGCTCCACCAACGAGCGCGACGCCCTCGGCAACAACCTCGTCCCCGACTACATCACGCACGTGCAGGAAGGCGGCTTTTACGGCTGGCCCTGGTGGTATATGGGCCCACACCAGGACCCACGGCACGAAGGCAAGCACCCTGAGCTGAAATCAAAAGTCATCACGCCCGACATCCTCATGAATCCCCACATGGCCTCGCTCGAAATGACCTTCTACGAGGGCTCGCAATTCCCCGCCGAATACAAAGGCGACGCCTTCGCCTGTGAGCACGGATCATGGAACCGCAGCCAGCGCACCGGCTACGAAGTCGTCCGCCTGCCCATGCGCGATGGCCACGCCACCGGTGAATATGAAGACTTCCTCACCGGCTTCACCGTCGGCGATGGTGATGGCGATGTCTGGGGCCGCCCGGTCGGCGTCGCGGTCGCGCCCGACGGCTCGCTCTTCGTCTCCGACGACGGCTCCCGCTCCATCTGGCATGTCATCTACACCGGCAAGTGACAGCGCACACTCGCGTAAGTAATCACGCAGAGTACCATGGACGGCGGAGGATTTTGCACGTGAAGAATCTCCTTTCCGTCCTCATGTTCTTTGGTCTTGTCCTCGTCAACTGTCACTCCGTTTTGGGAGCCGACAATAAGAACGATCCCGCCCAATACATATTGACCATTCATGTATCGACCTCAGAGTACGTTCCTACAGTCCTTGGTTACCAGAACCTGACCGTGACGATAAGCGGTAAGCACTTTCGGCTCGAAGGCGGCACTAGTTACAAAGGACATTTCGAAGGCCTGCTCAATCCCGGCGACTACCACGCGAGACTATCGAAAGACGAACACAGGACCAGTTACGAATCCGATCAAGAATTCGAGTTCCTCTTTCCCGATGGCAGCACCCGCCGCTTCCGCGTCGTCTCCCAGTCCGAATAGCGTCCGGTCGCTCCCCTCGGTGTGTCCCAGGTTCCGATTTTCTGGCTTGAAGTGTCCTTGCTGACTCGATGACTTGTTCCCGGTCTTTCGCTCCATCGCTCTCTCGCTCCCTTCCTCCGTCGTTCCCTGCTTTCCACTCCCTTTGGCTACTCCTGCTCCCTCTCTCTACTGTCCGCTTCCGAACACATCCAGCCCGATTGCGAACACCGTCCCGCTCTCGATCCTTACTAAATCGTTTATTTCCAGCGCCGCTCCTGGCACCCTACGTGCAGGAACTTTGCCCAGAAGATCCGCGTACAGGAAGGCATTACATGTTCAACGATCTCAAGCTCGCAATGCGGCAGTTGCGCAAGGCTCCCGGCTTTTCGCTCACAGCCATCGCCACTCTGGCGCTCGGCATCGGCGCCAACGCCATCGTCTTCAGCGTGCTGAATGCGCTCATCCTGCGCCCCGTCAACGTGCCCGGCGGGCAGAACCTCTACACGGTGCAGCGCGCCTACGCAAAGGGAAACACGCCTTCTCAGTCGTATCTCGACTACCTGGACCTGCGCGACCGCAATCACACCTTCGAGAGTCTGATGACCTACATGATCATTGGACCGGTAGGCGTGGATACCGGCGGTACTCCCTCCACCGCCTGGCCCTACCTCGTCAGCGGAAATTACTTTGATGGCCTCGATATTCACCCTTACCTCGGCCGCTTCTTCCACGCATCCGATGAAAAGGGCATGAACAGCGCCCCTTACGTGGTCCTCAGTTACTCCTACTGGAATGGCCACTTCCGCGGCGATACCAATGTCATTGGCCGCAGCATCGACATCAACAAGCACGCCTTCACCATCCTCGGCGTCGCGCCGCCCGATTTTCGCGGCACCGAGCTGTTTTTCGCGCCCGCTTTTTGGGCCCCTATCGTCGAGCAGCCCACGATTATGGGCAGCGACAACCTCAAGTATCGCGGCAATCACTCGCCCTTCATCGTGGGCCGGCTCAAGCCTGGCGTCACTCCCGGTGCAGCCACTGCAGATCTGAACGCAATCGGTGCATGGCTCGCTAAAACTTACCCGGGCGATGACGACGGCCTTTCCCTCAGCCTCGCTCGTCCCGGCCTTGCCGGCGATATGCTCGGTGGCCCCGCCCGCGCCTTCATGACCGGAGTCATGCTCCTCGCCGGACTCATTCTCCTCGCCGCCTGCGCCAATCTCGGCAGTCTCTTCGCCGCCCGCGCAGCCGATCGAGCCAAAGAGGTTGCCCTTCGCCTCGCCCTCGGATCGCGCCGCGCGCACATCCTCCGCCAGCTGCTCACTGAAGCCGTGCTCGTTTCTCTCACCGGCGGAGCCGTCGGCCTCTTCGGCGGCATCGCCATCCTGCACGCGCTCAGCGCGTGGCAGCCGATGCCCGACATCCCCATTAACGTGCCTGTCAATCCCGATGTGCGCACTTACGCTGTCGCGTTGCTTCTCGCCCTCGTGAGCGGATTCCTCTTCGGCATCGTCCCGGTTCGTCAAGTCCTCCGCGCCGATCCCTGGCAGATCATCCGCACCGGCGGCGCTGTTGCCGGTCTCCGCCGCTTCTCTCTGCGCGACATTCTGCTCGTCACGCAAATCGCCATATGCGCCGTGCTCGTCACGTCATCGCTGGTCGCCGTGCGCGGCCTGATGCGCTCGCTGAGCGGCAGCTACGGATTCCTCCCCCAGAACGTTACACTCGCGAGCACCGATCTCAGCATGTCCGGGTACACCGGCGATCGCGTTCCTCAGATGCAGCGCCGTCTGCTCGACGCCGTAGCCGCAATTCCCGGTGTCACTTCCGTCGGTTACTCGAGCTACATTCCGCTCAGTCTCGGCGGCGGCGATTCCGACGTCTTCACAGACTCCACAACGGATTTTCGGCCCACCAATCAGGTCGCCGACGCAATGAACTACAACATCTCACCGGGCTATCTTCAGTCCGCCGGCACCCGTCTGCTTGCCGGCCGCGACCTCAGCTTCGCCGACGACAGCAAAGCGCCGACGGTCACGCTCGTCAATCGGCAGTTCGCCATCATGGTCTTTGGATCCATCGATAAGGCTGTCGGTGGGCATTTCAAATTCTGGAGCGGCAACCGTGCTGAGGTTGTCGGCGTCGTGGAGGACGGAAAATACCGCACGCTCACTGAAGATCAAATGCCGGCAATGTACTTCTCATTCCAGCAGCATCACTCCCCCGGCACGTGGCTCATCGTCAAGTCGCAACGCAGCACTCAGGAGACCGCCGCGGCACTTGAGCAAACATTTCACGGCATCGACCCTTCACTGCCGTTGTCCATCAGATCGTGGACTGCAGAGTTGGATACCGCGCTCTTTGCCGCCCGCGTCGCCACCGTCGCACTCGGTGTCCTCGGACTCCTCGGCGCCATGCTCGCCATTACGGGTGTCTTCGGGATGGCTTCTTATGTCGTCAGCAAGCGCCTGCGCGAACTCGGCATCCGTGTCGCCCTCGGCGCTGGCCGGCGCGAAATCCTCCGCACCTCCCTCGGCCGCGCCCTTTTTTGGCTTTCCATAGGCTCGATCACGGGTGTCGGCTTCGGACTCGCTGCTTCGCGCGTCCTCTCCCACATCGTTTATCAGGCTTCGCCTAGCGATCCGCTCGTGCTTTCTGGCGTAACCATCACCATGCTCCTTCTTGGCCTGCTTGCTTCATGGATTCCGGCACGTCGCGCCCTTGCCGTCGATCCTCTCATCCTCCTCCGCGAGGAATAGCCTTAGAAATCTTTCGTTCGGTTGCCCCGCCCTTTTCAAGCTCTTTGTAGCTTCACGGTCTTTGTAGCGCCGAACTCCTGTTCGGCTCTCGTGCGGGTCTCCCGACCCGCACCCTCGTTCCCTGTTCCCCGTTCCCTGTCTTCCCCTCGGCCAACCTGAGACTTACACTAAGGCATCGGACCAATATCGAAAGGAGTGTCTATGCGCTCAAAATCTCAGATCTGGATTCCCCTCTTTTTGGCCGCGATGCTGACTTCCCCGCTTCTCTTCACAGGCTGTGCGGTGCACGCCCGCGTCTATGACCCCTACTATCACGACTACCACGCATGGGACGGCGAATCCGGCTACTACGTCCAGTGGGAAACGGATACGCACCGTCGTCACGAAGACTTCAACAAACGCAGTGACAACGACAAGAAAGCCTATTGGGACTGGCGCCATCAGCACGACCACGATCACGACAACCACTAGCCCCAACTGGTCCAGTTCCTAAATGACATTCGGCGCCCCAGGTCCTGCCTCCAGGACCTGGGAATCTCCTTCGCCGACTCGCTGACCTGCCGACTCGCCCTCTCGGCTTTTCGTTCCCTCGCTCCGTTGCGCCGCCCCTGTTCCCTGATCCCTTGTTCCCTGCTTTCCTGACCACTGATCACTGACCACTCTCTTCAAAGATCTCCTCAATCCTCATCCCGAACAGACGCGCCAGCTTGAATGCCAGCGGCAAACTGGGATCGAACTTCCCCGTCTCAATCGCATTCACGCTCTGCCGCGAAACCTCCAGCCGTTCGGCCAAATCGGCCTGCGACCAGTCGCGTTCCGCGCGCAGCACCTTCAGCCGGTTCTTCATTACCGGTACCTCCGATACACCACTGGATACGTGAGCGCCGCAAAAAACCAGAAGATTGCGTAAATCAAAATCAGGTCCAGGTGCGGAACTTGCGCAAAGTGCTCAAGATTTCCCCATACGGTCGTCAGCGCCAGCGTGCCGCCGATTCCGCCGAGCAGGCACTGCACCAGCACGTTCCGCTGGAACTCATCCTTCTCCTCGGCCAGGTACCGGCCCGTCTCTATCAGTACCCATATGATCGGCAGCGCCGGCAGTGTTGCCATCGGGTACATGAGCGGCCCGCGCAGATGAGCAACTCTGAATGAGAGCGCCGCCACCAGTGTCAACAGCACCACCAGCAACGCTCCAATCCAGCACCGGATCACATATCGCCTTTGCACCGGATTCTTCATGGAACAGAACATGATCAATCTCCTTCACGATTCAGTTTTCGATCCGCAAATCTACCCGGCCCTACTGCCCGAAGGTGCCTTCAGCGGTACCTCAGCTTTACCAGCGGTGTCGCAATCCCCCAGAATATGCAATACAAAGGGAAAATCCAGATCAGTTGCAGATGCGGCACATGGACGAAGTTCTCCAGAAATCCCCAGACCGTCGTCGCCGCCAGCGTTGCCCCTGTGCTCCACAACATCGACTGCACAAAAAGCGAGCGCTGAAACTCGTCCTTCTCTTCGGCCAGATAAAAACCGAAAACCGCCAGCAGCCCGACAATCGGCAACGCCGGAAGAACCGCCAACGCATAGGCCAGCACACCCACCGGCCGGTAATGTACAAACGCCACTATGGCAACGCACAGGCATGCCACGTACCCACTCATCGCCCCCGCAAACCGCCACAGAAACCGCTTCACCGCAGGATTGCCTTCAACGCATTCCATGTCTCGTCTCCTTTACTAAAAGACAATTAAACTTTACATCCGATGGCAGAACTTGTCAAGTATCATTGACAAAATTTTTCTACATGCCCTGTCTTCGCGCCCCTCTGGGCGTCCGGCATCTATACACCTGTGTTCCCGTATGCCAGACTGGAGCAGTCTCGGGACTTTCCCCGGCTCTTCGGTCCCATCGATCTCGCAAAGGCAGTCAGCGTGATGCGTCGGATCACTCCCCCACTGGCGCGATGGCTCCTCCTGGCAGCGGTCAACGTCGTTGTCTGCGCCGGCTGTTCTTCTTCCGTCAAGTCCGGAAGCTTCTCGCTCTCGCTCAGTTCGTCCAGCCTCAGTCTCGCCGCAGGCAGCTCGCAATCCGTCACCGTCTCCGCCACGGCCGGCAGCGGCTTCTCCCAATCCATTCAGGTCGCCGTCAGCGGACTGCCCACCGGCGTGAGCGCCTCTCCATCTTCCTTCACACTCGTTCCCGGAACTCCGCAGCAGGTCAGCCTCACCGCCGCAGGCTCAGCCCCCGCCGCCTCCGCAACTGTCCAATTCACCGGCACCGCAGGCTCGCTCACTAACTCCGCCAATCTATCTCTCACCGTCACCGCCTCTGCCAACCCGTCCAATGTCGACATCACCACCTACCACGACGACATCGGCCGCACCGGCCTCAATCCCAACGAATCCATCCTCACCTCCGCCAATGTCAACTCCTCCAAATTCGGTCTGCTCCGCGTTCTCACCGTCGACGGTAAAGTCGACGCGCAGCCGCTCTATCTCGCCAATCTCACCGTCGCCGGCCAGGCGCAAAATGTCGTATTCGCCGCCACCGAGCACGACAGCGCCTACGCCTTCAATGCCGACACCGGCGCGCAGCTTTGGAAGACCTCCATCCTCGGCGTCAATGAAACCACCAGCGACGATCATGGCTGCGGCCAGATCACGCCCCAAATCGGCATTACCGCCACGCCCGTTATCGATCGCACCGCCGGATCGCACGGCGTCATCTTCGTCGTCGGCATGACGAAGGATTCTTCCGGCGCCTATCACCAGCGCCTCCACGCCCTCGACATCACCACCGGCGCCGAGATCTCCGGCAGCCCCGCCGAAATCTCCGCCTCCTATCCCGGCTCGGGCGCCCATAGTTCCGGTGGAAAAGTCATCTTCGATCCCGGCTTCTATGCCGAGCGCTCCGGCCTGCTGCTCATGAACCACACGCTCTATCTCGGCTGGACCTCACACTGCGATGGCCAGCCCTACACCGGCTGGCTCATGGCCTACAGCGAATCCAGTCTCGCGCAGACTTCCGTCCTCAATCTCACGCCCAACGGCAGCGAAGGCTCCATCTGGATGTCCGGCTCCGGCCTCGCCGCCGACTCCAGCGGCAACATTTACTTCCTCGACGCCAACGGAACTTTCGACACCACGCTCAACGCCGGCGGCTTCCCCGCCAACGGCGATTACGGCAACGGCTTTCTCAAAGTCTCCACCTCCGGCGGCACTCTCGCCGTCGCTGACTACTTCGAAGCATCAAACACCGTCGCCGAATCCAATGCCGACGAGGATCTCGGCTCCGGCGGCGTTGTCGTCCTGCCCGACATCAACGACACCTCAGGCACTGTTCACCATCTCGCCGTCGGCGCCGGCAAAGATCAGATCATCTACGTCGTTAACCGCGACAACATGGGCAAATTTAATTCCCAGAACGACAACGCCATCTATCAGCAAATCGGCGGAGCCATCGGCGGCGTGTGGTCCATGCCCGCTTACTTCAACAACACCATTTACTACGGCGCGGTCGGCGACACGGTCAAGGCTTTCCCCATCACTAACGCCAAACTTGCCACCACGCCCTCCGCGCAAAGTCCCAACAACTTCGCCTACCCTGGCACCACTCCGTCCGTCAGCGCCAACGGCACGTCCAACGGCATCGTTTGGGACGTCGAGAACTCTTCGCCCGCCGTCCTGCACGCCTACGACGCCACCACGCTGCACGAGCTCTACAACAGCAACCAGGCCGCCGGTGGCCGCGATCACTTCGGCAACGGCAACAAGTTCATCGCGCCCATGATCGTCAACGGCAAAGTCTTCGTCGGAACCCCCACCGGCGTCGCCGTCTTCGGCCTCCTCCCATAGACTGCATCGAAGTATCCCAATGACCCGTTCGGCTGAGTTGAATTTAAGTTTGTCATCCTGAGAGAAGAGGACCGCGCTGGTCGCAGACCTCGCGCTCGAAGGATCTGCGGTTGCTCCTCGCCGGCCTGCCGACCCGCTGCCTCGCCCCCTGCCTTTCGCGCTACACTATCGCCGATCCTCCAATCGTCATGAACTCCAACCGCCGCACCTTTCTCGCCTCCGCCGCCGCAACAACCCTCGCTCTCAAATCGCGCCTCGCCCTCTGCAGCCCGCTCTCCGCCTCCGACCGCTTCGCCCGTCAGCGCGAGGCCAAATTCGGCATGTTCATTCATTGGGGCCCCTACTCGCTCGCCGGCGTCGAAGCATCCTGGCCCATCATGGTCAAAAACGACGAGATCACCGAAGCCGAATACCGCGCCCTCCCCGCGCGCTTCAATCCCGCTCACTTCGATCCCAATGAATGGATTGATCTCGCCCGCCGCGCCGGCCAGCGCTACATCGTCTTCACCACCAAGCACTGCGACGGCTTCTGCATGTTCGACTCCGACTTCACCGGCTACAAAATCACCCGCACGCCCTACGGCAAAGACATCTTCAAGCAGCTCGCCGACGCCTGCGCCGCACGCCAAATGGCGCTCGGCATCTACTACTCGCCGCCCGACATGAACCACCCCGGCTATCGCGACACCAGCCAGCCCTCCACCGCCAACTACAAAGGCGAGCCCGCCCGCCCCGAGTGGCCCCTCTATCTCGACTACATGGGCCTGCAGCTTCACGAGCTGCTCACGCGCTACGGCCCCATCACTGAAGTCTGGTTCGACACCGTCGATCCCAACATCCAGGCGCGTTACGACGGCCAACGCTTCATCGACGAAGTGCGCCGCCTGCAACCCGATGCGCTTATCAACAATCGCATGGGCGTTCCCGGCGACTTCCTCACACCCGAGCAATTCATTCCCCGCGCCGTTCCCACCAAGGGTCTGCGCATGGACAGCCCCGACCACTCCTTCGCCGACCGGCAGCCCATCACCGTCCCGCGCCCCGGCCAGTTCCAGCCCTGGGAAACCTGCATGACCATCAACGACACCTGGGCATACCGTCCCAAGGATCGCAACTTCAAATCCGCTGACACGCTCATCCGCAACATGGTCGAAATCGTCAGCCGTGGCGGCAACTTCCTGCTCGACGTCGGCCCGCAACCCGACGGCAGAATTCAGCCCGAGTTTGTCGAACGCCTCCAAGCCGTCGGCACGTGGGTCCACGCCAACGCAGCCGCCATTTACGGCAGCACCTACGGCCCCGTGCAGGGTGAATCCGCCTTCCGCACCTCTTCTCGCGGATCCAACGTCTACGTCTTCGTCATGGATTCATCCGCCGCATCCATCGCGATCGGCGGCCTCAAAATGAAAACCGCCGCGGTCCGCCATCTCGCCACCGGCCGCCCCATTCCCTTCACGCAATCCGTTGGCAAAATCACCATCACCATCGATCGCGCGCTCTGGTCCTCCGGCCTTCCCGTCCTCGAACTCAACACCTGAATTCACCTGTGTGCCCCATCCAGGCTTTGCCTGGGTGGGAGAAACAGGAACAAGTGAATGACCCTCTCACTTTCTCCAGCGCCAAATTGCGCCTGTCCTCTTTCATACCGCAGCCGGCAGCTCCTCTTTCGCGCCCACAATCAGCAGCCAAAGCATCGCCGCAAGCTCCGCCAGAAACAAAGGCTGCAAGTAGCGGAAAAGTGCGTCACTGATATTGGGTGCGAGGAACCAGGTCGCACCGACGCCCAACCATGCGACTCCATCCAGCAGGAGCCAGTAGCCGAGCCAACTCGGCACAAAGCGCGAGCGCACGACCAGCCATCCAAATGGCAATAGCCACAGTCCCCAGAACACCTGGTTGATGCTGTTCGCCTGCCCATGCATCCGCAACAGCAGCATGCCCAACGCATCACGCGCGTTCACATCAAGAGCGGAGAACGCAGAGTCGCCGCGAAAGATCGAGAGCGCTGCTGCGTTGAAAACGACGGTGACGAGCCCGAGAGCCGATGAAACCAGAACCAGAGCCACGAGCTGCCGCGCGCGATGTCGATCCACGTCTTCAAAAAGACGGTAGAGCGCCACGCTCAGGCCAATAAAGATCACCGCCACCAGCGTCTCGGCAAGCATGCCCCACCGGAAGAGCGTCTCGTGATCGAGGAGCCGCGCTGCCGTCGCGCCGGCATCATTCGACACGATTGTCTTCGACGGGACATACAAAAGGTAGAACGGCCCAATGCTGAAGCCCAGATACCACAGGCCGGCGATACGTGCCCTCTTTTTCAGCGGCGTCATACATACCTCCAAACTCGGGGAGCGGTGGCGTGGCAAACCATCATGAATTCAGGGGAGAGGATGTCCAGTCCAATTCTAGCGGCGCTTGGCGTTAGAAGTGAGTATCCGCGAAATCACAACTTCCATTCTCCCCAATTCAGAGCCAATACACGCTCCTCGAGTGCGCTGTCATCCTGACACTGAGCAGAGCGAAGGGGAAGGATCTGCGGTTGCTCTTCGCGCCGCAAAAAATGGCATACTTCCCACTTGGCGACCAACCGGCGACGACGCTAACGAAACATGAATTCGCCGTTCAAAATAGAAGTAATCAGCCCTCAATCGGTGCTTATGAATTGGACAGCGGCCATTTCCGCCCTTTCTCTGCTTTTGAGCGCAACTGCGCGAGTTGAGGGCGAAAGCCCGATTCAGAATTCACAATGCAGTGGCGTCATACAAGGAATCGTTTACCAACCTTCCGGTCAGCCACTAGTTGATGCAATTGTGGTCGCAGATCCTGTCGGCGTTGACTTGGGTGTGCTCCTCCCCGACACGAGAACAGATCAGAACGGTGAGTATCGTTTCGAACATTTATGTAATGGTAGATATGCAGTGATTCTCGATGACCCGCGAACTGGTTACCCCACCACCTCCCCCTACCAGAACGAGTTTTTGTCCGGGATGCCTATGATCACTGTCAGGTTGAATTGGTTTCACAAACGAGCCGAATTGCCTGTCCATTTGCCGCCGAAGCCCGGTAGAGTGCTACTCCACGTTCACGATGCCAAAACCCAGTCGGAGCTCGAAAGATTCAACGCGATACTCAGAGTGCCTGGTCGGCCTCACTTCCGGGAAGAGAGCTTTTCATTTGATGAGAGCCCGGGTGATCGCGAATTCTCCGTTCCACCCGGTCAGGACGTAATTCTTTTGGTGAAGGTCGAGGGATATAAAGACGTTTCAAATCGAGTCCATGTTGATTCGGGAAGTCGAGCGATTGTCGATCTGGACGTTGAGGCGACCAAGTGAGCATCGGGTGACCAAAACGGGATTCGGATGGCACGGACTGATGCGCAGTCGGGCAAATCTAAGAACAGTTGTCCAATCACCGGCAAACCGGAACTAACGTGATCCAGTTCACGCCAACTGCCGGTTTGCCGACGACCCGGGCATAAAACTTCCAGTTGCTCGGATTCGACACCGCCTAGGCCACCATGACCCTTGCTCGGTCTGTCTTGCATGAAGACAAGAGAACGATGGCGAAGACGTCACTTCCGGAATCGCACTAGCTGGAGGTATAGTTCATCCCGCGGTGGGATTACGCGAAATTAGGAGCGCCTCTGATCCCACAAGGAGAACGGATATGAGCCTGAAGATGGGCACGCGGGAAGTGAACGACATTATCATCATCGAGCTTAGCGGACAACTCACGATGGGCGAGGCAAGCGCGGCTATTCGCGGCGAGGTTCTTGATGCGGTCGGTCAAGGGTTTCGGAAAATACTGCTGAATCTAGCCGGCGTAAGCTATATCGACAGTGCTGGCCTCGGCGAATTGACGTCCGCCTACATCGCGGTGAAGAACCGCAATGGTACATTGAAGCTCCTGAATTTAACGAAACGTGTTCATGACCTGATGCAAATTACAAAACTGTATACGGTCTTTGATGTGTACGACGACGAAAAAAAGGCGATAGCCTCGTTCAGCGCTTAGACGCCATTCGCGTGTTGCAGCGGTTCTCAGAGCCTCGTCCGCCGCAGCGGATACCGTGTCACCGGCTACATGAAAGTTGCACCAATTTTGGTTACTTCCTATTTGCCGACCAACCGCTCAGAACGTGAGAAACACGAATGCCTGCCCGCGGGATGTTGGCTCCCATCCTGCAGAGATGGCACGGCGGACCTCAATTTCGATTGACTGCTCTGAAACTCTTGGGCGTTGAGGAAGCGGTAGGTATCGTCCGGCTTTTGACCTTGGGTACGAGTACTGCAACACAAGCTCTCGATGGCGTTTGTCCTCCGTTCGGACCGAAATACAAACACCTTGGTAGCCGTGCTCCGTGGAACACTGGGGCTCACTGACGAGTTCCCAGAAGAGATTTCTGCCATCTACAGTGATCAATCCTCCCAGTGTCCGCTTACGCCGCTTCTTTTGCCCATGCATCTTTCTAACCCCATCTCTATCTATAGGGAGATTGCCAAGCCAGGATTTCGATTTTAATTGATCCCCGCTTGCGCCCGAATGACCAGCTATCCTTCAGTGACTCCTCGATCATCAGAAACCACGCTGCCTTCTTCCAGAACCAAAGCCGCGTTCCCGTCATCCCCTGCGACCAGCAGAATCTCCCTGTCAAGCACCTTCCTCCTTGCCCGCACCGCCTGCCTCTTCCAACTCACTGATTCCTTGTTCTCTTGTTCCCTCGGTCCCTCTTTCCCTGTTTTGCCGATAATTTCCACTCTCCGGCGCACAATCATTCCATGACCGGAACTCGGACCCAAACTCGAAAAGTCTCGGTCCGCGCGGTCAGACCACTCCCCGCTGTGCACCACATTGCAGTACTGTTGTCTTTCATCATGGGACTAACCCCGCTGAATGCACTGGAAATGAGGCAAAAAATGTAGTCAACCTGCAAACACCGGCTCTTTAGAATCAACGAGTTACACAACTAATGTCTCTCTAACCCACTGATTCGAGAATATTTAGCCAAATCATATGGGGGGTGGGGGGTGGGGATAACCAGAAAGTAAATACCCGTGTTCGTCGATCGCAACCTGTCGCTACCTGCAGCAAAAGTCCGAGACCGCCGGCAACCGGGGCGCTCACTCCATCAGGCTTCCGCGCTCACCGCGCGAGCGGCAACACGACGCTCCATGGGCTTAAACTCGCTCCGCAAAACTGCTCTCGCAATATCACGGAAATCGAACCGGGCGCGCCTGCGCGCCCGGCTAACCTGCATCCAATCTTTGTTGATGAATACGTTCGGAAGGCGTGCCCCGCTTATCTGCTTTTGCTGTTGCGTCTGGGCCCTTGCTGCACACCAACTCCCCGCGCAAGACAGCTCTTCACTTCCCGATGATCCCGGCTTCCTGCTCGCAGCCTCATCCTCCGCGCACGAGCCACAATCGCCCACAACGCCCGAGCCTCAATCGCCTGCAGCACCCGCCCCCGACGACTCGGGACAAACCGCGCAGCCGCAGAAACCACCCGTCGATGTCACCACGGGAGTTCCTCAGCGCGAAGCCACCTGGCGCAGCTTGCCCGGCGACTTCTTCCACGACCAGAAAGACCTGTGGACCTTTCCGATCCGTCTCGCCAAAGGCCACTACCTGCTGCCGACAGCGGTTGTTGTCGGTGGCACCATCGGCCTGCTCTACGTCGACCCTCACGCCGCGCCTTACTTTCGCAAGCACCAGACAAACTGGGACGACGTGAACGACGTCTTCGATCCCTTGGTCACGACCGGCGAGGTGATCGCGCTGCCCGCAAGCCTGATGGCCGCCGGCTACATTCGCCACGACGACCGCGAAGTGAATACGGCTTTGCTCGCTACTGAAGCTTACGGCGACAGCGTGGTGATCAATCTTGCCATGAAGGCTGTCACGCGCCGCGAGCGCCCCACCGATGTCCCGCTCAACGGCAACTACGAAGACACGTTTTTCAATGGCGGCAAATCGCCATTGAAAGGCAGCAGCTTTCCATCAGGACACGCCACCGCGGTATGGTCCGTGGCAACCGTTGTTGCTGAACGCTACCGGCATCGGCATAAGCCTTGGGTTCCCGTGCTTTGCTACACGCTCGCCACCGCCATCAGCTTCTCGCGCATCACCGAGTCGGCGCACTTCCCGTCCGATGTCTGGCTGGGCGCCTCACTCGGTTACACCATTGCTAAGTATCAGACACTCAAGCCGCGTTAGCGGCTCGAATCGTGATGTTAGAGATTAACCGCGTTGCTCACGGCTTAGCCTGCGGTTGCGCAGCCACTTGGCTACGCCCAGAACCAGCAGCAGCGAGCCGAACGGAAAGCACATGAGCGCAACGATCAGGGCGAACCAGCCGGAGTTCGTGCTCGCGCCGGTGCGCGAGTACCCGCCCAGCACCGTCTCCAGCAGCACCGCGGCCAAAACCCCGGTGCCCACCATCCACCCGCCCCACTGCAGCA
>Ga0335085_10004100_pt1 | contig 24443 bp, 9 predicted proteins | sample Lox_Sample_45_FD_206712 | JGI IMG/M metagenome (GOLD analysis project Ga0335085, IMG submission 206712) | Soil microbial communities from Loxahatchee National Wildlife Refuge, Florida, United States - Lox_Sample_4.5 | ecosystem: Environmental > Terrestrial > Soil > Wetlands | place: USA: Florida...
CCCCGCCGAGTCGGCCTCCGCCGAGCTCGACGTCTGAGCGGCCACCTCGCGCCGGCGAGGAGGCGACGTCTTGAGCCCATGGGCGTTGGGGGCCCCGTGCGAGAGGTCCTGCATGCGTACGGCCTCGACGCGTTTCTGATTTGACAGCGCGGGGTGTGTCATGCGAACATATGTTCGTATGGCGGCCACGGTGATCTGTCTCTTCGTTCCTCGTTTGGAGCTGGTCACGGCTGTCGTGCGGGCGGCCCGTGGGGGTGCCGGGACCGGGGGGCACGAAGGACGGGAGGACGCCAAAAGCCTGCTCGGGAGGGCGCTTGCGCTTGCTCCCCTGCCAGGCCAGGGCGGCTTCGTGGGTGAGGTCTCGGGGACTGCCGAAGCGCTCGGGGTCCGCGCCGGAATGCGCTTGGGGGAGGCGCTGGCGCGGGCCCCGCGGCTTGATCTCGTACCTCCCGACCCGGTTGGCGTGGGGGAGGCCTGGGAGCTCTTGGCGCGAGCCCTGGAAGGCATCGGCGCGCGTCTCGAGCTCGAGCGGGTGGGCGTCGCCTACTTCCAGGCCGACCCCCTCTATGGCATGCACGGCGGGCTGGATGGAGTAACGGCGGCCACCCGTCGGGCGCTCGACCGCCTCCCGCGCAGCCGCGGCGAGGAGGGGCCGGGGGGCATGGACGTCAGGAGCCTCACGATGGCCTGCTCCCGCGCGCGCCTCGGGGCCGGCCCCACGCGACTCTGCGCGCTCGTGGCCGCCCAGCGGGGGCCCGGCCGCCGGGCCAGGGGACGTTCGGGAGCGCCGCGCGGGGGCCATCATCGCTCGCTGCACCTCGCCGGGGCCGCCTCCGCGAGGCGCTATCTGGCCCCTCTGTCGGTGGAGCTCCTGCGCCTGAGGCGGGAGACGAACGAGCTGGTGGACCCTCTGAGGCGCCTGGGCATAGAGACGCTGGGTGAGCTAGCCACGCTTCCGCGAGCCGCCGTCTCTGACCGTTTCGGCAGGCCCGGCCTGCTCGCCCATGACATGGCCTGCGGCCACGACGACCGGCTGCGCGAGCGTCCTCCCAGGGAGCAGGTGGAGGAGGCGCTCGAGCTCGAGGACTCCACCGGGCCTGCCCTCGACCATGCCCTCGGGCTGCTCCTCGATCGCCTCCTGGCGCGCCCGGAGCGGCGCGGGCGCACACTGCGCGCGCTGGTGCTGAGCGCCGGTCTCGTGGAGGGAGGCACCTGGTTGGAGAGGGTGGTGCTGCGCCAGGCCTCGGTGGAGCGCGAACGCATCCGGATGACCCTGTCGTTGCGCCTGGCCCTGCTGCCCGCCCCGGCGCGGAGGCTCGCCCTGCGGGTCGAGCACTTCGGCGGCCCGGACGTCCAGCAGCGCGCGCTCATGGAGGAGGGACGTGCGCTGCGCCTGGAGCGCCTGCGCGAGGCCGCCCGTCAGGTACGCGCCGGCGCCGGTCTGGAAGGGGCGCTGCGGATCGTGGCCGTCGACGAGCTCTCACGCGTGCCCGAGCGCAGGTTTCTGCTCACGCCGTTCTCCTGAGCGGAGGCTCCGGGATGAGTCGTCCACCCGCTTCGCGTGCCCGTCTGCGCAATCTCCCGGGCCCGCCGCCGGGGAGGCGTCGGCGGGCGCTCTATCTGCCGCGCGCAGCTCGGGTGAGCGCGGGGGCGGGCGGGGTGCCCGTGGAGGTGGACGGGCGTCCCATCGAAGCTGTGCGCGAGTCCTGGCTGGTGGAGGACCGCTGGTGGAGCGAGAGGCCGTTGCGCCGTCGCTACTGGGAGCTCGTGACCGGGGACGGGCGCAACCTGGTCGTCTTCCACGACCTGGAGAGCGGGCGGTGGTTCGCCCAGACCTAGGCTACGTCGAGCTGCACTGCCACTCGGCCTATTCCTTTCTCGACGGCGCCTCGCTGCCCGCCGAGCTGGCCGAACGTGCCGCCGAGCTCGGCTATGGCGCGCTGGCGCTCACCGACCACAACTCGCTCGCCGGGTCGATGGAGCTCGCCCAGGCGGCGCGGGGGCTCGGCCTGCGCGCCCTGCACGGCGCCGAGGTGGATCTCGAGGACGGACGCCACGTGACGCTCCTCGTGCGCAACGCGCGTGGCTGGGCCAACCTCTGCGCGCTCCTCACCCGGGCCCACGCCCATACCCGCGAGGTGTCTCCGGGGGCGCCGCCGCTCGCCCCGGCCGTGGCGCTCGAGACCCTGCTGGAACACGCACAGGGGCTGGTCTGCCTGACAGGCTGCGCCAGGCGGGGCGTCCACGACGAGGACACCGCCGGGCTGCTGTGCCAGGCCTTCGGGCGCGAGGGCATGCGCGTGGAGCTCCAGCGTCCATATGAACGCGGCGACGGGGCGCGCAACCGCGCGCTCGAACGTCTTGCCCGGCGCCTTGGCGTGCCCACGGTGGCAAGCGGCGACATCCATGCGCACACGCCCATGCGCGCGCTGCTGTCGGACGCCCTCATCGCCGTCCGTCATGGTCTGATGCTCGACAGCAGCGAGTCGCTGCGACCGGCCAACCACACCCGCGTGCTCGCCCCGGCGCGCGCCATGGCGGCCCGTTTCCACGAGCATCGCGGGGCGGTGGCCGAGACGGCGCGCCTGGCCGAAGAGCTCGAGTTCGAGCTCACCACCGATCTCGGCTATCGCTATCCCGGGAGCGAGGACCCGGACGCCTTGCGCAAGCTGGCCGGGATCTGCCATACGGTCTTCGCCCGGCGCTATCCGCCGAGCTCCGATCATCACGGTCTCGCCCTGGGGCGCCTGGAGGAGGAGCTGCGCGTGATCGAGGCGCTCGGCCTGAGCGGCTTCTTCCTGCTGCACCACGACCTCCTCGTGCTGGCGCGTGAGGTGGCGCGCGAGGTGCGCGGGGAGTTGCAGGGGAGGGGCTCACCCCGCTCCCTGCTCGCCCCCGGCCGCGGCCGCGGCTCCTCGGTGTCCTCGATCGTCTGCTACCTGACGGGCCTCTCCCACATCGACCCCATCGCCAATGAGCTCCTGTTGTCGCGCTTCCTGCACGAGGACCTGGAGAGCCTGCCGGATATCGACATCGACTTCCCCCGCGACATCCGCGAGCGGCTCATCCCGCGCGTGCACGAGCGCTACGGGCGCGACCGCGTGGCTCTGGTGGCCGCCTTCTCGTCCTACCGCACACGCGGGGCCATCCGCGACCTCGGCAAGGCGCTCGGCCTGCCCGCCGGCGAGGTGGAGCGTCTCACGCGCGTGGTCGACGGGGGCATGGGTGGCGAGATAGAGGAGGACATCCGGCGCCTGCTCGGCCGTCCCCCGGGACCGCGCTGGCAGTGGCTGGGGCGGCTCGTGCGCGAGGCCTACGGCCTGCCGCGCCACCTCTCCCAGCATCCCGGGGGCATGGTCATAGCGACCCGCCCCCTGAACGAATGCTGCCCCATCGTCCCCTCGGCCATGACCGGCCGCCAGATCGTGCAGTGGGACAAGGACTCCTGCGCCGACGCCGGGTTCCTGAAGATCGACCTGCTCGGGCTGGGGATGCTCTCGGCCGTGGAACGCTGTGTCGAGCTCATCGCGGAGACCCGCAACGAGCGGATCGATCTCTCTCGCATCTCGTTCTCCGACGAGGCCACCTTCGAGGCCATCCAGCGGGCGGAAACCACGGGCGCCTTCCAGATCGAGAGCCGAGCGCAGATGTCCTCGCTGCGCCGCACCCGTCCGCGAACGCTCGAAGATCTCACGATCCAGGTGGCCATCGTGCGGCCCGGGCCGATCGTGGGAGGCGCGGTCAATCCCTACCTGCGCCGCCTGCAGCGACTGCGGGCGGACCCTGCCTACGAGGTTCCCTGCGAGCACCCCTCCCTGGAGGAGCCGCTCCGCTTCACGCTCGGGACGATCATCTTCCAGGACCAGGTGATCGAGGTGGCGCGCGCCTTCGCCGGCTTCAGCGCCGGCGAGGCCGAGGGGCTGAGGCGCGCCATGAGCCGCAAGCGCTCCGCCGAGGCCCTCGAGCGCCACCGCCGGCGCTTCGTGGAGGGCGCCATGAGCACGCATGGGGATGTCGACGAGGCCCTCGCCGAGCGCGTGTTCTCCATGATCCGCGGCTTCTCGGGCTTCGGCTTTCCCAAGGCCCATGCCGCGGCCTTCGGCCTGCTGGCCTATCAGTCGACATGGCTGCGCGTCCACCATGGGCCGGAGTTCCTCTGCGCGCTCCTGAACGAGCAGCCGATGGGCTTCTACTCCTCCGACGCCCTCATCCAGGAGGCCAAGCGCAGCGCCGGCAACGGCCTGAGCGTCCTGCGCCCCGACGTCAATGCCTCGGAGCTCGACTGCACGGTCGACGCGCGGGGCGCCGTGCGGGTGGGCCTGCGCTACGTCAAGGGCCTGGACAGGGAGGAGCTCATCGAGCTCCTGCGCACCCGCCATGCCGCTGGGCCGTTCACCACCCTCCAGGACCTGGCCTCGCGCTCCGGCATGACCGGGTCCTCGCTTGCGCGGCTCGCCTTCGCCGGCGCCATCCCCGACACCCTGGCCGGGAGCCGTCGCGAGGCGCTCTGGCGCTTGGGCGTGGCGCAGAGCGCGCGTCCCGCCTCCTCCCGCTCAACCCCCCACAGGCAGCTGGCGCTGCCCCTCTCCTTGCCCGCGGCGCCCGTGTTGCCGGCGCTCGGGTCATGGGAGGCCACGGTCGCCGACTATGCCGCCACGGGGGTCAGCGTGGAGCGCCACCCGCTGGAGCTCCTGCGCGAGGAGCTCGCCGCCCAGGGCGCCGTCTCGGTGGCGGATGTGGAGCGCGCCGGCCACGGCGCCCGGTTGAAGGTGGGCGGCCTGGTGATAGCCCGCCAGCGTCCCCAGACCGCCGGCGGGATCATGTTCCTGCTGCTGGAAGATGAGCATGGGACGCTCAACGTGATCGTCTCCCGCGAGCTCTACGAGCGCCACCGCCCGACGCTGCGGGCCGAGCCGCTGCTGGTCGTGGCCGGGCGCCTAGAGCGCCATCCCGAGGGCGGCGGCGGGATCAACCTGATCGCGCGTCACGTCGAGCCACTCGGGGTGCCCGGCCGGCGCCCGGCCGAGGTGGCCGCGCTGGCACGACGCCGGGCCACCGGCGGCCCTGGCGAGGCCGGTGCCGAGGAGGCCGCAGCCGGGGACGCCCCCGGCGGAGAGCTCGCCGATCTGCGACCCCATGCGCCTCCGGCCATCCACTTCGCGCAGGGCCGCCGCCGCTGAGCCTGCCGCCGGGCGGGTCCCGGTCCCGCCTGCTCAGCCGTTGCCTTCGAGCCCGGCTTCCATCACCTCGCGTGCCACGGGCGCCGCGGTTTCCCCGCCGTAGCCGTCGCGCACGAGCATCACCGCCACCACGATGCGGGGCCGATGGGCCGGTGCGAAGGCGGCGAACCAGGCATCCGTGTTCTGGCGTTCCTGGGCTGCGCAGCTTTCCCCTCCGGAGGATTCCGAGGAGGCGCCGGTTTCGGAGGAGCCGCCGGCGCAGGACGCGCCGCCGAGTTCCGCGGTCCCCGTCTTGCCCGCCACTTCGACTCCGGAGATGGCAGCCGAGGTGCCCGTGCCGTAGCGCACCACCCCCAGCATCAGCTGTGTCACAGTGCGGGCCACCGCCGGGCTCATCACCGTGGGACCGCTGACCGGGGGGGTGGAGAGGAAGGTGGGCCGCGGCCGGTGACCGCCGTCGGCGACGGTGGCCGCCACCACGGCCATCTCCAGCGGGCTGGCCTGGACCTGTCCCTGGCCGATCGCGCTCGAGCCGAGTTCCAGTTCGCCGTGTATCTGGGAGGCCGGGGGCAGGGTGCTCTCCACGGCCCCGGGGAGCCCCGGTTCGTGGTTGAAGCCGAACGCTTCGGCGGTGCCGACGAGACGCGCGGCCCCGAGCTTCACGCCGAGCGGGACGAACACCGAGTTGCACGACACCGCGAACGCTTCCGAGAGCGAGCCCCCGCACGACTCGCCTCCGGCGTTGTCGATCGTGACCCCTTCCAGCGTGGTCGATGTGGCGTATGGGAAGGTCGTCTCCGGGCGCGCCACACGGGCCTTCAGGACGCCCGTGACCGTGACCATCTTGAAGGTCGATCCAGGCGGCTGCAGGTCGTCGATGCCAAGCCCGGAGACCGCCAGTACTTCACCGGTGTGGGGACGCATCACGACCACGCCGCCCAGCTGGCCCCCCAGCGCCACCGCCGCTGCGCGCTGCAACGTGGGGGACACCGTGGTGCGCACCGGCCCAGCCGCCACCGGGCCTGCGCTCGCGATGACCCGCGAGCCGGCCAGGAGCTCGCCTCCGGCCCTGCCCCGCAGGTGCGAGTCCAGCGCGCGCTCCAGGCCGGACACGCCGACGGTGGCGTCGCCCGGCACGCCCTGCGATTCGAGCGCCAGGCGCTCGGAGGCCGGGATCGGGCCAACGTCGCCCACCACCCCGGCCGCGGCCGACCCCAGCGGCGAGGCGCGTTCGCCTTCGCCGGACCCGGGCGCCGGCGAGCCTTCGGCGAGCACCGTGCCGTCGCTGGCCAGCAGGGTGGCACGGGGCGGCAGCGAGGTCCGGCGGGTCAACTGCGTCCCGGGCGCGAGCCCGGGAAAGACGAGCGACCTGCTCCAGGCGATCCCCGGGCCGGAGGATTCCGAGCGCACCGGCAGGTGCCACTCGCGGTGGAGCGTGCCGAAGAGATAGGTCCGCACTCGCACCGGCACCACCACTTCGCCGTGGGACGCTTCCCGCACGTGGCGTCCTACGGCGAACGAGGTCGCGGTGGAGGTCACCTGCGCGGCCTTCATCGCCGCGGTGAAGCCGGCCAGCGAGGTGGTGCGGCGCGCGCGCCCGTCGAGATCGGCGTACATCGTGCCGTAGTCGCCCCGCGCCCAGGCATGCACGAAGCCGAGCGCCAGCGACTCCTGGGGCGAGGTTCCGCCGCCCGCGCCCACCGCCGCCCCGACGGCGAAGGACAGGACGACCACGCCGATCAGCAGCCGGCGCCTGAGGCGCGAGTCGTTCCGGGAGGAGCCTTCGCTCACCCCACCACCCGCCGTGCCGCCACCCCGCGCCCGGGAGGCGCCGGTACTGATCGTCTCTCGCATGCCATCTGCTCCGTGCCTGCGCCGCCCGAGACCGAATCGGACTCAAGGGCAGCGGCAGCGTAAAGCATCGCCAGCACCTCCCGGCGCCAGGCGCCAGCGCCGCGCAACTCTCCTTGCGCATGGCAACCCTCGGCTATAAGGGTTCTGGTGGATAACCGAAGTGAGCCCTGATAGATGACAGAAGTCGACTGGTTCATTCTGGCGATGCTCGCGCTGCTCGCCTTCTTCGGTTTCCACCGCGGGTTCATCGTCGGCGCCCTCTCGTTCGCCGGCTTCCTCGGGGGCGCCTTCCTCGGCACGCGCCTGGCTCCGCTCCTGCTCCCGCGCGGCTCGGCCTCGCCGTATGCCCCGGCGCTCGGTCTGGTGGGAGCGCTCCTGGCCGGCGCCATCCTGGCCACCGGACTCGAGGGGCTCGGCTTTCGCCTGCGCCGGACCCTACCCCTCCCGGGGCTCGACGCCTTCGACGGTCTGCTCGGCGCCGGCCTCGCCATGGCGGTCGGCCTGGGCGTCATCTGGATCGTGGCGGCCGTGCTGGCGCAGGCGCCGGACGTGTCCTCGCTGCGAAACGCGGTCCAGCGGTCCTCGATCATCCACGTGCTGGACGGGGTGCTTCCCCCGGCCGGCCCGATCCTCAACGCGCTGTCGCGGCTGGACCCGCTGCCCCACATCAACGGGCCGAGTACCACCGGGCTCGCCCCGCCGCTGCCCGCGCTCGCCCGTGGGCCCGCGGTGCGCGAGGCCTCGAACTCCGTGGTGCGCGTGCTGGGCACAGCCTGCGGGCTCGCGATCGAGGGCTCCGGCTGGGTCGCCCGGCCGGACCTCGTGGTGACCAACGCGCATGTGGTGGCCGGCGAGAGCGACACCGTGGTCGAGGTTGGCGGCGAACCGCCGGAACGGCCGGCTCAGGTGATCGGTTTCAACGCGCAGGACGACCTTGCGCTGCTGCGGGTGGAAGGGCTCGAACTCCCGTCGCTGCAGCTCGCCGCCACGCCGCCCGCCGAAACGGCCGGCGTCGTGCTCGGCTACCCGGAGAACGGCCCGTTCACCGCCGACCCGGCGAGGATCGGCGAAACCCAGAGCGTGCTGACCCAGAACGCGTTCGGCGAAGGCCCGGTGACCCGACTGCTCACGCCCCTGCGCGGCCTCGTGCGGCCGGGCAACTCCGGCGGTCCCGTGGTGGCCGCCAACGGCCGTGTCCTCACCACGGTCTTCGCGAGCACCACCGGAGGCGGCGTGCCGGGCGGCTACGGCGTGGCCAACGCCACGGTTGAGCAGCTCATGGACGGCCGGCTGCCGTCCGAAGCGAACGATCGTTGTGACGGCTGACCGGACCGCCCAGAGCACGGACCTGCCCTCGCCTGCGCCCGTCGCTCCCGGCAGCGCCCCCGGAGGGGGCTGCCCGGATGATGTGGCCCTTCCGGCAGGTCAGCTACCCTGAGCGGCCATGGCGAAGACTCTCGTGATCGCCGAGAAGCCCTCCGTGGGGCGCGACCTGGCCCGCGCCCTCCCCGGCCCGTTCGCCAAGCACGAGGGTTGGCTGGAGGGCCCGGAGCATGTGATCTCCTGGGCGGTGGGGCATCTCGTCCAGCTCGCCGAACCGGATGAATACGACGCCAAGTTCAAGCGCTGGCGCATGGCGGACCTGCCGATCGTGCCGTCCCGCTTCAAGCTGGTGGTGCGGGACGAGCGCTCACGCAAGCAGTTCTCCGTGGTCCGCACACAGCTCCACCGGGACGACATCGACGAGGTCATAAACGCCTGCGATGCCGGGCGCGAGGGCGAGCTGATCTTCGCCTACCTCTACGAACAGGCCAAGGCCACCAAGCCGGTCCGCCGACTGTGGCTCAGCTCGATGACGCAGACCGCCATCAAGGAGGCCTTCGCACAGCTGCGCCCGGCCGCCGAGCTCGAGCCGCTCGAGGAGGCCGCCCGGTCGCGCTCGGAGGCGGATTGGATCGTCGGCATGAACGCCACCCGGGCCGCCACCATCCGCCTGCGGAGCTCGTTCGACGGAGCCGTGTCGCTCGGCCGCGTGCAGACTCCCACGCTCGCCATCGTGGTGCGCCGCGAGGAGGAGATCCGTGCCTTCCGCCCGGAGCCGTACTGGCTCGTGGACGCCACCTTCGTCGCGGACGGCGCCGCGCCGCCGGCCGACGGCTCCGACGGCGACGGGGCCGGGGCCAATGGGGCGCTGGGCAACGGCGCCGGCGAACGCGTCTATGCCGGCCGCTACCACGCGCCACCGAAGAAGAGGGGCAGCGCCACGGCGGCCACCGCCGCCGAGGATGCCCGGGCGCAGGACGGGGACGCCGAGGCCGATGGCCAGGCGGAGCGCAGGACCTCGAGCGGATCGCGCATCGCCAGCGAGCGCGAGGCGCTCGAGATCGTGGCCGCTTGCGAGGACCAGGATGGTCAGATCACCAAGCTCGAGCGCCGCCGCCAGCGCGAGCAGCCGCCCCTGCTCTACGACCTGACCTCGCTCCAGCGCGAGGCCAACACACGCTTCGGGTACTCGGCGCGGCGCACGCTGGCCGCCGCGCAGCGGCTCTACGAGGAGCACAAGGCGCTCACCTACCCCCGCACCAGCTCGCGCTACCTGAGCGGCGACATGGTGCCCGAGATCAAGCCGATCGCCGAGCTCGTGGGGATACACCCCGATTACACCCGCGGGGCGGCCTACGTGACCGGCCTCGACCTGCTTCCGCTGGCCCGCGTCGTGAACGACGCCAAGGTGACCGATCACCACGCGATCATTCCGACCCGCTCCGAGCACAACCTGGAGCGCATGAGCGTGGAGGAGCGGCGCGTCTATGACATGGTCGTGCGTCGCTTCCTCGCCGTGTTCCACCCGGAGGCCGAGTTCGAGAACACCCGTGTCGAGACCAGGGTCGCCGGCCACCTGTTCCGCACCAGCGGCCGGCTGCTTGTGGAGGCCGGATGGCGCGCCGTCTACGGGGAGCGCACCGACGAGGAAGCCAGGCAGGAGGCCGAGCGGCCCACGGCCAAGGGCGGGGCGGCGCCGGACGCCACGGCCGCTCCGGGCGGGCCGGCCGCCGCGGCCAAGAAGGAGGCCGCCGGCGAGGATGACGAGAGCGCCGAGCAGCGCCTGCCCCGCCTGGCAGAGGGCGAGCAGGTGCACACGCGGGAGGTGTCGAGCGCGCGCAAGGAGACGAAGCCGCCCCGCCGCTACAGCGACGCCTCGCTGCTCGCCGCGATGGAGACCGCGGGCAAGCTCGTGGACGACGAGGAACGGCGCGAGGCGATGAAGGACTCCGGGATCGGCACTCCGGCCACACGGGCGGCGATCATCGAGCGGCTGATCGACGTTGGTTACATCGAGCGCGAGGGCCGCGCCCTGGTCCCCACGGAGAAGGGCATGAACGTGGTCGGGCTGCTCGACCGCCACGCCCTCACCTCGCCGGACCTCACCGGCGAGTGGGAGCGGCGCCTGCGCAAGATCGAGCACAGCGAGGACTCACGCAAGGGGTTCATGAGCGACATCGCCCGCTTTGCCGAGGAGACGGTGGGCGAGCTCGACGAGAAGCTCAACGGGGCGCGCATCCCCCGCGCAAACCTGGGCCCGTGCCCGGTGTGCGGGCACGACATCGTGGAGAATCGCAAGGGGTACTCCTGCTGGTCGCGCGAGGACCCCGGCTGTGGCTTCGTGATCTGGAAGCGCAAGGCCAGCAAGCAGCTTCCCGCCAGCGTGGCCCGCGAGCTGATCAAGACCGGCTACACCGCGCAGGCCGTGACCGGCTTCCGCGGACGCTCCGGCAAGAGCTTCCGTGCTCGCCTCGCGCTCAGCCAGGACGAGGAGGGCAAGTGGCGCGTCGAGTTCAACGAGCCCTGGGCCAAGGAGGGCGTGAAGCCGCCCGAGGAGGTCGACGGGGGCGCCGAGGCGGAGACCCTGGCGGCGCGGAGCGCGGCCTAGTTCAGGCTGCGCGGCCGGTCTCGTCCAGGGACTGCCCCTGGCCGGGCCCCTGGACGCCGTTGCCGTTGGCGTTGGCCAGGTCGATGGCCTGAGCCTCCAGATGCACCCCGCCGTTGCCGTTCCCATTGGACAGGGTCGGGTGACGGCCGTTTGCGTGCCCGTTCCCGTTGCCGTTGGGGATAGCGGCACCGTTGCCGTTGCCGTTCCCGTTGGCGGCCGGGGTGTGGGCGTCAGCGTGTGAGGCGAGCGAGCCATTGCTGCGTGCCGAGCGATGTGAGCGCAGCCACGACTCGATCTCGGTCGCCGGCAGGGGCGGGCTGTGGAGATAGCCCTGGGAGAGGTCGCAGTTGTGCGCCATCAGGAAGCTCAGGTGCTCCTCGGTCTCGACACCCTCGGCCACGGTCTCCACTCCGAGCGCGTGCGCCATCACGATCACGCTTCCCACGACCGCCGCCACGTCGTTGTCGTGCGTGGTCTGCGCGATGAACGAGCGGTCGATCTTGAGCGTGTCGCGCGGGAAGCAGGCGAGATAGCTGAGCGAGGAGAAGCCGGTGCCGAAGTCGTCGATCGACACCCGCACACCGAGTTCGTGGAGGCGTTTCAGGACGGCGATGGCGGTGTCCGGCTCCGCGTACATGCTCTCGGTCAGCTCGAGTTCCAGGAGCGCCGGGTCGAGGCCGGTGTCCTCGAGCACGCCGCTCACGAAGGTGGTGAGATCGGGCTCCTGCAGCTGGCGCGCCGACAGGTTGACCGCCACCCGCACCGGCATGCCTCCGCGCTCCCAGGTGCGGGCCTGCCTGCAGGCCTCCATCAGCACCCACTTGCCGATCTCCACGATCTCCCCGCTGCGCTCGGCCGTGGGGATGAATTCGTCGGGTGGGATGCGGCCGAGCTCGTTGCTGTCCCAGCGGATCAGCGCCTCCACTGCGGCCACGCTGTCGCCGGGCAGGTAGAGCATGGGCTGATAGTGCAGCGCGAACTCCTCGCGTGCCAGCGCGCTCGACAGGCCCTCGCAGATCTGCTCGTAGCGCTGCTGCTGGCTGTGGAGCGTGTCCGAGCTGAAGGCCAGTCGCGTGCGGCGCTGAGGAAGCGTGGCGGCGGCCCTGTGGGCGGCCTGCTGGGCGGCGTGGAGCAGCCGCACGGGCAGTTCCCCGTCGTTGGGGTGCACCGCCACTCCGACGTCCACGTCGGCGTAGAGGGGCGCGGTTCCGTCGAGGAAGGGACGCTGGAAGGCCTCGAGCAGGCTGCGTGCGAAGTTCACGGCGTCGCCGGGCTGGCGGATGGACCCCACGAGAACCGCGAAGTCGCCTTCGCCCATGTAGGCGAGCACGTCCCCCGGCCCCAGGCGCGCGGCGATGCGCTCGGCGCAGTGCCTCAGGAGGCTCTTGGTGGGAACGCGGCGGTTGTGCCCGCTGCGACCTTCCGACTGGACCACCGTGAGCCACAGGAGGGCGATCGCCCGCTGCCGCTCGGCGGCCTCGGCCAGCCGGTCCTCGAGCTCGTGGCTGAGCTCCTCGCGGCTCATCATCCCGAGTGGGATGAGGGCCTCGGAGCGTCCGGCCCCTGCGTCCAGGGGAGGTTCGTCGGAGGGCGTTCTCGGTTGGGGTAGGTAGATCATCCCCGCACCCGTGTGCCCTCGGCGCGCGCGGCCTCACGGTCCGCTGGCAGCCCTTGCCCTGGCATTCGCATCCTTACTCTCCCCTGCTGTAGCGCCGTCTCCAGTTCGGCGAGCCCTGCCATGCCCGGCTGCTGCCTCCCTGGGTGAGCGGCTTGTTTCGCTCTACAGCCAGTGCTTCGGGTGACACACGGCCGAGCCCGCGCCGCGGTTGCGCCTCTTGGACGAATGTCGGACCTCGGTGCGCGCATTTGCGGAGATTTGCGTGGCGTCGAGGCGCTCAAGTCCGGCATCGGCGGCGTGCGCCACTATCTAACCGTGCCCCTGAAACTGATCACCGGCCCGGCCAACTCCGGCAAGGCCGCCCTCGTCCTCGAGGCGATCAGGACCGAGGCGGCACGCGGGAACGAACTATGGCTCGTGCTGCCAACGGCCGCCGACGTCCGCCACTACAGGGGCGAGCTAGCCGAGGCCGGCGTGGTGCTCGGCGTCCGCGTCACCCGTTTCGGAGGTCTCCTGGCGGAGTTGGCCCGCCGTGCCGGCCTCGCGGAGGCTCCGCTCGAGGAGCGCGCACGCGAGCGCCTGCTGGCGGCGCTCACGCTGGAGAGCGGAGGGGCACGGCGTGGCTTCGCCCCCGAGCTAGGGCGGCTGGTGGCCGAGCTCGAGGCACTGCACCTGGGGCCGGAGGATCTGCGGGCGGCGCTCGAGTCCTGGGCCGGCGGCGCCCGGCGCCTGCCCGTTGGGCTGCGGTCGCTGGCGGACACCTACGAGCGCTATCACGGCCTGCTGGGGGAGCTCGGGCGGACGGATCCGGAGCTGCGCGCCGCACGAGCGCTAGACACGCTCCGCGAGAGGCCATTGTTGTGGGGCTCCACACCGGTCCTCTTCTACGGGTTCGACGATCTGACCCCACAGCAGGAGGACGCGATCCAGACCCTTTCCCTGATCGTGCAGGCACCGGTCACGGTGGCCCTCAGCCACGAGCCCGGGCGCGTGGCGTTCGGGGCGCGAGCGCGGGCCTTCCAGACGCTTCTCCCCTGGGCACAGGAGCACCGCGCGCTGGAGCCGCTGGCCGAGCACTACGCGCCCGGGTCGCGGACCGCGCTGTTTCACCTGGAGCGGACGCTCTTCGAGCCGGTCGGCGACGGCGCGCGCGGCGGCGTCGACCCCGGGGACGGAGTGCGGCTGCTCGAAGGGCAGAGCGAGCGGGGCGAGCTCGAACTGGTGGCTGCCGAGGTGCGCGCCCTGCTGCAGGGCGGCCTGCGGCCGTCCGAGATCGCCCTGGTCCACCGCACGCCGGACACCGTCCGGGAGGCGCTCGCCGAGGTCTTCGTCGGTCAGGGCATCCCGCTCGCGCACGAGCCGGGCGCGCGGTTCGCCGCCACCTCGCTCGGAGGGGGGCTCCTGGCGCTCTTGCGCTGTGCGCTCCTCGACGGCGACGAGCGCGACCTGCTGCGCTGGCTGCGCACCCCCGGGCTCGTGCGCAACGCGGCGCTCCTGGACCGCTTCGAGCGGACGCTCAGATGCAGGGGCATCCGGGGCCTCGCCGCGGCCCGTGAGCTCTGGGAGGGCGAGCATTGGCCGCTGTCGGCGCTCGAGCGCCTCAGGGCCTGCGCCGTGGCGGAGCCGGCGGCGCTCTGCGCATGCCTGGAGCGCGAGCTGTGGGGCATGTTCGACCGCCCGCGGCACGGAGGCGGCACGCCGCTCGGCACCGGGGAGACGCGGGAGGCGGAGGCGTTGGCCGGCGTGCTCCCTGCCCTGGCCGGCCTGCGCGAGCTGATCGAGTCGCTGGCGGCGCGCCATCCCGAGATCGCCGCCGCACTCGGGTCCGCGGCCGCCCTGAGCGCCGCCCTCGAGGATCTTCGGGTGGGGGGCGATGGCGGCGCGCCCCTCGACACCGAGGCGGTGGCGCTGCTCGGCCCGCTCGCGCTGCGGGCCCGGCGTGTGCGGGCGCTCTTCCTGTGTGGCCTGCAGGAGGGCCTCTTCCCGAGGCCGCCCCGGGCCCCGGCCTACCTCGACGACGAGGAGCGGCGCAGCCTGGCCGAGCGCTCCGGCCTCATCCTGAGGCATGGCGAGGACGCCCTCGGAGGGGAGCGCTACCTCTTCTATGCCTGCCTTTCGCGTCCCGAGGAGCATCTCTTCCTGAGCTGGCACGGGGCGGACGATGACGGCAACTCCACGCCACGGTCGCTCTTCGTCGACGATGTCTGCGACCTCTTCTGCGAGCGCCTCTTCGAGGAGCGTCGCCGCGTTCCGGCCCCCGTCGCGACAGGGCCGGCGCAGACGGCGGGCGTCGGTGCTCCTGCCAGCACCGGCCCATCCCCGGGCGCGCCGCTCGGCGAGCTGCGCGACGGGGAGCTCCTGCGCGAGCTCGCCGAGGATCACCTCTGGTCGGCCTCGTCGCTTGAAGCATGGGCCTGCTGCCCGGTGCGCTGGTTCGTGGAACGCATGCTGCGTCCGGAGCAGATCGAACCGGATTCCGAGGCCCAGACCGAGGGCTCCGTGATCCACGAGGTGCTGCGGGCGGTCCACGAGCGGCTGCGAGCGGAGACCGGCTCGGCGAGGCTCGGCCCAGAGCGACTGGGGCGGGCATGTGAGCTGATGCGCGAGGCGCTCCGCGAGGAGTGCGCCGGTGTGACGCTTGCGCACTCCCCTGAGCTCAGCGCCGGCATCCGCCGACGGCTCGAGGCCGAACTGGCGCGCTACCTGGAGCACGCCGCCGCGACCGTGAGCGACCTGGAGCCACGCCATCTCGAGCTCGAGTTCGGCTTCCCGGGCGATAGCGGCGAGGGCCTGCCCGCGTTCGAGCTCGCCGACGGCGTGCGGGTGCGCGGGCGCATCGACCGCGTCGACGTCGGCTCCCGCGACCGGGCGCTCGTGTTCGACTACAAGCGGCGCTCGCGGGCCTCCCTGCCAGGCGCCAAGTGGGCCCGCTCACGCAATCTGCAGGTGGCGGTCTACATGCGCGCGGTCCAGGACCTGCTGGGCTACGAGGTGCTGGGCGGCCTCTACCAGCCCGTGACCGGCGACGAGCTCCGCGCGCGCGGAGCCATCTCGGAGGATGTGGGGCTTGCCACCGTGAGGACCGACCGCTTCGGCGCCGAGGCCCTCGAGGACCTGGTGCAGGAGGCCATCGACCTCGCCCGCGCCGCCGGCCGGGAGGCCTCAGCGGGCAGGTTGCAGGCGCGCCCGGAGACCTGCTCGTTCGGGAGGTGGGGATGCCGCTTCCCGGGGATCTGTCGCTGCGAGCATGGCGCCGGCTGAGCCATCGACCGGCGGGGCCGGGCTGACCGCCGAGCAGGAGCGCGCCGTGGCCTCGCGCCGCGGGCCGCTCGTGCTGACCGCGGCGGCCGGGAGCGGGAAGACCACCGTGCTGGTCGAGCGCTTCGTGCGCGCCGTGCGCGAGGACGGCATCCCACCCAGCCGCATCCTTGCGATCACCTTCACCGACCGCGCCGCCGGCGAGCTCGCCGAGCGCCTGCGGGCTCGGCTGCTCGAGCTGGGGGAGCGCGAGGCGGCGCGCGATCTGGAGCGCGCCCTCGTGAGCACGTTCCACGGCTTCTGCGCGCGCCTGCTGCGCGCCCACGCCAGGCTCGCCCGGGTCCCGTCAGACCTCGCGGTGCTCGACGAAGGCGAGGCCTTCGACCTTCGCCAGGGGGCGTTCGAGGAGGCGCTTGGCGAGCTGGTCCGCAGCGAGGGCGAGGCCGGCGTGGAGCTGCTCGCCGCCTACGAGGCCTGGCGGCTGCGGGAGATGGTGCTCTCGGTGTACGACGAGCTGCGCAGTCGTGGCGAGGAGGAGCCGAGCCTGCCTCCGCTGGCCGGTCGCGCCCCGGTGACGCCCGCCGGCGGGAGCGAGGATGCCGAGTCGCAGTCCCCGGGACCCGGCGAGGCCGCCACTTCGGAGGGCCCGGGCCTGCTCGACGTCGCCGAGACCTGCCGCCTGCTCGACCGCCTGCTGTGTGGCTTCGGGGTCCGCTACCAGGAGCGCAAGAGGGTGCGGGGAGCGGTCGACTTCGACGATCTCGAGCTGCGCGGGCGCCGTCTGTTGCGCGAGCAGGAGGCGATTCGCCGGAGCTGGCGTGAGCGATTCGAGCTGCTGATGGTGGACGAGCTGCAGGACGTCAACCGGCGCCAGCTCGACATCCTGGAGGCCCTCGACCGCGACAATCTGTTCACCGTCGGCGACGAGCTCCAGTCGATCTACGGCTTTCGCCACGCCGACGTGCGGCTGTTCGCCGCGCGCCGCGACTCGCTCTCAGCCCGGGGCGCCGCGCTCGCCCTCACGCACAACTTCCGCTCCAGCGCAGCTCTGCTCGAGGCGGTCAACGCCATCTTCGGAGCGAGGCTTGGCGCGGCCTTCACGCCACTCCTGGCGGGGCCCTCGGCGGCGCGCCCCCCGGCGTCGCCGGATGGCCTCAACGGTGCCGGCGCCCGGCCGGGCCCGGACGGCGCCGGCGGCCCGTTGCAGCTCACGTTGCCCCTGCCTGAGCTCGATCCCGGGGACGGCGGGAGGGGGGAGGCCACGGCGGGGGCGCCGGCTGCGCCGAGGGAGGCGCCCTCGGGGAGCGGTGACCAGGACGGCACCGGGGGCGAACCGGTGGTCGAGCTCCTCCTCACCGATCGCTTCGACGGCGAGGAACGGGTGCGCGCCCGCTCGGGGCCGCTGGCCGGTGCCGCGCCGGGCAGGCAGGCGGAGGCGCGCATGCTGGCCCAGCGCATCGCCGACCTCGTGGCCTGCGGAGCCCGCCCCGGTGACGTGGTGGTGCTGCTGCGCGCAACGGTCGGCCTTGCCGCCTACGCCCAGGCGCTCAGCGAGCGCGGACTTCCCGTCCAGGCGAGCGTGGGGAGCTTCTGGGAGCGCCCGGAGGTAAGGGACCTGCTGGCGTACCTGCGCCTGCTCGCGAACCCCCTCGACGAGGAGGGGCTCTATGGCGTGCTGGCCTCGCCCCTGGCCGGACTCTCCAGTGACGCACTGGCGCTGATCGCGGGCGAACGCCGGGGCGCGTGGGATGTCATCTGCGACCTGGCCGCGCCGAGCCCAGGTGAGCGTGTGCCTGGCGGCGAGGGCGCTCCGGGCGAGGGCGGTCCGGCAGGGCGCCATCAGGCAGCGGACTCGGCCGCGGGCGGCCCGCCGGAAGGTCCCCGGCTCGTCGAGCGGATGCCCGCCCCCGAGCGCGTCCGTCTGGTGGAGCTCTGCCGTCGCGCGTTGGAGGACCGGCGCACCCTGCCGTGGCGTGGGATCGCCGCCGTGCTGAACGACCTGGCGGGCGGGAGCGGGCCCCGGGAAGCCCTCACGCCGCTGGGCGGGGAGCGGGCGGCGGCGAATCTGCGCAAGCTGCTCAGGACGGTGCGGAGGTTCGAGCGCGACTCCGGGCCGGACGTGCGCGCCTTTCTCGAGCACGTGCGCCAACTGCGGCATGCGCCCGGGCCGGAAGAGCCGGAGGCCTGGGTGGAGGAGGAGCTGGAAGCGGTGCGCGTCATGACCGTGCATGCCGCGAAGGGTCTCGAGTTCCCGGTGGTCTGCGTGGCCGAGCTCGGCGCCAAGCCCACGCTGCGCCCGCCGGAGCTGCTGGTCGAGGGCGAGCGCATCGGCCTGCGCATGGCGAGGCTCGGTCAGGCCGGGACCACCCCCGAGCTCGACTACGCCGAGCTCGGCGAGGAGCGCCGGGCGGCCCAGGAAGCCGAGGAGGACCGCATCTTGTACGTCGCTCTGACCCGCGCCCGCGAGCGGCTCATCCTGAGCGGGGCCTCCTCCTTCGCCCAGTGGCCCGCGCCGAAGGCCGGCTGCCCTCCGCTGGCCTGGCTGGCGCCGGCGCTCGTGGAGGACCTGCCCGGTCGCCTCGCCGTCGGGATGCAGCCGGAACTGGCCGGCGAGCGCGCCGGCTCGGGCCCGGACCGCGGGCAGGACGGGCCCCCCGAGGAGCAACCGGTCCGACCGGGCGGCGGCGTCTCGGTGATCGGCCCGGGTGGGCCGGTGAGGCTGTGGCTCAACAGTCCCCCCGCGCTCGGGCGCGTGCTGCGCACCGAGTCGCTCGAGGCCTCTACGCCCCCGCCCTCGGTGCCCGCCGGCGACGGTGCCCGGAGCGCCGGCGAAGTCCGTATGGCGCCGACCGCGCTCCGCGCGCCCGCCGAGGGCGGCCCGCCGGGGCCGGGCGATCACGGTGCCCCCGGTGGCCAGCATGACTTCGAGCTGCCCATCACCTACACGGCGCTCGCCAAGCTCGAGTCCTGTGGCTATCGCTACTACCTGGAGGAGGTGCTCGGGCTGCCGGAGCCACCGCCCCGGGTGCGGGCCGACGGCAACGGGGATGCCGGGACGGAGATCGAGGTCGCGGAGGAGGCCGGCTCCGAGGAGGCCGGGTCATCGGAACCCGGGGCGCTGTCGCCACGCCTGCGCGGGCGGCTCGTGCACGCGGTGCTCGAGTCGCTCGACTTTGCCGCCCCTGGTGCCTGGAGCGCGGATCAGGTGCGGGACGTGGCGCGTACCATGGGCTGCCAGGTGCCCGCCCCGGAAGCCGACCGGATCGCCGCGCGCGTCCGTGAGCTCGGCTCGACAGAGCCGGGGCGACGGCTGGCTGGCCTGGCGCTCGAGCGCGAGCTGCCGTTCGCCTTCGTGCTCGATGGCCACGAACAGCCTGTGACCGGTGTCATCGACCTGCTTGCGCGCGAGGAGCACGGCCGGGCCCTGGTGGTCGACTACAAGAGCGACCGGGTCTCCGCCGGGCAGGACCTCGAGCGCCTGGTGGAGCGCGACTACGCCTCCCAGCGTCTGATCTACGCGCTTGCCTCACTGCGCTCCGGTGTGCCCGGTGTGGAGGTCGCGCACTGGTTCCTCGAGCGGCCCGGCGAGTGGGTGGTGGCGCGCTTCGAGCAGGGCCAGATGGCCGCCTTGGAACGGGATCTGCGCGGCCGCATCGAGCGGGCGCGCATGCGCGGCTGGGCCGTCAGCGAGGTTCCACACAGGGAGCTCTGCCGGGGTTGCCCGGGCCGCGGGGCCATGTGCTCCTGGAGCTATGCCGCCACCGCGCGCCGGCGCCCCGATCGGTAGGCTCGACGGCCGGATTGCGGCGCCCCCGCAATGCTACGATTTTCCTGGTTCGGGTGCCATTCTGCGCTGGTCGAGGCGGGTCCTTATTGCCTCCCCAGGGATAGGCGTACCCTAAGAGCACGAAATGACCGCGCACAGCAGATTGCCCAAGGCCGTTGGCCTCTACGACCCCTCTCAGGAGCACGACTCCTGCGGCGTGGGGATGGTTGCGCGGCTCGACAACCAGGCCACGCACGAGGTCGTCGAACGGGCGCTCACCGCGCTCGAGAACCTCGAGCACCGCGGTGCCTCCGGCGCAGATCTGAGCACGGGCGACGGCGCCGGGATACTCATGCAGATGCCCGACGAGCTGCTGCGCGGCTCGGTCGAGTTCGACCTGCCCGAGCGTGGTGCCTACGGCGTCCTGATGTGCTTCCTGCCGGCCGACGAGGGCGCACGCACCCGTCTGGAGGGGCTGCTGGAGCGAACGGTCGAGGGCGAGGGCCAGGTGGTGCTCGGCTGGCGCGACGTCCCGGTACGCCCGGAGCACACCGGTCAGGTGGCCGGCGCCTGCCGTCCCGTGATCCGACAGCTGTTCGTCGGCATCGGCCCCGGCATCGGCGCCGCCGAGCCCGACCCGGTTGCCGCGCAGGAGGCCTTCGAGCGCAAGCTCTACGTGATCCGCCGCGTCTGCGAGCTCGAGTCCGAAGCGGCCGGCGACGAGGGCCTCTACGTGGCCTCGAGCTCCTCGCGCACCGTCAACTACAAGGGCATGCTCATCAGCTGGCAGCTGCCGCGCTTCTACCCGGACCTGCGCGACGAGCGCGCCAAGAGCGCCCTGGCGCTGGTGCACTCACGCTTCTCCACCAACACCTTCCCGAGCTGGCCCCTGGCGCACCCCTACCGGGTGGTCTGTCACAACGGCGAGTTCAACACCCTGATGGGGAACGTCAACTGGATGCGCGCGCGGGAGAGCGAGCTGGCCAGCCACCTGTTCGGCGAGGACCTGCACAAGGTGCTTCCCGTGGTGCCCCCGGGCAACTCGGACTCGGCCACCTTCGACAACGTGCTCGAGCTGCTGATGCTGGCCGGGCGGTCCCTGCCGCACGCGGTGATGATGATGATCCCCGAGGCGTACCGCAATCGCGCCGACCTCCCGCCGGAGCTGAAGGGCTTCTACGACTTCCACTCCTGCCTGATGGAGCCCTGGGACGGGCCGGCCGTGGTGGCCTTCACCGACGGCCGCATCGCCGGCGCCACGCTCGACCGCAACGGCCTGCGCCCGGGCCGCTGGGTGCAGACCAGGGACGGCCACGTGGTGCTGGGCTCCGAGATCGGCCTGCTGGACGTGGCGCCCGGCGACGTGGTGCGGCTGGGCCGCCTGCAGCCGGGCAAGATCTTCCTGGTCGACCTCGAGCAGGGGCGGATAGTCGGCGACGAAGAGGTCAAGCGGACGCTCGCCACCCGCCGGCCCTACCGCGAGTGGTATGCCGACAGCTCGGTCCTCTTCTCCGACCTAGAGCCCTCCGAACAGGTCACCCTGTCGGCCGAGCCCCTGCACAAGCGCCGGCTCGCCTTCGGCTTCACCCAGGAGGACCTGCGCGTGCTGCTCGAGCCGATGGCGCGCAACGCCGAAGAGCCGGTCGGCTCGATGGGCAACGACCTGGCGCTGGCGATGCTCTCCGACCAGGCGCCGGCGCTGTTCTCCTACTTCAAGCAGCTGTTCGCGCAGGTGACCAACCCGCCGATCGACCCGATCCGCGAGGAAATCGTGATGAGCCTCTCCACCATGGTCGGCACGGAGCGCAACCTGCTCGACGAGACCCCGGAGCACGCACACCAGCTCGTGCTCGAGCGCCCGGTCCTGCTGAACCGCGAGCTCGAGACCCTGCGGCACGTGGCGCACGACGTGTTCGCCGCGCGCACGCTGGACATCACGTGGCCGCTGGCGGACGGCACCGCCGGCATGGAGCGGGCCGTGGAGCGCATCTGCCAGGAAGCCGACGCGGCGATCGCCGACGGTGTCAACATCATCATCCTCTCCGACCGGCTGCTGTCACCGCGGCGCGTGCCCATTCCGTCGCTGCTGGCGGTGTCCGCCGTGCACCATCATCTCGTGCGTGCCGGGACCCGCCTGCGCTGCGGCATCATCCTCGAGTCCGGCGAGCCTCGCGAGGTGCACCACTTCGCCACGCTGATCGGCTACGGGGCGAGCGCGGTCAACCCGTACGTGATGCTGGAGACGCTCGACGAGCTCGTCTACGAAGGGCGCATCTCGCGCGCCCCCGGAGCGGTCACCGCGAGCGGGGCGAGCGGCCTCGACGGCACCTCCGCCGAGGGTTCGCTGAACGCGGTGGAGGCGGCCGAGAACGTGCTCAAGGCCATCTCCAAGGGTCTCCTCAAGACGATCTCGAAGATGGGCATCTCGACGATCCAGTCTTACACCGGAGCGCAGATCTTCGAGGCGGTCGGCCTCGAGCCGGACCTGATCGCCAGGCACTTCACGGGCACCGCCTCGCGCGTCGGCGGCGTGGGCCTCGAGGTGCTCGCCACCGAGGCGCTCGAGCGCCATGCCCGCGCCTATCCGCGCGCGGCCGTGGGCACCTCCACGGCAAGCTCCGACAGCGGCGGCTCGTTCGACGCGATGCTGCCCGTGGGCGGCGTGTATGCCTGGCGGCGCGACGGCGAGCGTCACATCTGGAACCCCGAGACCATCGCGCTCGTGCAGCACGCCGTGCGCGAGGCCAACGGCAACGTGGCCGCCGCCATCGCCGGCGACGCCACCGCACGCGACTCGGTGCGCGCCGCTCCGGCCTTCGCCAAGTACAGGGAGTACGCCGAGCTGGTCAACGAGGACGCCGCGCGCCACGCCACGCTGCGCGGGCTGCTGCAGTTCGACACCGAGCGTGAGCCCATCCCGCTCGAGGAGGTGGAGCCGGCGAGCCAGATCGTGCGCCGCTTCTGCACCGGCGCCATGAGCCTCGGCTCGATCTCCAGGGAGGCGCACGAGACGCTCGCGATCGCCATGAACCGCCTCGGTGGCCGCTCCAACACGGGCGAGGGCGGCGAGGACGAAGTGCGCTTCAAGCCGGAGCCCAACGGCGACAGGAAGCGGTCGGCGATCAAGCAGGTCGCCTCGGGCCGCTTCGGCGTCACCGTCAACTACCTGGTCAACGCCGACGAGCTGCAGATCAAGATGGCGCAGGGCGCCAAGCCCGGCGAGGGCGGGCAGCTGCCCGGACACAAGGTGGACGACTACATCGGCGGGATCCGGCACACCACGCCCGGCGTCGGCCTGATCTCGCCGCCGCCCCACCACGACATCTACTCGATCGAGGACCTCAAGCAGCTGATCTACGACCTCCGCTGCGCCAATCCCTGGGCGCAGGTCTCGGTCAAGCTCGTCTCCGAGGTGGGCGTCGGGACGGTGGCGGCCGGCGTCTCCAAGGCGAACGCCGACCGCGTGCTGATCTCCGGCCACGACGGGGGCACCGGAGCCTCGCCGCTGTCCTCGGTCCAGGCGGCCGGTGTGCCCTGGGAGATCGGGTTGGCCGAGACCCAGCAGACGCTGCTCCTGAACGACCTGCGCTCGCGCATCGTGGTGCAGACCGACGGCCAGCTGAAGACCGGGCGCGACGTGGTGATCGCCGCCCTGCTCGGAGCCGACGAGATGGGCTTCTCGACCGCTCCCCTGATCGCCACCGGCTGCATCATGATGCGCGCCTGTCATCTCAACACCTGCCCGGTGGGGATCGCCACGCAGGACCCCGAGCTGCGCAAGCGCTTCCAGGGCAAGCCGGAGCACGTCGTCAACTTCTTCTTCTTCCTCGCCGAGGAAGTGCGCGAGATACTCGCCAGCCTCGGTCTGCGCTCGCTGGACGAGGCGATCGGGCGCGTCGACCTGCTGCGCCCGGAGCGGGCCATCGAGCACTGGAAGGCGCGCGGGGTGGACCTCACGCACGTGCTGCGCCCGGTCGAGCTGAGTGACGGTGCTCCGCGCCACCGCGTGGAACCGCCGCCGCCCGTGCTCGACGACGCGCTCGACTGGGAGCTCGTGGAGCGGGCCAAGGCCCTGTTGGAGCCGCCCACCCCCGAGCAGAACGGCAAGTTGCTGGGGCAGCTGCAGCTGCGCATGGGCGTGCGTAACGTGAACCGCTGCGTGGGCGGCATCCTCTCGAGCCACATCGCGCGCAGCTTCGGCGCGCCCGGTCTTCCCCCGGATCGCTCCATCGCGGTCTCCTTCGAGGGCTCCGCCGGCCAGAGCTTCGGCGGATGGCTCGCCCGTGGCGTCAGCTTCATGCTGAGCGGGGACGCCAACGACTACACGGGCAAGGGCCTCTCCGGCGGGGTGCTCGCCGTGCGCCCCCGCGAGGGCATGCACGAGGGATTCCGCGCCGAGGAGAACGTGATCGTGGGCAACACCGTCCTCTATGGCGCCACCGACGGCAAGGCCTTCTTCCGAGGCCTCGCCGGTGAGCGCTTCGCGGTGCGGAACTCCGGTGCCTGGGCCGTCGTGGAGGGGGTCGGGGACCACGGCTGCGAGTACATGACGGGCGGCCGCGTGGTGGTGCTGGGCCCCACCGGGCGCAATTTCGCGGCGGGCATGAGCGGGGGCGTGGCATACGTGCTGGACGAGGACCACACCTTCCCCGCGCGCTGCAACATGGGCATGGTCGGCTTCGAGGAGCTGGCCGAGTCCGACCGCGTGGAGCTGCGGGCGATGATCGAGGAGCACATGGATCTCACCGGCTCGCCCGTGGCCAGGCGCGTGCTCGAAGACTGGGAGGCGCTGCTCGAGGCCGATGCCTTCGTGAAGGTGATGCCCCACGACTACCG
>Ga0335085_10004101_pt1 | contig 24433 bp, 9 predicted proteins | sample Lox_Sample_45_FD_206712 | JGI IMG/M metagenome (GOLD analysis project Ga0335085, IMG submission 206712) | Soil microbial communities from Loxahatchee National Wildlife Refuge, Florida, United States - Lox_Sample_4.5 | ecosystem: Environmental > Terrestrial > Soil > Wetlands | place: USA: Florida...
AGCTTGAGCAGGCTGGCCAACTGGGCATCGCGATCCTGTTCGACAACATAGACGCGTTCATGGGAGGCCACGAAGTCGTGAATCTCGTGGGCGAAGGGGTAAGCGCGGATGCGCATGTAATCCGGAGTGAGGCCGTGGAGCTTTTCGATCTGGTCGAGGCTCTCGCGCAGGGCGAAGTCGGTGGTGCCGTAGGCGAGGAAGCCGATCTTGGATTTGCCGTTGCGGACGGCGACCGGTGCGGGAACGAGCTTGCGGGCATTCTCGAACTTGCGCGAAAGACGTTCCATGATCGCCACGTACTCGTCGGGCTTCTCAGTGTAGCCGGCAGCATCGTTGTGTCCCGAGCCGCGGGTGAAGTAGGCGGCTTTGGGATGCATGGTGCCGGGCAGCGTGCGCCAGCCGATGGCGTCGCCATCGACGTCGCGATAGCGGGCAAAGCTGCCGAGGCGGTCGAGGTCTTCTTTGGTGAGAACCTTGCCGCGATCGAGAGGCTTTTCAGGATAGGTGAAGGGCTCGGACATCCAGTTGTTCATGCCGAGATCGAGATCGGTGAGAACGAAGACCGGAGTCTGAAGGCGCTCGGCAAGATCGAATGCCGCGACGCTCAGGTCGAAGCACTCTTTCACGGAACCGGGCAACAGCACGATGTGCTTAGTGTCGCCGTGGGAGAGGAAAGCCGTAGAGAGCAGATCGGCCTGCGAGGTGCGCGTGGGCATGCCCGTGGAGGGGCCGGTACGTTGCACATCAAAGATGACGCCGGGGATTTCGGCGAAGTAACCAAGACCTGCGAACTCTGCCATGAGCGAGATGCCGGGGCCGGAGGTGGAGGTCATGGAACGGGCGCCGGCCCAGCCTGCGCCGAGCACCATGCCGATGGCGGCGAGCTCGTCCTCAGCCTGGACGACAGCGAAGGTAGCTTTGCCTTCGGGCGTAACACGAAACTTCTTGAGCAGGTCTGTCGTGGCTTCGATGAGCGAGGTCGAAGGCGTGATGGGATACCACGCAACGACGGTGACGCCGGCGAAGACCGCGCCCATGCCGCAGGCGGCGTTGCCATCGATGATGATCTTGCCTGCGGTCTGGTTCATGCGCTCGATGAAGTAGGGATCCTGCTTGACGAGCTTCTGCTCGGCGTAGTCCCAGCCTGCCTTGACGGCGCCGAAGTTGAGGTCGAAGACCTTCTGCTTTTTGGCAAACTGCTTTTTAAGGCCCGCTTCGACGACGGCGAGGTCAATGGAGAGGAGTTGGGCCACGACGCCGACGTAAACCATGTTCTTGACGAGCTTGCGCAGCTTGGCTTCAGGGCAGACGGCTGCAGTGATCTTGTCGAAGGGAACCGGGTAGCAGACGACGTCGTCGCGGTACTGCTTGAGGTTCAGGTTCTCTTCGTAGACGGCTGCGCCGCCGCTGTCAAGCTCGATGACGTCCTGCTTTGCAGTTTCAGGGTTCATCGCCACGAGGATCTGGGATCCGCGCTTGCGAGCGACGTAGCCGTCTTTGCTGGCACGGATGGTGAACCACGTGGGGAGTCCGGCGATGTTGGACGGGAAGAGGTTCTTCCCGCTAACGGGGACCCCCATTCCGAAGATGCTCTTCAGCAGAACGCTATTGGCGGATTGCGAGCCGGATCCGTTAACCGTTGCTACGATGATGCTGAAGTCGTTCGACACACGCGATTGCGCGCTCAATTCGCCCTGTTCTTGACCCAGGGCCAGGTCTCCTGTCGCCATTTGGCGGGATGTCCCTTCAGGTGAAATCTCGGAGGAGTCAGAATAGATAAGCTTCCACTCTCCTTTGTGATTATAGTCACCTGCGAGATTCACTGCTGCGTGATGTTGCACAGTTCGGGAGATTTAGGTAACCGGATGAGCAACCGGGACTTGCGGGGTGACTGAACGGAGCGGTGGCTGGGGGTTGGAGCAGCTCGAAGCGACAGCGAACGGGCTGCAGACCAGTGGATTCGGGAGAGCCTAAGGCTCATTGTTTCAGGTGGTAAGCAGGATGCGACACGAGTCCTTACGCCAGCGTAAGAGGAGACTGAGGGCGATGATGACGAGGGCGAGGGTGAGGCCGATCCAGGTACCGTAGATACCCCAGCGCAGGATGAAGCAGAGGCTCAGGCCGAGGGGCAGGCCGAGGATCCAGTAACCAATAAAGTTAGCGATCATGGGGACGCGAGTTTCTCCCAGACCGCGGAGCGCGCCGGTACAGACGGTCTGGATGCCGTCGAAGATCTGGAAGGCGGCGGCGATCCACAGAAGTGTGGGGCCCACGGCGAGAACGCGGGGATCAGTCGTGTAGAGCGAGATGAGCGGGCGTGGCGCGACGAGAAAGACGATGCCCGCACAGACCATAAACGAGGTGCCGAGCCCGAGAGCAAGCCAGCCGGCGCGGCGTGCGCGTGCGGGATTGTTGGCCCCTATGGCGTGACCAACGCTGACGGCGGCGGCGGCCGAGACACCGAGCGGAACCATGTAAGACACGCTGGCATAGTTAAGCGCGATGGCGTGCGTGGCCAGGGCTACAGGATTGAGGTAGCCAGCAGAAAAAGTGGAGAGGTTCCAGGCTCCGACTTCGAGCAGGATTTGCCCGGCCGCCGGTGCGCCGAGGCGAACGAGTTCGCGCAGGCGTGCGAGTTGAGGCGCGGCCCAGTGGCGGAATAGCGGATGGCCTCGCGAACGCTCATACCGCCATGAGAAGCCGAGCAAGGTGACAGCCATGCCTACGCGGGCAATGCAGGTGGAGATAGCCGAGCCGTTGACGCCGAGGGCAGGAAAGCCGAGTTTGCCGTAGATGAGAACCCAGTTGCCGCCCCAGTTGAGCAGGTTGGCGAGGACATATGTAATGGTGATGACGCGAACCTGACCGACCCCCTGAAGGTAGCGACGGATGCCTCCATAGAGCAGGAGCGGGAGCGTACTCAGATTCAGGATCATGAGATAGCTGCTGGCCGGAGCGGCGACCGCGTGTGTGACGCCAAAGTGGGGCAGACCGAAGCTGAGACCAGCCACGAGGAGCATGATGGGCAACGTGGCGATACAGGCGAGATAGACGCCCTGGGCGAGCCAGCGATGACATTCGTCGTGGTCGTTGCGGCCGTAGGCCTGGGAGACGAGGGTGTCGAGGCCGAGCAGAAGGCCGATGCCGAAGAGCGATGGCGTGTAATAAAGGGCGTTGCCGAGGGAGACGGCGCCGATAGCCGCGGGGCCGAGCGCGCCGACCATGATGTTGTCCACGACGCCCTGGGCCATCCAGCCGAGTTCGCTGAGAACGACCGGGACGGCGAGCGCGATCATGGCGCGCAGTTCCCCTCTCCACTCGGTTTGCGGCTGACCCATTTTCTTAATGTACCTGTTGGCGAAAGGCAGCCGTCAGCCTTCAGCTTTCAGCGATCAGTTGTCAGCAGTCGGCGGAGGCGGGCCATCTTGAGGAGCCAATTCACATTGCGTGAAGCAGTTTGATGAGACGGGCGAAACCTTCTTCACGGGCGGTTTTGTTGGCAGGGTTGGTGTTGGTGGGATCTTCGCCGGCACGCATAAAGCCGTGACCCGCGCCCTGATAGATGACAGGGTCATAGGTCTTGCCCGCTGCTTTCATTGCGGCGGTGGTGCCAGGGATCGTTGCGCCGATGCGCTCGTCGTTGCCGGCGTAAAAGCCATAGACAGGGGGAGTCACAGTGGAGACGTCCGCGGGGCCGGGACCATAGAAGACGAAGGCGGCGGAGAGACCGGCTCGGTGGGCGGCGAAGGCGAAGGACTTGCCACCGCCCCAGCAGAATCCGACGACGGCGATCTTGCCATTGGCTGCGGGAATGGTTTTGGCGTAGTCGGCTGCGGCATCGAGATCGGCGTTGACGCCGGCGGGGTCGAGGGCGGAGACGGCTTTGATGGCTGCGTCCTGGCTGGGGAATGCGCTGGAGCCGCCGCCGTTGGGTCCGAAGCCGGAGAGGAGATCAGGAGCGACAACGATGAAACCCTGCGCGGCGATCTCGTCGGCTATCTCTTTGGCCCAGTCGGTGAGGCCGAAGATCTCGTGGATGAGGATGACGACGGGGGCTTTTTGGCTGACCTCGGGATAGACCACAAAGGCCTGGACGGAACGGCCATCGTGCTTAAGGGTGACGTATTCGTGGTGGCGCGAGGAGGCATCGAGGCGCACGCGAGCCCAGTCCTGCGCGGAGGCCAGGGAAGCGAAACAGAACGTCAGCGCGATAGCGAGGAGAGGGAGAAGCCGGTGGGTTTTCATGGGCAAAAGTCTAAGGTTGATGAATGGATGCGGCAAGGGAAAACGGCATGGAAGAGGGGGAGATCGGGGTGCGGAGTGAAGCGGCCAGACGAAATGCAAATATCAATACATAAACTATTGCAAAACAGACTCTCACGGTGATATACCTTGGCGGCGGCGCGAATTGCCCCGAATGAATCCCTCAGCGCATCGCAACCAAGGCAACCTCTACCCGAAGGAGCTGGACCGATGGAACGTTCGACGAAGCGATTGAGAGTGCGTAATTTTGCAGTCGGCTTTCTGGTGGGCCTGGTGGCCTGGGGAGCGGCGCTGGTGATGCATGGGCAGGAGACGCCAAAGCTGGCAATCGACTGGAATAAGACGACTGTGGTGTCGAGGTCGACTCCGACGTTCCAGGTGGTGGTGAATCCGCCGTTGCGCCCGGGACAACCGCTGGGTGAGGCGGCGTACGCGGCGGTGAAGGAGTTGGGAGCCGACTATGTGCGCTACGTACCGTGGCTTCCCTATCCCAAGCTGGCAGTTGCTGAGCTGGAGCCGCCCACGGCGGCAAAAACGAGCTGGGATTTCAGCCTGATCGATCCGATGACGAAGGATTTTCTGGCGGCAACGTCGGGACATCCGGCAATTCTGAACTTCAGCACATCGCCGACGTGGCTCTACAAGACGGACAAGCCGGCGACGTATCCCGAGGACCCGAACAAGGTGGTGTGGGACTACACGCAGGGCACGGAACTGCGCGATCCGACAGGCAAGGAACTGGGCGACTACTATGCGCGGCTGGTGAGCTGGTATGTGAACGGCGGCTTCACGGATGAGAACGGGGTGAAGCATGAGTCGGGATACCACTATTCCCTGCCCTGGTGGGAGGTGCTGAACGAGGTGGATTTTGAGCACTCGATGACGCCGAAGCAATACACGGACCGTTACGACGCGATTGCGAGCGCGATCCATAAGGTATCGCCGGAGACGAAGTTTGTGGGATTGGCGCTGGCGATTCCGGGCCGCAATCCGGAGATGTTCGAGTACTTTCTGAATCACAAGAATCATCGGCCGGGAATTCCGCTGGACATGATCTCGTATCACTTTTATGCGTCGCCGGGGCCGGGGCAGACATTGGAGGACTGGCAGTACACGTTCTTCGACCAGGCGGATGGATTCCTGAACACGGTGCGGTATATCGAGTCGATCAGGAAGCGGCTTTCGCCGGAGACGAAGACGGACACCGATGAGCTGGGCGTGATTTTGCCGACGGACAACAAGCCGGGGGATGACGTGCCGCCGCCAAAGGCCTACTGGAATCTGGCGGGGTCGCTGTATGCCTACCTATATATGGAGCTGGCGCAGCAGCAGATTGATGTGATTGGTGAGTCGCAGCTGATCGGCTATCCGACACAGTTCCCGAGCGTGAGCATGATGGACTGGCAGAACAACAAGCCAAATGCGCGGTTCTGGGTGCTGAAGCTGATTCACGACAACTTCCACGAAGGCGACAAGCTGGTAGAGACAAAGCTCGATGGACAGGGGAGTGAGAACGTCGCGGCACAGGCGTTTGAGACGCCGGCAGGCAAGAAACTGCTGCTAGCCAACAAGCGCAACGAGGCGATCGAGGTTCCACTGCCCGATGCAGGCAGCGCAACAGCTCTCACGGTGGATGAAGAGACCGGAGACGGGCCGGCGCGCAGCGTAAAGGTGGAAGGCGGGTCGATCAAGCTGGAGCCGTTTGCCGTGACGGTTGTGAGCTGGTAGGGAAGCAGCCATCAGCTTTCAGCTATCAGCCGGTCCAGGGCCGGGTTGCCGCCTGGATGCTTGCCGATGCCGTGCATGTGCCAGGACAAAGGCGCGCGCACGGTGGGTTGGTCAGAAAAATCGCGGCCTGAACAATTAATCATTGATTGGCGTCGGCGCCGAGTTGCTGCGGTGTTACCTCTTCGCCATTGGGTTTGCGCAGCGTGACCGGCGTGGAGCTGTGCAACTTGCGGAACTGGGCAAGTGCGGCAGCCTGCCCTTCCCTGTTCCCGCTGGCGCGATCGGCCTGAGCCAGTCGATACCAGGCAACCTCGTCGTCAGGCCGCAGTTTGGTGGCGTGCTGGAGGAGCGGCACGGCTTCTGCAGGCTTTTGACTGTCGAGGTAGACGCCGGCGAGACCCACGAGAGCTTCTTCAAAGCCGGGATAGCGCTCGAGGACCTGCTCGAACTGCGCGCGTGCGTCGTTCAGGTCACCCTGGTTGGCATCCAACACCGCGATCTCGTAGCGGGCATTGCCATTCGCGGGATCGACTTCCAACTCAGCTTCAAACTCACGCAGGGCTGCGTCGCGGTCGTCCGGTTTCTGTGTCTGATGGAAGCGGTCAAGATAGACGCGACCGATACGGTAGTGGATGCCAGGGCGGTGCGGATCGATCTGGAGGACGTGGTTGTAGGCGATGATGGCAGCATCGTAGTCCTTCTGGGCCTCGTTGGCTTCGCCCTGGGCCTGCAGCATCCATACGGAGCCGGCGGCCTTGTCGTGGAGACGCATCATCGTGATGTAGGCGTAGTTTCCGTAGACGCGGCCGGTGTGATAGAGAACTTCGGGGTCATCGGGGTAGAGTCGATTGAGCTCGAGCGCGACCTCGACCGAATCGGCATCGCGATCGAGGCCCGTATAGGCGCGGAGCAGCTGGAGGCCGCACATGCGACGTGATTCGGAGTCGGCGGTTTGCTTGAAGCCTTTGACGAGAAGCGGCAGCGCCTCATTGAAGCGATCGAGTTCTGAGAGCGAGAGACCGAGAAGGATATCAAGGCGCGGCAGTCCCGGCTTGAGTTTGAGAGCTGTGTGGATTTCGCGGACCGCATTTTCGTAGGCGCGTTGTTTGAAATAGATGACGGCAAGGGTAGCGTGCAACTCGGCGACAGAAGGGGCGAGATGGGCGAGTTGCTCGAAGTCGCTCTGGGCTTCGGCGTAGTGGCCTGAAGCAAGGGCACGTTGCCCCTCAGAGGCGAGACGGGCAGCGGAGTCTTCAGAGGACTGTGCAGACAACTGCGGCGCAAGAGACCCGAGCAGTAACAATGCGAGAAGAAGGTGTGCAGACATCATGGCGAGAGTCTACAGTCTTAACAAAAAGCTCCGCCACCCGGAAATGGCGTGGCGGAGCGGAGGCGGGTTATCAATGATGGTTAGAAGGTGAACTTTCCACCGAGTTGCAGGATGCGGGATGAGGATGCGCCGGTAATTTTTCCGGCGGTGGCCGAGGACGAGTTCACGCTGTTGTCGATGGTTTCGTTGCCGCCCGATCCGCCGACGACCAGGCCGCCGACATCACCAGCGTATTGATGATGGTTGAAGGTGTTGAAGGTATCCACTGAGAGTTTGAAGCTCATGGACTCGGCGATATGGAAGTTCTTTGCGAAGCCCATATCCCAGTTATTGATACCGGGCTGACGGAGGAAGTTACGCGTTGTATTTCCGTAGGTTCCGGGCAACTGCTGGCTGAAGCACGACATGTTCAGGCGCTGGAATTTCGCGGTCAGGCCTGCATGATAGTTGCAACCGGCGACTAAGTTTGGACGCGGTGCAACCGTTCCCTGGATTCCGCCGATATCACTTGAGACGATGCCGAACGGGAAGCCCTTCTGGAATGTCGTAATGCCGGTGACTTCCCAGCCGCCGATGGCGATATCAGCTGCGCGGTTGATGTTGCTTGCGAACCGCTTGCCTCTGCCAAACGGCAGGTTGTAGATGTAGCTCGCAACGAACCGCTGATCGACGTCGAAGTCGGAAGGGCCGTAGTCGAGCTTGGTGTTGTGGTTGTCCATGAAGCCCTGGTAGCCGGTGCCGCTGGCACCGACGCCGGCGGCTGCCGACTTGTCGTCTTTGCTGCTGGCCCAGGTATAGACCGCGGTTGCCGCAAGATCGCGGGCACGGTGCTCGAATTTCACATTCAACCCGTTGTAGTGAGCGTAGCCGTGGAAGTCGCTGTCGATATAGAACCCGGTGAAGTTCTCATACGGCAAGCGCGGGAAACTTCCATCGGGAGCTGCCTGATGCGGGTTGCAGGGGTAAACGTTCAGGTTGGAATAGTTGCCACTCGAATCCTTCTCCTGGCAGAAGGGCTGATCTGCAGTGGACAGCGCGTAGGGTTGAGCGATGTCGTGGCGGTTGAGAAGGTGGATGGAGTGGGTTCCGATGTAGTTCACTTCGAGAGTGGTGTTCGGCGCCAGCTCGCGTTCTACCGAGGCGGTCCACGACTGGACGTAGGGGTTGAGAGGATTCTCCGATTCGATCACGGCGATAAACGAGAGAGTGGAAACTGGGAATGCTCCCAGGGTTGAATAGCTTGGGAAGAGGCTGTTGCTGAACTTTGGCAGCGTAGCTACCGACGTTGGATTGAGGCTGTTGCGGATGGAGTAGGGATAGATATCCGCTGAGTCGTCGATCTCGCGTCCCTCGTAGGAGTCATAGAAGATCCCGAATCCCCCGCGCACAACGGTCTTCGGGGTCAGACGGTAATTCAAGCCAAACCTTGGTGCGAACGGCGTCTTGGGTCCCGGGTGGGGAACCGAGCCGCAGTAGCGAAGGATGGGGCTTGACTCGTCGATGCCAACGCCTGGAGCCACACCATCTGTACTGAGTGTGGGATCTGCGTAACAGAGGCCGCCGTTTGCGTTCTTCGTGTCAAGCCAGAAGAAGTGATTGTGCTGTTCATACGTCGCAGCACGGAAGTCCCAGCGCAGGCCGAGGCTCACGGTCAGCTTCGGCGTTGCTTTCCAGTCGTCTTCTACATACGGCGCGAAGTACTTGAAGATGTGGGTCTGGGGATTGCCGGCCTGGTTTGTGGGGCTGAGAGGACCGGGAACGAATCCACCAACGCCACTGTAGAAACCGAGCAACATGTCTGCTACTGCGTTGCCGGTACCACAAAGACCAAGAGCGTTTCCTGTCTCATATGTACAGCTGTTTTGACCCGCACCCGGAGTTGTGGTTGGGTCGCCTGGAATAACCTCATTGTTAGAACGCGCTGTCGCTCCAGAGAAGCTCCAGTCGCCGTAGAAATCGTCGTCGAGGTTGCGGGTGAGCGAGTAGGTGCGATAGTCGAGGCCAAGGCCAATGGTGTGACGACCGCGAACCATCGAGAACGAGTCTGCCCACTCCCATGCCGGGCTGTCGGAACCGCTGTAGGAGTTAACCGGACCGCCGCCGCTGGAGTAACCGGAGAGGCCGACGTTTGGCCAAGTTTCCTGGAGAGGGCCAAAGGTCGTGAAGACGCCTGTTTCGGCCAGTTCGCCTGCAAGCGATGACGGAGGCGTTTGCGAGCTCTCAGGAGCATAGGCATCGAGATAACCGAAGCGGAAGTTGTTGACTGTCGCCTTGCCAAGATTGATGGTGTGCGAGACCGCCCAAGCCTTCTGGTTTTCGAAGTAGGACTCAATGCCGTAGTCGAGCGAGCCCGAGTTATAGAGCGAGTGGTTAACGTAAGTGGCCTTGGTGAACCGCCCGAAGACTGAGCCGAGTTTGCCAAGGTTCTGGTCGCCACGATAGGTCTGCTGATTGGTTCTCAGCAAGCCCGGGTAGCCCTGGACCATATTGGTTTCGCCTTCGGGCTGGTTGGCGACAGTCGGATTTGCCCAGTATTTGTGGTTCACAGCCGCCAGGCCAATGCGACTCGTCATCTCGTTCGAAGGAACCTGGTCGTTCGGGTACTCCGCACCGGTGGCTGGATCCACGGGCATGCAGTTGTAACCGTTGTCGAGCAATGTAGAGCAGTCGGCAGTCCCGTAGAGCGGGAGTGGACCGCCGGGAAGACCGCCGATGCCTGCTGCGTAGGTTTCACCCTGGAAGTTACCGGTAAGGACCGCCGGATTTGGGACCTGCTCATACGCGATGCCGCCGTTGTTGATGCGCCAGCCTTCGTAATTGGCCATGAAGAAGCTTTTGTTGCGTCCGTCGTAGAGCTTCGGAATCCAGACCGGGCCGGCTGCAACCAGACCGAACTGGTTCTGACGCAGAATCGGGTTTTGAGTTGCAGTAGCGCCAGGAAGGTACTGCTCGACCGTCGGGAAGGGTTTGGCGTCGTAGGCATCGTTGCGGTTGTCTTCAAAGACCGAGCCGTGGAACTGGTTGGTTCCCGAGCGGCTGACGATGTTGATCTGGCTGGCGGAGAAGCCGTACTCGGCCGGGTACGTTCCGGTCTCGACCTTGAACTCGCCGATGGCGTCCTGCGAAAGGATGACCGCCGGAGTGACAAGAGCCGGGTCGGTGTTCACAAGACCGTCAAGGGTGTAATTGTTGCCCTCAGGGCGGCCGCCGTTGACGCTGATGGCGTCGCCTTCGCCCTGGCGCATGGTTCCCTGCTCACCGCCGACGGTGACAGCGCCTGCGCCGACCAGGAGAAGTTGCATGAAGTTGCGGCCATTGAGCGGGAGTTCTTCTACCTGCTGCTGGCTGACGAGTTGGGAGAGGGCGGTGGTGTCGGTATCGAGCGTGACAGCCTGAGCCGTGACCTCCATGGTCTGGGTGACCTCGCCGACCTTCAGGGCAAGGTTGATGCGGGCCTTCTGGTCGACGGCCAGCACGAATGGGGTTGTGACAGATTTCTGAAAGCCCTTTGCTTCCGCAGAGACTTTGTAGGTTCCTGGATTCAAATCCGGAACGACCCAGTCTCCAGCGGAGCCGCTAACGGCATGGGATTGCACGTTGGTCGCGGTGTTAGTAACGGTGATATTGACGTTCGGGATGATGGCGCCGGTACTGTCGGTCACCGTTCCCAGAATCGTTCCTGTCGCTCCCGCCTGTCCGTACATTCTGCCCGTTGCAATCAGCAGAATACTCAGCCCTAAGCAGAGTACATATTTGCGCATCGTTCGCCTCCTGGGAGAGTGCTTGCGGTCAGAGCCTTATGCGCGTGCAAAGTGTGCACGGACCACCCGGGGGAGGGCACACTTGAAGCGGACAAACCTCGACCTTCTCCAATGGGCCGAAACACTACTGACTTCTTAGTGCGAGTGTCAAGAGGAAATTTAATTCTCATTTGAAATTTTTCGAAACCGGGGAAATCTCCCTATCGAACTTGGCGCGACAGGCACCGCTCAAACGCTCTTTCGGCGCACAGAAGCCCGAATAGCCAATCAGATTTCTCACCCGAACGAGGGGTGCGGAGCAGCCTTTTCAATAGCGAAGATTGCAAGCTTGGGGCAACGGCAAGGCGCAGGATGGACGCAGTGCCGGGCCAAGTCGCCAGTTATGAGCGCGCAACTGACAACGGGCGAGGCGCCGTTCTTTTCCACTCAACGGACAAAGACCAATCCGTGGGCCCGTGGAAGGCAAATGGGCCCTGAGTTCAGCAGGTTCCTTCACGTCAATTCCTGATTCGGCTTAGCGGGCGCGTTGCATCTCGATCAGAGTGATAGAGCCGAGGAGACCGGAGGGCACGGGTTTAACTTTTTCCATGTCCTGCGGGAAAAAGCGCGTGCCGTAGCGGTCCCAGAGGAGCCGGTAGTCAGGCAGAGCGCGGCCGGCCATTTGGTTGATGGCGGTGTTGGCAACAACCACGCGCAGGCTATTGTCGCCGGTGTGAAGAAAGGGGGAGACCTCAACGCGATAGGGTGGCCGCCAGACGACGCCGGCGCGCTGGCCGTTGACGAAGACCTCAGCGGCCTCACGGACAGGGGGGTCGAGATAGGCACGCATGTTGTCCTGGCCGGGAGGCGAAGGGAGCGGAAGGGGCGTGGCGGAGCCGAAGTCGAGGGCATAGGCTGCTTTGGGTTGCATGCGAGGAAGAGAGAACGTGCGTTCGTAGGTAGCGCGGCCGGAGAAGAACTGGGTTCGCGGATCGTCGGTCCAGGATTTGAGCGTGTCCATGTCGGTGGCCATGCCGGTATCTCCGAACGTGACGTGCCAGGAATGCGAGAGATCGGCCACGACGGAGTCGCGCATGCGCGGAGCGGGCGCGGCTGGCTGGGCGGAGTCGGAGAAGAAGATCAGGCGGGACTCGTAGGGAGCGAGATCGAGGTCGATCTTGCGCGGATCGGGAAGGCCGGAGACCGAGCCGGAAAAGGCGTCCCAGGTTTCTGCATGGGCTTCGGCGGCGCGGAATTGCGCGGCGGTGTGGACGGGAGCATTAGATGTGTTGGCGACGAAGTAAAGATCGCCATCGGCAAGTTTGCGGTGGATGAAACCGACCTGGGGCGCAGGTGCGGTGAGGACCATGTCGGGCGCGGTGTAGCTGGCAAGGTTGGCCCCGAGCCGGCTCTCATCTTCGACGAAGTGCGCGGTGGATATGCTGCCGTGGAAGAGCTGTTGCGAGAGCGCGGCGATCTGCTCGGCTTCTTCTTTGGCATGGAGGAAGCCAGGAGCCGTGGAAGGCAGGCGGCGGGTGGCGATGACGATGCCGCCGGCCTGGGCAAAAGCGAGAATCTTGCGGTACGTGTCCACGGGCAGGCGGTCAACGTTGGGAAGAACAAGCACCTTGTACGGAATGCCCACGGAGTCGATGGCGTCGGCATCGATGAAATCGAGATTGAAGCCCGCGTCGAGGATCTGTGCGATGACCTGCTTGCCGAGAAACGTGCCCATGGATTCGTCGACGCTGACGTTGGAGCCGGACTCGTCGAAACCGCCGGCATTTGTAGGTGAGGATCGCCGCTGCATGCGGGCTTTGAAAGAAGCCCAGACGTCGTCATTGGGGAGAAGAAGTGCGACGTCGTTGGCGGGCTCTCCCTGGCGAAGAGCGAAACTGACGCGCTGCAGGTAGCGGGTGAGGTCGGGCATGGCGAAGAACCAGGGATTGTGCGCGTCGAACGAGGCTGCGGCGTACATGCGCCACCCAGGCTCAGACACGGAAGGCGGAGAGTATGGCCAGCCGTGGCCAACGAGTTGATTGATGCCCTGGAGAAAATGCAGGTCGGCTTCGGCCTTCATGTCGAGCGGCGTGGCGCGGAAGGCGGGCGAGTGGAGCCAGGTCCACGTCTCAGAAGAGATGACCGGGTGATGAAAGAGATGGCCGGCGGACGCGGCCCAACGCGTGTCAGAAAATTCGCGCCACATCATGAAGGTGGCTTTGCCTTCGCCTTCGGGCAGATCTTCGAATCGATTACTGGAGAGAGTGACGGGAGGATAGCCGTACGTCTGAGAGCGAAAGAGAGTGTGGTGCTCAGCAGCCCAGGCGTGGATGGGCTTGAGGTAGTTGTCGTCAGCAAGCTCGGTGAGGGTCTGGCCCCAGTCGTGGCGAATGGCAGCAGTGTCGGGTCCGGCGTCCATGATGAGGGCGAGCAGATGGGGGCGCAAATCGTAGCCGCGGCGGCGCTGAAACTCGGAGAGGAGTGCGGGGCTCCAGTCTGAGGCGTAGTCTTCGAGGCTGTCACTGAAGACGGCGTAGGGCGGATGATCGCCGAAGGCGGAGAGCAGGCGGTCGCCGACGGCATTGAGATGGTTTTCGATTGCGGCGCGGTCGTAGTGATCGAGGACGAAGCCCTCAGCGCCGACCGAGGGACGCTTGACCATCATGCCTGTACGGCTGGAGATAAAGCAGAGGAGACGGCGCGGCTGCGACGAGGCAGGAAAATTGAAACGCCCGTCGACGGGCGAGGCGATTGGCGCAGCTTGCGCGGCGGCATTCGATGTTGGCGGATCGGGGAGCAGGAAGGCATTGATCAAAGCTTCGCCGGTGTCGATGTAGGGGACCTGAACGGATGTGGCGCCGGATGCAACGGGAATCGATTCGACGCGAAGCTTGCCTGCGGCCTGGGTGACCGGGATTTCGGGTCCGCCGAAGGGCCAGCCACTGGTTAACGTGATGTCGACGCGCAAGCCAAGACGGCGACCTTCGTCGGCGGCGAAACGCAGGGCATTCAGGTGCTCAGACGAGAGAAAGGGTGTGTTGTGGAAACCGGTGGCGGGGTCGTCGAGAGCGAGTGGGTAGAGGCTAGCGATTTCGACGCCGCCGATGCCGCCAGCCTTCATCTGCTCAAGTTCACGGGCGATCTCAGGCTTCTGGGCTGCGGGGCCAAACCACCACCAGCGCATCAGGATGCGACTGGAATCAGGCGGATTGGCGAAGCGCTCGTGGAGGTCGGCGAGGCCTTGATCCGGCTGTGAAAAGACGCAAGGAGTGGCGCACAGAAGGACGGGCAACAAGACTGGAAGAGATAGTGCACGGAGGGCGTTGAAACGGAATCGGGGTTGACGGCGGGGCATGTGGAAGTCCTCCGGCGAGAGATGGCGGGCGCGTTCCTTCATAGCAGATTCCTTTACGTTTCCGCAAAAACCCAGCCGCGGCTGCGGGCTGGAAGCGCGAGGCTCGGCTTGGCGAAAATTCTAATGGAAAATAATTTTTCTTCCGAATCTTCGGTGCTGCGTGCTAATGTTTGGGCGCTCGCCAACTGCGCCTTTTCCCCGTATTTCACGACTCGAAAGCGGGGAAAACTGTGTGGTGCAATCGATCCTCTGCAGACTGGGAGAAATGGGATGAGAATTCCTGCGTTTGGTTTTTGGAAGACAGTACTGGTGATTCTGTTTGGACTGACTGCCGTTCAGGCGCAGACCAAGCCCGATGCGCTAAAGAGCGGGTTTGAAAATCCACCAGAGAGCGCGCGACCGCGCGTGTGGTGGCATTGGATGAACGGCAACATCACCAAAGAGGGCATCAAGTTGGACCTCGACTGGATGCACCAGGTTGGGCTGGCAGGGTTCCAGAACTTTGATGCAGCATTGCAGACTCCGCAAGTAGTGCAGCATCGGCTGGCCTACATGACGCCAGAGTGGAAGGACGCGTTCAAGTACGCGACAACTGTGGCGGACCAGCTAGGCATGGAAGAGGCGATTGCCGGGTCGCCGGGGTGGAGCGAGTCGGGCGGACCATGGGTTCCTCCGTCGGAGGGAATGAAGAAGTACGTGTGGAGCACGACCTTGGTGGAAGGCGGCAAGCCTTTCACGGGAACGCTGGCGCATCCGCCAGAGAATACGGGCGCGTTTCAGAACATCGGTATTCGCGACATGCTGGGATCGAACGGCGACGCCAAGACGCCGCAGTTTTATGCGGACGCGGCGGTCGTGGCCTATCGAAAACCAGCCGATGATGTTTCGATCGAATCCCTGCACCCGAAGATGTCGGCCAGCGGCGGATCGCCCGACTTTGCCATGCTGACGGACGGCGATCTGGAGAAGACAGTCAAGATTCCGATTCCGGACGCGGGGCAGGACGCATGGATCCAGTGGGAGTTCGACACACCGCAGACGATTCGCGCGGTGACGTATGTGGCGAAGGATCCGAACCGGATTCAGGAGATGATTTCGGGAATGGGTGCGCCGGAGCGCGTGCTGCAAGCCAGCGACGATGGCATCAACTTCCGCGAGATTGCGAAGCTGCCGGGAGGCGAAGCGCCGGAACATACCATCTCCTTCGATCCAGTGAGTGCAAAGTATTTTCGCGTAACGTTCAGGCGCACGCCGCCCCCGCCGCCACCGGCATGGGCTGCCGATCTCGATCCAAAATCGTTTGGGTTTGCGCTGCCGCCGAAGCCGACGGACTACGAGATGGCCGAACTGGTGCTGCACCCGGGCGCGCGCGTGGACCATTGGGAAGACAAGGCTGCGTTCGATACCGAGGCAGACCTCTATCAATGGCCAACACCAGATTTTGCGGCATCCGATGCAATTCCAAAGGCAGATGTCATCGACCTGACGAGCAAGATGCATGCCGACGGCACACTGGACTGGACTCCGCCGCCGGGTGAGTGGGTTGTGCTGCGGATTGGCTACTCGCTGCTGGGCATCACGAACCATCCAGCAACGAAAGAAGCCACGGGACTCGAGGTAGACAAGCTGGATCACCGGTTTGTGAAGAAGTATTTCGACACCTATCTCGACAGCTACAAAGAGACGGTGGGGCCGGACCTGATGGGCAAGCGAGGCATTCGCTATGTGATCAACGACAGCTGGGAAGCGGGTGCGCAGAACTGGACCGATCGGATGCTGGAGCAATTCAAGACGCTGCGGGGGTACGATCCGACTCCGTGGTTGCCGGTGCTGACGGGACAGATTGTGGAGAGCCCTGCGGCGAGCGACCGGTTCCTGTGGGACTTCCGCAAGACGATCGAAGATCTGGTGGCGAACGAGCACTACAAGGAACTGGAAGAAGTCCTGCACGAACGCAACATGGGCCACTATGGCGAGTCGCACGAGTCAGGTCGGGCGCTGATAGCCGACGGCATGGAGGTGAAGAAGTTCAACGAAGTGCCTATGAGCGCGATGTGGACGCAGGTGCCGGGCGTGAACAAGATTCAGTACGGGTACAACGCGGACGATCGTGAGTCAGCATCGGTGGCGCACATCTACGGACAGAATATCGCCGCAGCGGAGTCAATGACGGCAGCGGCAGCGCCGTGGGCGTGGTCGCCGGCGACGCTGAAGCCGACGGCCGATGCGGAGTTACTGAACGGCATCAACCGGTTTGTGATTCACGAGTCGGCACATCAACCGATGGTGGGTCCGCACACGGCGCCGGGATTAACGCTTGGGCCCTTCGGACAGTGGTTTAACCGCAATGAGACCTGGGCCTACGAGGCCGGGCCATGGGTGAACTACCTGGCGCGCAGCAGCTACATGCTGCAGCAGGGGCACTTTGGCGCGGACCTACTCTACTTCTACGGCGAAGACTCGAACCTGACGGCGATCTATGAGCACTCGTCGCCGGAAGTCCCCGCCGGATACGGCTTTGATTACATTAATGCCGATGCGCTCATCCACGAGTTGAGCGTGACAGACGGACGCATCACGACGAAGAGCGGCATGAGCTATCGCCTGCTGGGGCTGGCGCCCTTCAGCGCGCATATGTCGCTGCCGGTGCTAAAGGCGATCCATCAGCTGGTGGAAGAAGGCGCAACGGTGGCCGGGCAGAAGCCGGCGGATGATCCGAGCCTTGCCGACGACCAGGCGGAGTTCAAGACACTGAACAACGAACTGTTTGGCGATGGAACCGGCGTGCATCACGTGGGCAAAGGCACGGTGTACGCGGGTGAAAGCCTGAGCGACGTGATGAGCGCGATCAAGCTGGAACCGGACTTTGACTACACCAAGCCGGATTTCAATACGAACCTGGAATTTGCGCATCGCAAGCTGGCGGATGGCGATATCTACTTCGTGGACAACCGGGGTGACAACGGCGTGCAGGTAGATGCGACTTTCCGCGTCGCGGGCAAGACGCCCGAACTCTGGTATGCGGAGACAGGGAAGACGATGCCGACGTCGTACAAAATTGCCGACGGACGAACGACGGTGCCACTGAAGCTGGAGCCATGGGGCACGGTGTTTGTAGTTTTCCGCAAGCCGACGCACGAGATGGAACGCACCCTGCCGCCGATGGTTGAGACGGAAGATGCGACGGTGGACGGACCGTGGAAGGTCGCCTTCCCTGCAGACTGGGGCGCACCACCTTCAGTCACGCTGGATACGCTGTCGTCGTGGAGCGACAACTCGGACGATGGCGTGAAGTACTTCTCGGGTACCGGCACCTACACCAACACAGTGACCGCGAGATCGGACTGGTTCAAGAAGGGCGCGCACGTGTGGATCGACCTGGGCAATGTGAAGAATCTGGCTGAGGTTGAAGTCAACGGCAAATCGCTGGGTCTCGTGTGGCATGCACCGTATCGCGTGGATGCCACGGAAGCACTGAAACCGGGCGTGAACCAGCTGACGATCAAGGTGACGAATGCGTGGGTGAACCGGCTGATCGGCGACCAGCAGCCAGGCGCGAAGAAGTACACCTACGCGGACGTGAAGCCGTACCGCGCCAACTCGAAGCTGCTGGAGTCGGGACTACTGGGGCCGGTACGCGTGGTCTCAGTGACAGGACGGTAAAACAAATCACCTCGAGCTCGGGGCAAGTATGCGATAGTGCCCCGAGCCCACGGTGATGTTCACGGTTCCTTTGGATGCGCCGACGGAGAGGACCTCAGACGATTTGCCGAGCGGCTCGCCGTTGAGCGTGACTGCGTCAGCCGAAGCGGCTGCGACCTGGATGGTCGCGGTGGCGTTGGGCGGGATGGTGAATTCATAGGAAACACCTGCCGGTGTGCGCTTCCAGCTACTTTCGATCAGGCCGAAGTCCGATTGATAGCGCGTGTGCACCCACTGCAGCTTGCCGACTATGGCAGGACGCAGAATGAGGCGATCAGCGCCGGACTTTGCGAAATCAATAGTGATGCCGCCGAGTCCGCGATAGAACCACTCTTCCGCGTGGCCAAGCATGAAGTGGTCTTGAGAGCTGAGCGGGTTTGCATCCCAGGCCTCAGTTAATGAGGTGGCCCCCTTCGCGAGCTGATAGCCATAGCTAGGTGAATCCGTGCGCTCAAGCATGTCATAGAGCACGTCGGAGCGGCCGCCTTCGAGCAAGGCATCGACAACGTAGTGGAAGCCAATGTCGCCTGCAGTGACGTGGTTGTTGTGACCACGGATGTCGGCGACAAGTGCGTCAAGCACGGTGGCGCGTTCACTGTCGGGAACGAGGCCGACGACGAGGGGCATGGCCTGCGCGGTCTGGCTGCCCTTGTCGTAACGATGTAAAGACACGTCGAAGAAGCGGGCATTGAAGGATGCACGAACGGAGTCTGCCTGACGTGCATAATCGGCGCTTTCAGCGGTCTCTCCGAGAATTGCAGTCACCTTCTCGAGGACGCGCAGATCCTGGTAGTAGATGGCCGTCGCGGTTACGCCGGGGGTGGTGAGCTTGGAGACGCCCGGCTCGCCGGGGCCGATGTCGAACCAGTCGCCGAGACCGTAGGCGATGATGTTGTGATCTGCACGTGTGCCAAGGTAGGCAACGTAAGCGCGCATGACGGGGAGTTGCGCGGCGAGAAAGGCGCGGTTGCCGTCGCGCTGATAGACGTACCAAGGCGCGAGGACAGCGGTGCTACCCCACTCGGGCGAGTCGTCGAAGATGCCGTTATCGACACCGAAGACAACGTACTGCGGAGCGATCTCGGCAACGCGGCCGGCAGCAGGTCCTGCGGAGACCTGGTCATCGTGGATGTTGCGGGCGGTGGCAGCGAAGATTCCGGAGAAGTCGAAGTCGAAGAGCATGGCCGAGGCGAGCAGGTGCACTTCTTCAAGCCAGCCAAGTTTTTCGCGATGGGGGCAGTCAGTAAAGAGGCTGACCGAGTTGTTCTCGATGGCGCGCAGGATGAGCGAGTGGATCCGGTTGAGGAGAGTGTAGGAACTCTCGAAAGAACCCACGGCGGGGGCCGAGGAGTGCACGGCTTCTCCGGCGAGGCTGAGGATGCGAGCGGTCGCAGCGGTTCCCTGGCCTGAGGTCTCGACCTGCACGTAGCGGAAGCCGTAGTAGCTGAAGCGTGGGCGCCAGGTTTCGGGCGCGCCGCCGCGCAGTGTGTAGGTGAACCACTCAGGAGAGCCGGAACTGCGCTGCGAGACGGAGCCATCAGGATTGAGCAGTTCTCCGGGGATGAGTTTGACGGTGGCGCCGGCAGAGCCAGAGACGGTGATAACGGGCCAGCCGGCAAAGTTCTGACCGAGATCGTAGACGGTAACGCCGGGATGAAGCGTTGAAACCTGGACCGGCCTGTAGGTATGCATCACGCGGAGGGGTGGAGCGATCTCAGGCACGAGTGCGCCGCTGGGGCCATCGACGACAACGGCAGATTGCCAGCGGCTGTCGTCGAAGCCTGGATGGTCCCAGTCGGCTGGGACGCGACGAGCATCATAGTCTTCTCCGCCATAGGTGGAGGAAAAGGTGATGGGGCCGGTTGTGGTCTTCCATGTGGAGTCAGTGGCCAAGTCTTGCGAGGTTCCGTCAGCGAACTCGATGTGGAGCAGAACGGCGCACTTGACCGGACCGAAGGTACCCACAAACTTGGTGTAACGGTGCTTCGTTTCGAGTACGCGATACATGCCGTTGCCGAGAAGGATGCCGATGGCATTCGGTCCATCGTGAAGTTGGCTCGTGACGTCGTAGGCGTCGTAGTCGATGGTCTTGCGGTAATCGGTCCAGCCGGGGGTGAGATCGTCATCACCGACCTTGTTGCCATTAAGGTGGACCTCATATTGACCGAGGCCGGTAGCGTAAAGCGTGGCGCGCGCAATGCGGCCATGGAGAGCGAAGGCTTTGCGCAAGACGGGCAGAGGGCCGTCGTTTTGCGCTGTGTCGCCGGGCGCAGCGATCCACTGGGGATGCCAGTCAGGCGCCTGCGTCCAGTGGGCAAGAGTGCTCCAGGCGGAAGGATGGTTTTGCTCATCCCAGACGCGGACGCGCCACAAGTATTGATGCCCGGGCGCCAGGACTGGGCCAGCGTAGCGAATGCCGAAGGTTGCATCGGAGGCGACTGTGCCACTGTCCCAGATGGGTGCAGATGCAGGCGAGTGATTTTGTTCAGCGGCGAAGACCTGGATCTCGTAGGCTGATTGGCGCACGTTGTGGAGGCTTGTCTCAGCAGCAGCGAGTTGCCATGAGAACGCTGGATGGGCGTCGGCAATGGCGATGGGAGTGTCATGATAATCGCAACGAAGCGCAGCGGGCGCGAGCAGATGCGAGGAGTGCGCGGAGGCTGACGCTGCGAAGGTCAGTGCCGGCAACGAGGCAAGAAGAGTGGCCGTTGCGAACCAAACGGGAAGAGATTTGCAGATTGGAACTTTCATGGCAGGAGCATTGATATACCAGCACCGGCATTGCGCGCAATGGAGTTGTACGGGAATGGAGTCTTCGGCAGTCGAGAACGGAGGGCAACTGGTATACTTCGCCCTTGTCCACGCTGCTGCAATAGCAGCATCTGGCTGGCAGTTCGAGTGGAATCGAATTCAGGAGTGTCGCACCCACAATGAAGGTGAATGCCGCTGAATCGCTTGTGAACGAGAAGCCGCTGACAACCAACAAACACCTGATCCGCTGGGTCGAAAAGATGGCGGAGTTGTGCCGTCCCGATTCGATTCACTGGGTGGATGGATCGAAGAAGGAGTATGACGCGATCTGCAACCTGCTGGTCGCCAAGGGGGCGTTTGTCCGGCTGGACAAGAAGCAGTGGCCGGGATGCTTCTATGCGCGCAGCACGCCGAACGATGTGGCTCGCGTGGAGGACCGCACATTCATCTGCTCCTATTCGCGTACAGCGGCGGGGCCCACGAATAACTGGGAAGATCCGTACGTGATGCGGCGACGGTTGAAGCAACTGTTTCGCGGATCGATGCAGGGACGGACTATGTATGTGCTGCCATTCAGCATGGGTCCGGTGGGATCGCCGATGTCTGGAATTGGCGTGCAGCTGACGGATTCGCCCTATGTTGTGGCGAATATGCGGACGATGGCGCGGATCGGGATGCCGGTATTTGCCGAGATCGATAAGGACGTAAAGCGCGTGGTGCCCTGCATGCATTCGGTGGGCATGCCGCTGAAGCCGGGACAGAAGGACGTGCCGTGGCCGTGCAACGACACCAAATATATCGTGCATTTTCCTGAGAGCCGCGAGATCTGGTCGTACGGGTCTGGGTACGGCGGCAACGCCCTGCTGAGCAAGAAGTGTTTTGCGCTGCGGATTGCGAGCAACATCGCACGCGACGAGGGCTGGATGGCCGAACACATGTTGATCCTTGGCGTCGAAAGCCCGCAGGGCGAGAAGACGTATGTCGCGGCGGCGTTTCCCTCGGCATGCGGCAAGACGAATTTCGCCATGCTGATTCCACCGAAGACGATGAAGGGCTGGAAGGTGTGGACGGTGGGAGACGACATTGCGTGGATCCGGCCGGATGCATCGGGCCGGTTGCGCGCGATCAATCCCGAGGCTGGATTTTTCGGCGTGGCGCCGGGCACAAGCGCAAAGACGAATCCGATGGCGATGGCGGCACTGGCGAAGAATACGATCTTCACGAATGTGGCGCTGACGCCGGAAGGCGGGGTGTGGTGGGAGGGCATGACCGACAAGCCGCCGGCCGAGTGCCTGGACTGGCGCGGCGAGAGGTGGACGCCGGAGATCGGTAAGGCGACGGGGCGCACGGCGGCGCATCCGAATGGACGCTTCACGGCGCCGGCTTCGCAGTGCCCGAGCATCGATCCGGCGTGGGAGTCGCCGGAGGGCCTGCCGATCAGCGCGATCATCTTCGGCGGACGACGCTCGACGACCCTGCCACTGGTGTATCAGACGTTCAACTGGTCGAGCGGCGTATATGCCGGCGCGACGATGGGTTCAGAGACGACTGCGGCTGCGACGGGCGCGGTGGGCCAGGTGCGGCGCGACCCGATGGCGATGCTGCCCTTCTGCGGGTATCACATGGGCGACTATTTCCGGCATTGGATCAGGATGCAGCGCGACCTGGACGTGACTCCGCGGATCTTTGTCGTGAACTGGTTCAGGAAAGATGAAGATGGCAAGTTCCTATGGCCGGGATTCAGCGAGAACATGCGCGTGCTTCGATGGATTGTGGATCGCGTCCACGGACGAACGCATGGGCGCGAGACGCCCGTTGGTTGGGTTCCACAATATGAAGATATTGACTGGACCGGGATGGACTTCTCGCGAGAGCGATTTGACGAGCTGATGAAGGTGGATCGCGTGGGCTGGAAAAAAGAGGTGATGGCCCATGAAGAGCTGTTCATCAACCTGCACGATCACCTGCCACCGGAGATGATTTACGAGCGCGAGCTGCTGATTTGCCGGCTGTAAGGCCTCTGAAATCTGCACCGTGAGGAAAGAACTTCTGCGGGCGGGCCAGATTTCATTTATATTAAAGAGTTCAGCGAAGCCCCAAGCACAACGAGGCTCCCAACCAAGGGTCTCTGGAGACTAATAACTTGGCGAAACCAACCGGAGACGCCAAGGGTGTTGTGTATTCCCAGCTGTAGTCCGTCGTCACGTTCTGAACGCACGTTCATTCAAGAAGGTTGCCATGCATACATCGGATCGCCGTCGCCGTATCCCTTTCTCCCAGGGTCTCTATCATCCGCACAATGAGCACGATGCCTGCGGCATGGGGCTGGTTGCGAGTATTCGCGGAGAGAAAAGCCACGAGATTATCCGGAAGGGGCTTGAGGTCCTGATCAACCTGACCCACCGCGGAGCGGCGGGTTGCGATCCCGAGACAGGCGATGGCGCGGGCATCCTGATTCAGATTCCCCATGTATTTTTTGCGCGCGAGTGCGGCGAGCTGGGCATGCAGTTGCCCGGGCCAGGCGAATACGGCGTGGCGATGTGCTTCCTGCCGGTGGACAAGCATAGCCGTTTGCAGTGCGAAGGCGTCTTTGAGCGCATCGCGCAGGCAGAGGGGCTGACGGTGCTGGGCTGGCGCGATACGCCGGTGAACGGCGATGCCATCGGCCGCGAGGCACGCGCGTCGCAGCCTTATATTGAGCAGCTCTTCGTGGGCCGGCCCAAGGGCATGGATGAAGAGACCTTTGAGCGGCTGCTCTATCGGGTGCGCCGCCGGACCGAGAACGAGGTTGCCGAGTCAGAGATCGAAGGCAAGGACGACTTTTATGTGCCGTCGTTTTCGTGTCGCACGATCATCTATAAGGGGCTGATGCTGGCTCCGCAGATTGAGAAGTTCTATTTTGAGCTGGCGAATCCGCTGGTGACGAGCGCGCTGTGCCTGGTGCACCAGCGGTTCTCGACGAACACCTTTCCGAGCTGGAAGCTGGCGCATCCCTACCGCTACGTAGCACACAACGGCGAGATCAATACGATTCGCGGCAACGTGAGCTGGATGAACGCGCGCCAGTCCATATTGGAACATCCAGCACATGGTGAAAAGATCAGCGATCTGTATCCGGTGATTGTGCCGGGCGGCAGCGACTCGGCATCGCTGGATAATGCCGTTGAGTTCCTCTACCAGTCGGGCCGTTCCCTGCCCCATGTAATGGCCATGCTGATTCCGGAAGCGTGGGCCGGCAATCCCGACATGAACGAAGACAAGCGCGCCTTCTACGAGTACCACGCCTCACTGATGGAGCCGTGGGATGGACCGGCGGCGATTGCCTTCACCGATGGGCGCGTGATTGGCGCAACACTGGACCGCAACGGTCTGCGGCCGGGCCGCTACATCGTGACCAAGGACGATCTAGTTGTCCTCGCGTCGGAGGCCGGCGTGCTGGAAGTGCCGGCGGAAGACATTCGCAAGAAGGGGCGCCTGCAGCCGGGACGCATGTTCCTGGTGGACACGGTGCAGAAGCGCATCATCTCAGATGCGGAGATCAAGGAACAGCTGGCAGCAAGACAA
>Ga0335085_10004102_pt1 | contig 24431 bp, 44 predicted proteins | sample Lox_Sample_45_FD_206712 | JGI IMG/M metagenome (GOLD analysis project Ga0335085, IMG submission 206712) | Soil microbial communities from Loxahatchee National Wildlife Refuge, Florida, United States - Lox_Sample_4.5 | ecosystem: Environmental > Terrestrial > Soil > Wetlands | place: USA...
TATGACCTTGATAGCCAGCATCGTCACAACCACACCAGCCAGCATCCCACCACAAATTGACGCGAATAACATCACACTTCCTCCAATACTGAGATCGTAACTTCTAACCTCACAAAACCAGCAGCACCACGCCAAGAACCACGACGATGAAGCAAACCGTCCGGTTAATGAACCGCTGAATGTCCTGAAGGTCATCCAGCTCCGTCCGCTCACGGTCCTTCATCACCCCCCCCCATTCAACCTCCCCATAATCTCATCGAACAAGCTATCCCTAAGCGCCTGTCCTCCGGCCGCATCCAGCGCCAACGCTGCCGCCTCATCCGACCAGCCAGCCGCAATCCGGCGTGCATCCGCTTCATCCGCCGCCTTTTCGGTAAACGCCGCCGCTTCCTCGCCGCTCAGCTTTCCAGCCAAAATCGCGTCAGAACACTTCTGAGCGTGCTCCAGCTCTTGCCGGCCGAACTCGCGCAGCGCCTCCCAATCAATGCCCGTCATTCTCAGCTTCCTCCACAGTCCAAATCACAGACGGGTCCTGATCTTCAGGAGAATCATAGTTGATCGCCATAAAATTCAAGAAATACCCCTTCGCTGCCGCCGGTTCTGCCCCAGCCCGACCTAAAACCCCCAGCCTCTCGGACACAAACCCCGCCACACCAAGGTAAACAGCCACAGGCATAGCTCCGGCCGCTAGACGCCCATTCAGGTAATCCAAAAATAAATCCGTCTCCCGCTGCGCCAGCTTCATTATAAAACCGTCTTCGCTTCCTTTCACCTCAAATCCTCCATGCTGTGTATCAACAATGCGACACTACCGGCCGCTCACAGCCAAACGCAACAGGAACATATTCCTCAAAAAATCCCGGAAAAAAAATAAAAAATTTTGAGAAAATGGCACAGAATTTCAAAATCAAAACTCAATCAAATAAAATCCACAATAAAATCAGCCACTTCCAGCAAAATCCCCTGAAAAATCACAGAAAAAATAAAAAATTGCCGATAAATGCGAATTTCCGCAACAAACAGCCGAAATCTAAGAAAAATGAGGAAATAACGCCAAAAAAGCCGATTTTCGACGAAAAATAAGGGAATGACCCAACAAAAAACCGCTTTTTGGCCAATTTGAAGCAATAACGGGTGGTGGATGGGTCCCTATCCACAGGCCGGCCTCCCGCATAGGAAAATCGCTTTTTGGGGCTCGGTAGAGCCCATGGCTGCCCTGGTCCGGTTCCTTTCCCGGCCCTGCGCCGCGCGCGCCGCGCCCCGACGAGCTGCGCCTCAGTCCTAACCCTGCGCCTGGGTCCAGTGTCCACCGCTACGCGCTGACGCGCTACGCCGCTGAATGTTCTCTCTCCCTGATTCGCATAGGCATATCATGGGGTTGCGAGGTCCACTTTCCATAATATGGATTCTCTGTTTCTAGGTGCCAGCCTTATCAATGGGTTAGCTTACACGGTTAGCAACGCCATGCCATGCCGTTAGTCCTGGCCCTGATCTGGCACGTCTATCAGCCGGGGCGGCGGCTCAAACGGCTTCAGGCATTGCGCCACAAGGTCCGTGATCGGGGCGCGATCCGGCGTCACGTGCTCCACGGTCAGGCTGCCGCTATGCACCACCTCGCTCTTATCAGCGTACCGGGCAGAGTATTTGCTCGCGCGCCATTGCAGAAACCTCGCCATTGCCGCTGCTTTCGCAACCTCTGGTCCAGTCTTTCCCTTGCAATCAGCCAGTAGTTGGTACGCCTTCGAGTCGCATGCCTCGGCCAGAACCATTAAAGCGGCTTGAATCCGTGCGAAGTTACTCTCGTCAGCGCGAGTCCACGCCCACACATCATCATTTCTGACGCGCCACAATCTGGCTATTTCCGTTGGTAAATACCCACGTTCGATGAGTTCGACGAATTCATCGATGGTATGATCGGACAATTTACCGTCGCGTCGTGGTGGCGGGGGGAGTGCTGCGACCGTGAAGGCTGGGTGGTTCTCATCTCCGCTTGGGATTGTTTGGGCGTGCTGATCTGGGCCGGGTGTATAGTTTGCGCGCTCGGCCCTGAGTCGCTCGCGCGTTGCGGCGGCATTGCGTCGCACATTTGTATGTTCCAGGGGATGAGGCGGGGCGAGATCCGGGATGCCGAGTGCTTGGAATGCCTCGGCGCGGACGGAATGCAGCGGGTGGTTCTGCGGTCCGATGTACTCTGTGTGTCGCTGCTTTGCCTGGGCGGCGAGTTCTTGCGTGAAGCTTGGCGGGTCTGCCTGGGTTTCTGGGGGGTTATTGTGCGGCTGGCTGCATGATGCTGGGGGTAGGTCTGCGGTCTGGGCCTTTGTTTGGCGCTTGGTCCACCAGCGTGCGGGCTTTTCTGTGTGTGGCATGGTTTGGGCTCCGGGTTTGTGTGCTGGTCCCGGTTTATCATGTTTCGGGGTGTTTTGAGCATACCCCCCAAACCCCCCCTAGACCGTGCGGCTCCAGCAACGATTTGGCCGCATGCCGTGCGGCCGTCCAAGGTGTGGCGTATGTATGCGCCACGGGGCTTATTTGCGCCAAGCTTGCAAGGCGGTTTGAGGCCGCGTGTGGCGATAACTGCCAGCATGCAATTGAGGCTACCAGGGGGGAATGCCTACCGCCCTGGCGGGGCTTGGCGACGGGTGGCGGTGCTGGTCAGTGGCCGGTGGTCCGGGTCGGAAGCCAGCTAGGTCAGGGCCTGTTGTGTCCAGAGTCGATCTGGACGGTTTCTAAGGTGTGTTTTATGCCTGTCTGCCGATTCTTGTGAAGGGGAAAATGATGGGTGGACACCGCTGCTACACACCTGGGCGAGCAAGCAAATTTACTGCGGGGAAACACCAAGCTGGTGGCCGGGTGTACGGGCGCAAAACAGGGGGCGGGATAAGGGCTGAGCCAGAGCCCGTCGCTGTTGTAATGTTCCAACACGATACGGCTGCCGGGCCGCGCGTGGTAGCGTTTTGGAAGGGGCGCAAGATTGTAGGGCATACAGAAAAGGGTTGCGCTCACGGGCTGCTAGATGCCGGGGCATCGCCTGATCTGGCTTGGACGCTTTATCAGAGCGACGGAAAAGTCATGCTGGCACACGGCGAGCACCTGAGCGATGTTTAGGCTTTCCCGGCTTGGGGCTGGATATGCTATGCCTGGGCGAGTTGTGGAGGCATAGCGCCGTGATTGCACCCTACGTTCACTATCTGGCCGGCGTACCCCCTCAAGGCGCAGCGTCGCTGGCTGGCAATGCAAGCGCTCCCCCTGGCGCGTCGTTGGCTGGCAACGCGCCGCAACCGAGCCCGGCGCAATTCATGCCTGGATACCAGGGAGGCTATAAACCTCCAGGCTATTCATATTCGATTGAGCCTGTCCCGGTGTACCATCACTTTTTTGGCGTGCCCGTGTTCGGCGGCTACCAGTGGCAAATACGGGTGAAGCCGCCGAGCCCCGCGCCTAACGTGACGCCAAACTTGGGCTCTTGGCCGGATGCGACGCCGTAGGAATATGTTCCTGGCTTGGCTTGTGCGGTTTTTCTTGCCAACTTCAACAGATTTATCGTAATGTGTAGCAGTAGCGCGACAGTTACGGCGCTAGGTGCCTGGAAATACTAGGCAAACCGTGGAGTAATACCATGATTCAGGTTCTTTATTGCATATCCCGCTACCCGCGCCGCGTGGCGCGCAAGCTGGGCTGGCGCAATCTAGACCGCAAGATTGCGCGACATGACGCCTACATGGCGTCGCGGTTTGAAACTTTCCCTAACTGGTAAGGTGCAGATATGATCCATGTTCTTTTCCGTTGCGCTATTACTAGGCCGCTTGGCGCGCGGCGCGTTGCAACGTGGCGCTTCTACAATAAGAATTGCAGCGGCAAGTTTAGGGCGGAGATTTGACATGGCGTACGCTGAAACAAAGGTTGAAGTTGAAGGCAAGATTTACCGGGTGATCTGGTCCTCTACGCGACACCTAGCTACCTGTGAAAAAGGCTATCTTGTCTATGATGATTGCGGCAAGATTTGCAAAAGCCCCAAGCGCAAAGCCGCTGCAATCTCGGCCTTCCAGCGCCAATTAGAACAGATATTTGCCCCAGGAAATGAAGGCATGAATGCGCGACTTGCTATGGTTATGAGCAACAAAAAATAGCGCCTTACCGTGTGCCGGGGCGAAGATGCCCCGGATCATGGCTAGACGCCACCCCTTGGATTTACCAGGGGGCACAAGAGAGGGAATTTTTACGATGGACGGAATGAATCAACTGTACGGGCGTAGCGCGCGTTTCGATCATGCGCACGTTTTGAGCGAAGACGAACTTCGCCGTGCCGCCCCTTCTATTTTCGCCGTGGAAGCACACGAATCGCGCTCTGAGCGGTTCCGGCCTATTCCTACCATTGAGGTGGTCCGGGGGCTGGCGCGCGAAGGGTTCATGGTCGTAGGGGCCAAGCAATGCCGGGTGAGCGATCCAAGCAAGCGCGAATTCACAAAGCATCTGCTACGCTTGCGCCGCGTTGATGAGGATCAATCCTTGCGTGTCGGCGACACGGTTTGCGAGATGCTACTCAAGAATGCCAATGACGGGAGCGCGGCTTACGACCTCATGGCTGGGTTGTTCCGCATCCGGTGCCTCAATTCTCTGGTTTCCCAAACAGCAACTCTCGATTCCGTGAAGGTTCGGCATTCCGGCGACGTGATGAACAAGGTAATCGAAGGCACCTATACCGTGCTGGAAGAGGCGCGTCGTACCCTGGCAGCGCCGGCCGATTGGTCTGGCATTACCCTGAATCATGATGAGCGCCACGCTTTCGGTGAAGCGGTGCGGGTACTGCGGTTCGGCGACGCTGACGGCGAAGTGACTACGCCAATTACGGGGGAGCAGCTTTTGAGGCCGCGCCGCATGGATGACAACGCGCGCGATCTCTGGACTACCTTCAACGTGGCGCAAGAAAACGCGATTCGCGGGGGGCTGCATGGGATCGGGCGCGATGCGAACAATCGCCGCCGCCGGGTGACGACTCGCGCCGTCAACGGCATAGATCAGGACATAAAATTGAATAAAGCGCTGTGGGTGCTGGCGCAATCCATGAAGGAACTCAAAACCGGCCGAGCGGCGGCGTAATCTTTCACCTATGGCGGGGATGAGAATCCCCGCCTTTTCGGAGATACCAATATGCACGGCATATATTATTGGCGCGGGAATTATGGCAGGCAAGAATTGCGATTTCTAAACTTTGCCTTGCCTTCGCAATTTTATTGGTGGCCGGATTGGCCAGATGAGCAATTCCGGAGCCTTTGTTTCTGGCTGGGTATGGAAGGGGAATAGCAATGAACAAGCAAGATTTGGCGACGCTTCACAAGGTCAAACAAGCGATACGGGATAAATACGCTTGGCCGAGGGGTTATCCTCTTTATGTCGTAATGACGGATGGCGAATCGCTCTCAATTGACGCGGCGCGCGAAAACTGGCGCGAGGTCTGCCGGGCTGTTATTTTTGGATGGAATCGGGGAACATGGTTTCCAGCTTGTGTTGAAATAAACTGGGAAGATCCGGATTTGTATTGCGTGCATTCTGGCGCGCGCATTGATGCGTTCTGGCGCGCGCATTGAATCGGCCTATGCGGAAGATGATGCGGGTGCCTAGCCTATATGCCGGGCTTTGAAGTAAGCCCGGATTATAGACTAGAAGCCTGGGCGTGGTGCCTGGGCAAACGTGGAGGGTTATTCCATGCTTAGAACCATCATTCTTTTTGCTCTCGCATGCTGGCTTGTTCTTATTGGGCTAGGCTGGCTTGTCGCCTGGACGATTCAGTGCGCCGGGGGAATGTGAGATGACGGACTTACACCTATATGATGGACCTTTTACGGAAGGCGCAGCAATTTACTATCGCGCTAGACGTGAGGCCATGGGCGAGCGCTTACAGGATCGGCTTGATCGTGAATATCTATACACGGCAATGTCTGAATCAGAATATGATGAGCGTTGCGCCGAGATAAAACAATTTGTCGAGGATGACACTCCCGGCATCAACAGCGCCGCTTTTATCAGTCTCGCAATGCAAGGATTAGATTGATGAAAAAGGCGAAACTGCTTAATGCCGCGCCGGACTGGAGCGTTTACAGATTTCACGATCAAGTGGCGGCTCACCTGGGTAACGGTAAAACTGTTTACCTAACGGCAGATGAGGCTTCAACTATCGCGCGCGCGCTCAAAAAAGTAGTGCGCTCAATAGACCGGGAATCATTTGCTGACTCAAACGTCGGAACAATTTCTGGCTCTTTTTACAGGAAACAGTAAATGGCCGGCGTGCTTAAATGGGGGTTCATTCCATCTTGCGAACTGCATTGTGCCAGCTTGCAAGATGGCGACGTACGGCACGATTTTTTTGTGCAGCCATGCACCATATCAGGGTGGCGCAGTGTTCATAGACTCACGACGCTATCAACAGGCAAATTACCTTGCCGTACATTCGATTGCGGCAATGGCATAGAATTCGCGCGCGAGATGGCGGAGAGATTAGCGCGCGCGATTTTTTTGGATGCTGCAATAGCTGGCCGAGCCACCCCTGTGCCAATTGATCCTAGCGTGCTGCAAAGCTAATCGCGGCTTAGACCAGGGGCTTTGTCCCTGGCCTATACAGCGAAAAGCTGGTGCCGGAATTTCCCGACATAGAATGGAAGGTGTACCATGTCGCAACGAGTTAGAATTCTTTGTCCGATGTGTGCGAGTAAAAACGTGCGCCGTGAGGCAACAGCGGAATGGAACCAGAAAAAACAACGCTGGGAATTGTCTACGCTTTTAAGTGCTGGACAGTGCCAAGACTGCGCGCGCGGGAATCTAGACCTTGTTGAAGTGCCAATTCGCAGCGCTTTCCTGCGGCCTTCAACCAATGGGTAAGTTACTATCTCTGTGCGAGTACCTAGCGGAGTCAGGTGGACTCCGCATGGCGCGCAATGGACGCCCGACGGACGGCGCGGGGGATCTGCGCGCCATGGGTGCTCCGTGGTGGCATCGCGGCTATTCATTCCGCCGCAAGCTATGCCGAGATGATTCCGGCCTATGTCCAGATGCTGCCGTGCTAGCCGCGTGGGAAGCTGGATATTTCCCCGGCTCTACCTCTCGCCCTGATCTGGGCGAGTTTTTAGAGGCCGTACGACGCGATATGGCGACGGGAGAGGTCCTGGCTGGCTTTCCTGGCGCGGTTGACCATGGAGAGCCTAGTGAGGCTTGTCCTACCCTGGCGCTTCCCCCTGCGCCTCCTGGCGCTATCCTGCGCCACCATGCCGGGCTGGCGGCATACCTCTATGAGCAGCGGTCCACCCGGATTAATGGGCGTTACGTGGGGGCCGCGCTGGCTGGGCTCATGGGCCAGCCTATCGCCGCGCCATTTAGGGCCGACGTGTTCCAGCCTGGGCAACGCGCGCCTCTCTGGAGCGTGGCGTGCGGCACGGCTGGAGAGCGTGACACGGCGACTGAGGCGTATCTGGCCGAGGTGCCGTTTTGAGCCCCGGTCCCGGCCGGCGGTTTGCCAGTGCCTGTGGCCGGGGCGCGCGTGCGCCGCCTTGGCCGATCTATCCCTAAGGGTTGGACAAATTTTTTTGAAAAAGCGAGTCGAAAATGGCGAAACATAAATGCAGTCGATGCGGGAAAATCTTTCAAAGTGGTGTGTCGGTCGTTCAACATATTGCCGCGAAGCATGGTGGCAACGGTCATCCGGTTCGAATGAAGCGTGAGCAGCGTCCACCTTTCGAGGATGATGACGAATCGATGGCGTCTCGGGCTGTGCAGGCTGAGATAGACATAGCCTGTGGATTTGGATCTGACGATGATTGGCTTTTACCGTAAGGAGAATGAAATGAGCGACTATAAGGATCTTTGGAAAGTTATTGACGCAGCTATGAACGATCCTTGCGCTGGCAATGTTGACCACGTTACAGATGCCGTGTGGGAAGCTCTCTCGGATAAAGCAAAAGGATTTCGGCGCTCTCCCGTTGCGATGACTACGCACGAATGCGCAGGCCGCGTCTATATCGCATGCGACGACGGCTCGCTTTGGCAAGCTGACGCGGGCGGCATGAAGTTAGTTGGTCAAATCCCGCAAGGAAAACTGCCATGACCCTTCAGGAAATCATCGAATACCTCAAACAACATGCCGATGAACGGCTAAGGCTGAAGGAAAACGTTCTACGCATCCACGACGCCGACGAACGAATTGCAGCATTCCATAAGCTGCCGGCCATCGCATCTTATGGGCGCGTGACATGCGAGGCCATTTCCAAGCGTCCAAACTCGAAAGGCCCAAATTATCTGTGGTTCTATGACAATATCAACATTCCTGGCACGGTCGCGGTCGAGAGGCGAATCATGGATGAAATGCGGCGGCTCGGGGATCTTACGTGAGGCCCCGCATTGAGGAAGCCAAGGCGCGGAAATATCCTTTCCGCGTCATGGTCTTCAGCTACCGGCGCAATATCTACAAGGTGTTCGACTGCCACCGCACACGAGAGCGAGCAGAGGGACAACTAAAAAGGATACTGCGAGAGATCAAAAACGGAACATTTGAAGGGATAAAGTGATGGACGTTTCCACTCTATCGACCGCCGGATTGCTTGAAGTAATTGGCTGGTCGCCCGCGAAATTTGCCGAAAAGCTCGGCAGGATTAACAAGCGAACAGCCCAACGCATGGCAAGCGGCGTAAACACAACGCCCGACAATGTGCGCAATTGGTTGATGTTTCTCGCGCAAGCGCATGTTGCGATGCCCTTACCTGAAGATTGGACACCGCCATGTCAGAGCTAGAATTCAAGGATCTGCGCTTTGAAGCTCACGACGGCACGCCGATGCCTCGGGGCCGGCCAGCGGCCATATTGCAGATCGATTCGGCCAAGAAATTCGTACTTTGTGATTCGCTTGGCTACTCTGGAAATGCCCGCGATCTGCACCAAAGCATGCAGCCAGAACATGCGTTGCCGTCTGGCGGAGGCTTATGGCTTCGCTGGCATCTGTTACACCCCCTTCTCACACCGTCGCAAGGTTGGTTATGAAAAACGTTTTGAAATGGATATTCGAGGAACTTACCGGCATCAAACTATGCCGACACGAATGGACAAAATGGGAACCGTACATGGGCGGTGTGTTTTTTGAACGCCGCACTTGTAAAAAGTGCGGCTATATTCAGGAAAAATCAATTTAGTCTTCCGGATCATGCCATGACATGCGCTTGAATTGAGACTGAACATTCGGGTCGGGAATATCCAAGTACCGGCCCGTAAATTTGTCATATTGAATTTCGCATGCTGATCCTTTGCGCCCGTATCGCCAATGCCGCGCCTTCCATACTCTCACGCTAGTTAAATCACGGGGCGTGTGGATGGTTATGCCCACGTCAGGCTTGTTCGCCCAATGCGCGCTACCGGCTATGTCATATGGGCCGGGAGCTTCGATGGCAGCGCCGTCCTTTGGCTTCTGCAATTTGTTTGGATGAGCCACGATCCAGACATTGCAGCCATGCCGCCGTCCGAACGCGCGCGCTCGCTGAAGGCAGCGGCCAATATATTGCGTCTCAGACAAATTACCCGCTGACAACTCCAACTCATTGAACGGATCTATGCACAAATCCGTCACGCCATAGCGGAGCACCGCACCGCGCCCGCGCTCAAGAATTTGATCCATGGAAGGCGGCTCTATTTCCGCGTCAGTGCAATGGCCGATCATGCGATGCTTCAGCCACACCAGCCACGCCCGGTAGGATTCATCGTTAAGCACCTCATACCCAGCCGGCGCGCTCCGGTTCGGCCGTACCATGGCCCCACTTAGGATCTCCACCATCTGCATTACGAATTCATCGAATGGTTCCATCTCCGGGGAAAACACGAACCATTTACGGTTTTCGTAACGCATGGTGTAGGCCATAATGTTCATCAAGAATTGGCTCTTGCCGCTATTCGGAATCCCCGTGATGACAATCACCCGGCCATCCGCCGGCCAATTGATTATGTTGTTCACCGCCGCCATCCCACTTCGCATTGTCGGCGGTGGCGGGAGCCTGCGGTAGGCCACCATCCGGTCCACGTCGATCTCTTGCACGCCATCGATAGGCCACGGCTGCGCCGCTTCAAGCGCCTCCTGCATTCCGGAAACGCCGTGCGCCTGCAGCGTGTCATTTGCATCCTTGCAGCCTTCAGGCCAAGTCACCCGCCAGCAGCGGTGACGGCCAAGCCGCCGCGCCAATTCCTCATGCAGCCTTCCTCCAGCCGCGTCGGAATCCCCAGCCAGTATGAATTTCTTCACCTTGCCAAGCAATTCCTCGTGCGTTTCCAGCGCATCAAACCGCTTGTCTTCCTGGCGCTCAGGATCGTCTTCATCACGCAGCTTGCCGGGCGAGCCATCCTTCAGCGTCACGGCCTGCGTATATCCAGCCTGCCACATTGCCATAACATCGGGCTCGCCCTCTACCCACCACACACAATCGAAATCCTCGATGCCATCCACGTTGAACAGCGTGGGTAGCGCCTTGAATTCCTGCGCCATGAATTTCTTCTCTTTGACGCCACGGTATTTCCTGTTCACCACCTCGCCGCGATATTTGTACGGAAACACCACGGCATCCGATTTACCGATCTTCCCAAACTTGTGATCTGGCTTGATAAAGACGCCAAACGCATCGACCGTGTCTTCATCAATTCCTCGCGCCGCGAACCACGCATAAACATCCATCGCAGGCTTCGCAGCTTCGGCCGGGATGGGCTTTGGAGGCACATAGCAGCGTTCTTTTTGCGGCCGGGCAGCTGGCGTAGCGGCATCATGCACGCGCGCCCCGATGGTGTGCCCACAAGACCCACGATGGCAGTTTCCCGTGAATCCTTGGCCGTCAGCGTCGATTTTTAGCGAGAAGGAATCCTCATCCTTCGCCTCGCATTGAGGGCAGCGCAACCGTGACTGCGCGCCTGGGTTCATCCGCTTTGGCCGGAGGCCATGCTGCAATAGCAATGCACGAAGATCGCTCATTTCTTGATCCAGTGTCCAATGTGCCAGCAATCACATTTCCGGCAATGCCAAGTGTTCATGCGCGCCCGGCGTTTTTTGGGGATTAGTCCAATAGCGGCTTCAGCGGCCTCCTGAGACGGGTATCTGTCTTTCCCGCACTCACTGACCAAGGAAGCTTCCATATCGCCCTCCAGCCTTTTCTCTGTGGCTTGGCGTGACATGTTCCAGTGGAGTTTGCCGTCGTTCATAGGCTCCACGACTCCCCTCGGTTCTTGTTTGGTTTGGATGCAAGATCCTGGCCGCGCTCTGCCGCTGATCTGCACCAGTTACGCCATGTGGCTGACCAATCCAGCTTCACGCCGTCTTTGCCCGGCTTGGATAGCCAGAAATCAACGAACCGACCCCGCACCTTCTGCGGATCTAGGCCAAGCGAAATCGCATAATCCGTTTCCGCGAGATTTGGATGCCAATCGACGTGAATCCTGCTTCCACGCGCAGATTTTTTCTCTGCGCGGCCTCTCGGTTCTTTCTCTCGGTTCTCTCTCGGTTCATCTATATTATTGCAAACGTCAGATCTGTCACCCTTCAGCGCACGAATTGTCACCCCTGGTGCGTCAGAATTGTCACCCAAGAGATCTGGCTGTTCGCACGAATTGTCACCCTCAGCAGCTTTGTCATCGAGTATTTTTTGGAGAATTAAACGACGGCGTTTCGTACGCCTGCCGCCAGCTTGTTCCTGCCATCCGTCGTCTTCAAGCCAACCCGCTTTAGTCATAAACGCGATGGCACGCTGCACGGATCTCTCGCTTTCCCCACAATGGGCCATGATGGTATCCATCGACGCGAAAATTCCTCGTCCGTCATCGCAGGCGAATGTGAACATGACGGAAGCGACATGTTTTACGAGAGTTGGAGTGCCGCAAGGTAATGCAAGATGAAATTGCTTCATGCGGTCATAGAATGAGATTCCAGACATTTTAACATCCTTTCTTGACGGCTTTGGATAATCAAGCTAAGGATGCCGTCGCGGCCTCGCTTGGCGTAGCTCCCTTGAGAGGTTTTTTGTTTCCTCCTTTTGTTGTAAGCAAACTTAGATCCCCGGCCCATCAAGCCGGGGATTTTTTTATGCCGTCTTCATCACTGGGTCAATCTGGCCCTGGTCGCATTTGCGGACGTAGGCAATCTTCAGATGATCGGGACAGTACGACCTGCCCCATAGTGCCGGCGATCCACAAAAATGAAAGTCTGGCTCTTTCGGCATGCCGATAGGCCAACTGCAAGGATGTTTGGAAAATTCTGGAAAGATCGGTTTTGTGGAATCTGCTGCTGGTAATGTTCCAGATTCTTGTTTCGGTTTCATCCTGGTGACTTTTGTCGTGATCATATGGTCTGGTCGTTTTTGTACTGGATTATCCCTGTTTGGTAATCCTTGTCTCCTCGCTCGACCTAGAATTGCGCTTTTTGATAATCCTCCAAATTGCATTCCTATTTGTGCCGCTGTTAGCTCTGGGTCTTTTTGTCGCCATAGTCGTTCCAGTTTTCGAGAATTTTCCAGGTTCCAAATATGGTTATTCATGTTTGCCATGTTTTTGTTCCTACTTGAAAAAATCTGCCAACTTACTGTCAAGCTGCTTTTCGAGGCGCTTTGCCTCTACTAGATCCTCCCCTCTGCGTTTCAGGAAAAAAGCCTTCTGCGCAGCCCGCAATTGTGCCGCCAGATGTGCGATAGTGTAGCCGACAATCAGGTGTTGCTCAAACTCCCTTGTCAGCTTTTCGATTTGTTCAAGCCTAGCAATAGAAAGGTCCTGCATTATCGCCTCGTTGCCAACGTCGTTTCAAAGTAAAATTCGACGCCAGGAATTGTCAAAGACGGCCTACCGTCCGCGTCTTTCGGTGCTGTTTTCAACGCCGCGCCGATCATCTCCACGTTTGGCATCATGTACTGCCGGGGAATTTTATCGACGTCGGCAATGCGCGCCTTCCACTTGCCCCGGAGCCCGCTTGACGTCCCGTAATCGCCACGCACAAGCGCCGGCTTAGTTGCCCGGGCCGCGATTTCCGCCGCTTCCGCCGCCTCCTGTTCTGCCATCATCTGCTGTTCAAGTTCATCGTCGGTAAGCGGTCGCCGCGCCGCCGCTTCCGCTGCTGCTTGTGCCGCCGCCTGGATGCGTGCCGCTTCCTCCTGCGCCATCCGCTTCGCCTCGGCCGCCAGATGCTCGTGATAAGCCTTCAGGAGCACAGTCAGCTTGTCGGTCACCTTGCGCATAGGATCTGCCAGCTCCGCATTCAGCACGGCATCAACGATCCTTCCGCCCTTCAGAAATGGTTCTTTTGCCAGGGTGTGGACGCTGCCCGGCTTGCCGTGGCAAGCGTCAATCTCTGCCTTCAGTTGAGCCAGCCGATCAGTGGCGTTCGCGGCAACCTCTGGCTTGTCGATGGACGGATATGAGGCAAGCCACGCTTCCGCCGCCTTCACCAGCTCCGCCGCCCGGTCGAATTTGAATTTGTACGCCTCCCGAAGCTGTGCCGGCAGGATCTCCAGATCCACGATCTCCGCCGGGTCAAAAGGTGGATTGTTGTGATGCAACATTTCATTCGCCATAAATCACCTCCAAATATGCGCGTGAAAGAGTATCCAGGCTGCCGGCGCGCTCTCGCAGCTTTTCTCCGTTGTCCTTGTCCTTGGCGATCATCGACGCCGTATCGCTCGGTCCCAGGCGCTTGCGATAGACCTTCTCGGATAAATCGCGCACTGTTTCGTCGTCGTAGAGCGATGCCTTTTTTCCTTTGCCGGCCATTTAGTCTCCTATCGGTGGAATTGATTTGAGGTCCAGCGGTTTGCGTGGATTGGCCCATGGGCTTTGCGGATCATGCAGCCTGGCATGAGTGGCGCGGGCCAGCATGAAATCATGCTCTTGTTGAGAGATGCGCCGCCCGAACAACCATACCTGCTGCACGCCGTCCGCAAGCTGCGGATCAAGGTGCGATATTCCAAGCGGATCATCATCCGCCCGTGCCGCCCACTCGTAAAGCAAATGTTCTCCCGCCTCAGTAGGAACGCGGAAAATACATGCCGCGACCTCCGGGCCGCCTTTCACCAGCTTTAGGGCGTAATAGCCTTCCTCCGGCTTGTCCGGGTCTCGCTGTTCGCCTCTCACCCAGGCCATTTATTCCTCCCCAGCTTCCGGCGCCGAGATCAGCGCAAGAGGCTGTTCGAGAAGCTCTGTAAGCGTGCGCAATCGCGCCGCTTCACATTTAATTTGATTTTCATTTTGGCGAATCGAAGCGAAGTGCCGCCACCATTCGCCAATAGGGACTTTTGCGCCGATCCGGATTCCCTCTCCATGTCCTCCGTCGGCGCTCGCAGAACGCAACATCAGCAAAAAATCAGGTGCTCCCTCATAAGCAAAGCCGCAAATGTTTGCGAACTCCCGCGCACTGATTTCCGCGATTATGCCATTTCCAGTTTTACCTAAAATCTTCACTTGTTCCTCCAAAAATGTCTCAGTGGTGCGACATTATTCTTGACGAAGCATCCACGCAAGTGTTTTAACGCTGCGACAGAAAACGTCTGGACCCGAGAGAGGTAGGACAATGTGAAACTGAAAGATTGGCTGGATTCAATAGGTAGGACGCCAGGATGGCTTGCTGCTGAAATGGGAATCCCGCGCTGCAAGCCCTACCGATGGATAAAGGGCGCAGAACCAAGGGCAGGGGAAATTGCTAAAATAGAGGATTTATCGGATGGAAAGGTCACGGCCATTGATCTCGCAAGTGAAGGAACATCGAATGTCAGACGAAACCCCGCAATCGGGACACAACGTACCCGACAGCGAAAAGCAAAAATACTACCGGCTGGCACTGAAGGCCAAGCAGGTGGCGGAAAAGGCCGCCGAGGAAGCAAAAAAGGCCAACGGAGCCTTTCGAGCAGTCCTGAAGGAAGCGAAGGCGGCGGGGGTGATGCCTGAGGCCATCGCCTATGCGCTGAAATGCCGCACGCTGGACAGCGACGAACTGGCGCAGCAACAGCGCGAGATCTGCCGGATGCTGGCGCTTTCTGGGGTATGGCCGTCCATTCAGGACGATCTTTTTGCCTCCTATCTGCCCAAGGTTGACCTGACGGCCGAGACGACGGCGGAAGTCGCCTACGACCATGGGCATAGCTGTGGCGTGAAGGGCGAGAACCGAGACCTCAATCCACATGTGCCCGGCACCGACCAGTGGGAAGCGTGGGATCGTGGCTGGCTTTCGGGCCAGGGCGACAATGTGGCGAAGATGCCGAGCGCCAAGAAAGGGCCGGCCAAGGGGAAGAAGGCAACGTCAAAGGAAGAGCCGCCGGAAACGCAGGCCGGAACCGAACTTGATACGTCATACGAGCCGCCGCTCTGCGAGGACGACGCGCCGGAGGCAGCGAAGCTTTTTGACGAGTAAACACAAAGGAGGAAACAACGTGACCAAAGTATCTGAAAAACTGTTTTTTGAATTCATGAAAACATCGGCCGTAGCTGCCGGAGAACCCGTTTCTGACGCTGAACTGCGTGAGATGATTGCTGAAATCTACGGCGGCGTAGCAGCGGGAGAAGATGAAGCGCGAGAGATAATCGAGAGCGCGCGCTCCATAATGTCCGCGCTTTTCATGGCGCTTTTGCCGATGCCAGACGAAGTTGGGCAGGCGATCCGCGAGGTTTGGGATTCATACGGAGACAATGCGACTCTCGGGCCGGTGGAAACACAGGAAATCTGGAAAGCCGCTATCGAGGCAATACTGAAATGACCCATGTAAAAAGAGTCTGCCTGAACAAGGCAGAAATGGCCTGCCTTGTGATGGAGGCGACGTCCGATATAAAGCGTCCGGTGCCGGAAGCGCAACTTGCGTTTGCGATGTTTGAGGCGCGCTATCCTGACGACGCACAGCTCATAATGAGGGTGGTCGATACCTTAACCGCTTATTTCGTCAAGCAGCTTAACGAGGCAGAGGACGTTCAATGAGCCTGATTATCGGCATCGACCCTGGATCTACCGGGGCGATTGCGTTCATGGAAGGTGGCAAACTTTTTGCCATTCACGACATGCCGGTGATTGAGGTGAAGATCGGCAAGACAATGCGTGCCAGAATCTCCCCGCATGGCATCCACGCTTTGCTAAAAGGCCACAACCCGGAAATGGTAGTGGTAGAACAGGTAGGCGGCATTACCGGGCAAAGCGCGTCAGCCGCTTTTACCTTCGGCCACGGAGCCGGGATTCTTATCGGCGTCGTCGTCGGTCTCGAATATCCATTGACAATGCTGCCGCCTCAGCGATGGAAGAAGGCGGCCGGCCTCCCAAAAGACAAAGGGGCGGCGAGGATGCGGGCGCAACAACTATGGCCTGACTTCCACAATCGTTTTTCCAAAACCAAGGATGACGGCCGCGCCGAGGCGGCACTCATCGCGCGCCACTATTGGCAATCAGTAACCGTCAAGTCAGAAGTATAGGAGAGAATTTATGAATATCGACGATCTTACTTATGGTCAAATGAAGGAAATAGCTAATCGTTTTGGTTTTGTTGCGCCGCAGCAACCGAAAGAGCAAACCGACAATAAATCACTCAGCCTGCCAACTCCGGTGATTGTCTGTACTGATAAGTGTGGTGTTGTTTTTGGTTACACGACAAATTACCACGGCGATCAAATCACACTCACACAAGCGCGTATGTGTCTTTACTGGTCAACAGAAGTTGGCGGCGTTTTCGGATTGGCGGAGAAAGGTCCAACAAAAAACTGTAAGATATCAGCAACTGCTCCATCATTAATGCTTAATGGCATAACGGCAGTTTTCGCCGTGGACGACGTAGCTGAAAAAGCGTGGCTGCACGCGCCGGTCCAAGGCCGTTAATATGTCGAAAATTCTACGAGGAAGTAAAATCATGTCGCGTAGCTCCAGCTACGGCTATGGCTCCGGCTCCAGCTCCGGCTACGGCTATGGCTCCGGCTCCAGCTACGGCGACGGCTACAGCTCCGGCTCCGGCTACGGCTCCGGCTACGGCACCGGCTACGGCTCCGGCTCCGGCGACGGCTCCGGCTACGGCACCGGCTCCGGCTATGGCGACGGCTCCGGCTACGGCTCCGGCTATGGCTACGGCTACAGCTCCGGCTACAGATCTTCTAATCTAGAAAATTCATAAGGAAAATCATGTCTGATCATTCCAACGTCCCAGCCGCACCTAAGCGCGCTGATTTCGTGCCTTTGAACAAGGTCTCCAATCTAGCCGAACTGTTCCGGCATCCTGATTTCAAGCAGCGGCTTGCCGCCGCCGTACCCAAGCACTTCAATTCAGAGCGGTTGTTGCGCACGATGGTGCAGGCCGTCCAGAAGACGCCCAAGCTGGCGGAGGTCAATCCCATGTCAATGCTGGGGGCCTGCATCACCCTGGCCGCGCTGGGGCTGGAACCAAATACGCCGCTGGGGCACGCTCACCTGATTCCATTCGAGGTGAAGAAATTCAATCCGGCCACCCGGCAACGTGATTATGTCCGCACCGACGTGCAAGTCATCATCGGCTATCCTGGCTATCTTGACCTGATCTATCGCGGCGACAAGGTGGAGGCGATTCACTGCGACGTGTTCTGGCAGGACGAGGTGGAGAGCGGCGCATTCAACTACGAATATGGCTCCAAGAAGCACCTGACCCACCGGCCGAGCGGCAAGCGACGCGCACCCGGCGAGCAGCCGGCGGGGGCCTATATGTACGCGACCCTGAAGAACGGCGGCGAGGAATTCACGGTAATGCACCTCGCGGATCTACATGCCATCCGGGCTCGCTCCCAAGGCTTCCAGGCCGCGATGTATGCCTATGACGATGCGAAGCGGAACAACAAAGATCCGGAGAGGGACAAGAGGTATTCCGAGGCTCCATGGATCAAGCATGATCTGGAAATGTACAAGAAGACCGCCCTGCGCTCCGGCCAGAAATGGCTTCCCAAGAGCGTGGAGCTGGCTGCTGCCATCACCATCGACGGCGAGGCCGAGACAGGCGCTCTGGACTTCAGCAAGATCATTGAGGGCAATCAGGTACTTGATGGGGCCTATGAGGCCGATTCGGTGCCGGAACTCACGGAGGAACATACGGTGCCGCTGGATCTGAAGGTAGGCGACAAGGCGACATTCGACCCGGCGACCGGCGAGATTAAGGCCGCCCGCGAGACGGCTCAACCACAAGCCAAATCGGCGCAGAAAACCGCCAAAAAAGAGCCGGAAAAGGCAGAAAATAGCCTGCCCGCTGCTGGGTCCAAATCGTCCCAGTCAGCCGCCGCAACCAAAACCGAAAAACCGGCGGTTTTGTCAACCGCGACATATCCGCTGTTCAACGCCTTCGGCGAAGAAGACGACGGCCCGAGCGGCCCGGCGACGGACCCTGTGGCTTTTGCCGAGCGGTTCGCCAAGGAATACGGCGATAGCGACGAGAGCGGCCAAGAGGCACTGCGCGAATTCAATGAGGATTCGGTTGAACGCGCCGCTCTGGCATCGGAGGAGGCACAGGAGATTTTGAACAATGCAATATCTCCAGCCAAACCAGCCGTCGTGAATTTTGAAGAACTATACGACATTCCAATCACCAAGACAGATCGAGGCGTTTGGAATCAAGTGGAGTGGGTGAAGCAGGCCAAGGCAAAAATGTCTGAAATCCAGCATCCAGGATATCTGCGCGAATTCGCCAAGGTGAACGGGGCCAAGGCCAATTCACTCAATACTACGGCGCGCACGGTTTACCATAATTATCTCGATGGATGCCTTGCGAAGCTCGGTGGTCTGCCGGAGGAACAAGAACAAGGGGTGCCATCGACATTTGATGAACCGCCGGCCCCAGAGCAAGGCGACCCTGGATATGTAGCCGTACCGGAAAATGAAGACCCCTGGATGCTGGTCGCGCAAAAACTCACCGAGGATTTTACGGCGGCGAAAGACGTTCACGAACTTGAGGCAATATCGAAAAACGTGGCCGTGAAGGCCCAACTGCGCCAGCTAAAGGAAGCGCGGCCCGATCTCGCTAACCAGCTTGAAGATTTCTATTCACGTCGCTTCGATGATCTGAAGGGAAAGCGCAATGCTTAAAAAATTACTTGTTGCGGCTGCGCTCCTGATCGCCCCGGCGGCACATGCACAAACATGGTACGTCGAAGACAACTATCAGCACCAATGCGCCGTTTTTGCCTGGAACGGCCTGACAACACCATATGAAGTAATCGCATGGGTGAACGCCAACGGCGGTATTGCTACGCATGAGAATGTGCCAATGCCTCCGAAGAAAGAACACGCTTCAGGGAGCACCGTGGAGATCGTGGATATTCATCCCGGAGCCGAACCTGAATTCACGATCCCGTTTTTTTCCTCGGTGGACGATTGCATGACCTATGTAATGAGCACGCATGTGGTGCCATAATGCCCCTCTCTGACGACGTGATCGCTCGGCTTACGAATGCGTTCTATAGCGAATTTCCCATGATTCGTCGTGACGATAGAACGCGCCTACTCATTGCCGAACTCGAAAAGACTCACGAAATTGTGGAGCGCCGACAGCAAGACGAGGAACGCCGCAAGCACCAAGAACGACTGCTTGAAGCGAGCCTTTATAGACTAAACGACATAATCAAAAGGGCTAGGGACTAGCCTGCCAGGATGGCCGCAGCAACACGGGTTGCGCGGCTTCCTACCTGATGCCACCACGCGCTATTCTTCAGAGCGTCCACAGCACCGGGCCAGTCATGCACCAGCATAGCATGGAGAAATACCGGCCAATCCGACACCAGCTTGCCCGGCCCCATGTTGAAGCCAAGGTTTAGCATCTGGCGTTGCCTGACCGGAGAGAGCGTTCTCCACCACGGAATTGACATATCGAAATAAGCCGCACAGCGCGCTATGTCATTCTGGCAAAGCATCACCGCTTCATCGCTGGATAGCCCGCACCCGGAAAGATTTCTGCCGATCCCGACCGTTGGATTGCCGAGCACATGAGAGCCGGCCCTGATCGGCATTCCTGTTTTGTCGTCATAGACAAAACGCATTAGCTTTTCGTCGGTGGTGAGCTGCGCTACCAATGCCGCCATATCGAAAGTGTCGGTCATGGTGCTATACTTTCGAGTTGTTCCTTCAAAATGAGAGCCGGCCACAAGCATGGACAGCACCAAACGAATTCCTCCCATGGCATTTCATATTCCACGAGATTTTCGCCACCATAGGCCACGGTAATGGCAGGCCCCTCATTCCGCATTTCAAACTTATAGGAAAATTGCGGATGGTTGCGCTTCCAGCGAGGGAATGAAAAAACCTGCGCGCCAAGATCGTCTTTGTCTTTCATTTGCTGATTTCCAGTTCCCAAACTTGCAGGACTCGCCCTGCCGCGAAAAAATCCCAGGTAGCCCATTGTTCCATTCCCCAGCTCGTGCCTGAGAATGGGCCATCGTATTGATCGAAGCACACGAAATGATAACCCCATGGGCTATCGTCGCCGTCCGGTCTCCATTCGATTTGGTTCTGCTGACCTACGCGCAGATCCACACAAGCCACGCATGCCGTGAATCCTGATATAGCCCCGCTCACGGTCTCGCGGTTCATGGGATCAATAGGAATGACGGAACGAAGATAATAGCCAGCAATCGGGTTCTGCTGCCACCATGCGAACATTTGGTTCGGATCTGTGCCCTGGTCTGTGTACGGATTGCCGGGAACATAGCCTGTCACGTCAGAATAAATTGAGACGGCAAGATCATCCGAGATCGGCGTGTAATTGCCGTCGATGGCACCCTTATGCGTCAGTACGTAGTTGATGCAGCCGGTGGGCACGCAATCTCCGCATTTGTCATTGTGCCCGGTGCAGCGCTGTATATTGCCAACACGCCCCCAGGCCAAAGGGGGAGGACACGCAAGCCCTGGTCGCGGATGCAGCATCGCTGGCGACCATCCCTTGTGGACACCTAACTTCATCGCGGCGAGATCGACAGGCTGAAGTCTTGGCATTTTTCTCTCCCAATAAGCAAAAAGGCCGGGGAGATAGCCTGCCCCGGCCTTTCGTTTAGATTTTCATCGCGCTTACACGCCGCTAAGAACTTGCCGCGCGGCTTGTAAATTCTCCGCCTGGGCCGGGGTTGCAGATGCCGCCGTGAGAATTCCGACTGCCTGATAAATTGCCGGAGCCAAAACAATCATGGCCTGGATGACCTGATTGATGAACGGCGGAATCGCCACTCCGGCAGTCTGAAGCGCCGGCAGAAGTGAATTCAGCAAGCTCCGAATCTGCTCCACGATGGGTAGTGCCGAACTCTGTAGCATGCCCGTGGCAATCGAGCTGATAAGCGCAATCGCTGTCTGCGCCTTGTCGGTAAATGCGACGGCCTTATCGACCGGCAGGCCCAAAGCCTGCACTACGCCGACGATGACAGAGAGGCCGTTTTTCAGATAACCAAGATCGGTCACAACGGCCTGCGATACCGTGGCGACGTTGAAGCTGCTCAGGGTTTTGCAGCCAGCGAGCCCGGCAGCGGCAAGAGCCAATCCACCGCAGCTAAGTCCGAGTTTACGACGGTTCATCGAAGTTCTCCTTACTTTCCTGGGGATGGTGCCGTGGGCGACATGCCAACGGCGGCAAGTTTGGTAAGCGTGGCGCTGGTCACGCGAGCGGTGAGATCCTTGGGCGTCGTACCTGCCGCCTCTGCGGCTTTTACAAGCTGACCGCTGACATTATCTAGTGCTCCCGCCACCGCATCGCTCACCAGCAGAGGCTTTTTCTGCGCCGCTGCCGCAATCAGAGCATCAAGCGCAATATCGGCAAGCGCTTGGACTCCGTTTGTTACATGCTGGGCAGATGCGGCCGTGGAAAACAGCTTGAAGTGAGAAATCAAGACCTTGCTGACCAGGGCCACAATTACCGGCATCGCCACAGTTGCGATGCCAACGGCGGCCTGCGTCAAGGAAGAAATGTCAGTCGGCGTCATTTCGTCATTCCTTTCTGCGGTGCGGTACTTGACCTATAGTACACACCTGCAAATTACGAAAGCATGCCGCGCCAGTGTGACAGGAAACTTAATGTCCAGGCGGGTTTGGGTGGCGTTGAAACAAATCATTCAGGATGCCTGAGAAAAACGAAAAGGCAGCAAGAACGGCCGCTCCAACGAATCCATAGAGCTGATTCCACGCTGCGCGGGTCGCGCTCTCATGCACCATTTTCTGCTCAAGAACGGCCATCCTGGCGTAGAGCGCGGCCATTTCTACTTTATGACTCTCGTCATTCCGCAAAAGCCATGCCTTCAGATCATCAATTTTTCCAATGATGCCTTCCAAGCGCCCTTCAAGATAGTCCACACCATGATCGTTCATTACCATCTCCTACGGGGTCACGGGATTTACTGGCGTTGGATCTACAAGCACCGGATCGACTGCAATTGCAGGCCCAGCCGAATTTGTTGCATTGTCAGGAATAGCCGCATCTACTTTGCCAATCGTCATAGCATTATCGGGATCTGCGACCACGGATTCGTTCGGTGGAACAGTAATGCTTTGGCCTGACGTCAATTTAATTCGATTCAAGACGTAGCCTTTTCCAACCGTGACGGGCGTGGCGTTCCCCTTCTCGTCTGGCAGCATGATCGTGCAAGTATCATTGCAAATTACGGCGTAACCGTCTGGGTCCACTTGCCCATACGAGGCCAGCGGCAAAAGAAAAAATCCTAGAAAAATAAACATCAATTTCATTTTCCGTCTCATTATCGCACCCATGTAATTGCTATGACACCCTGCGCTCCAGCGCCACCAGCTAGGCCAGTTCCATTTCCATTTGAATAACCGCCGGCACCGCCGCCGCCGCCGTAATATCCGCCAGCACCTCCATTATCTCCTGACGTAATACTTGCAGATATTACAGCACCACCACCACCACCGCCGCCGCCTCCAACGCCGCCGTTTAGATCCGTGCCCGTTCCGCCCATGCCGCCAGCGGCAGCGGTGGTTCCTCCGTATCCGCCACCACCGCCACCACCATTGGACCCAGCACCACCGGGAGAACCATCTGACGCACCACCAGTTCCCTGTCCAGATCCAGCAAAATTTCCACCACCTGTGCCGCCAACAGCAGATATGTCAGATTGTCCATTGGTGCCACCGCCGTTGCCGCCACCACCTCCGCCGCCCATTGTCGCTCCGGTGCTTGTAGTGCCTGTTCCCCCTGCCGCACCAGCTCCATTTGGACCACCAGCACCACCACCTCCAGCCTCATGCCAAGATCCGATGCCGCCTACTCCACCAGCATTTTTCGTTGATCCTATTGCGCCAGTTGTACTACCTCCGGTGCCGCCACCGCCGATGTCATCCGCTCCCCCTCCTGGGTTTGCCCCGACGCTGGAAGCCGCTAAAGAAGTCCCATTAAACCACGTCGCAGCTCCAGATGCACCGGCGATCCCGTCGGCACTTGCGCTTGCTCCGGTGCCACCTGTTCCAATGCTATAAAGCGCCGTGCTTCCTGTTATCGTTAAATTTGTAACGGCAGAATAACCGCCACCGCCGCCAGCACCGCCGCTGGCTCCATTTGCGCCACCCCCACCACCACCCACCACCTGAATCGTATTCGTGGAGGTAAAGCACGGGTCCACCGTCCATGTGCCGGTTCCAGTGGCCGTCAAAAGTGCTGTGTAGGTCCCGGTCGTGCATGTGGACGAAATTGTTCCGGTGGAGACATAGACGATTTCCGCCTGTCCGCCGGCACCGGGGCCAGCGACTGCCGTTCTGCTTGCGCCACCACCACCGCCGCCAGGATAACCACCAGTGCCACCTTTTCCGCCGCCGCCGCCACCGCCACCACCTAGCCATGTGCTTGTGCCATTGCTGGCTGTCCCAGTGCTCGTGGTGCCAGTACCGCCTTTTCCACCGCTATTGTTGTCACCCCATCCCCCGGTGCCACCCGTGGCCGTAGTCGGGCTCAAGCCACCAATGCCTACACCATCAGGCCCAGCCGCTCCACCTCCGCCACCGCCACCGCGATTAGTTGCCGTGCTAGTTCCGCCAGATCCTCCAGTATATGTCGTGCTGCCCACGAAAGAAGAAGCCGAATAGCCACCGGGGGCAAGAAGCGTGTTCGTCGCCACTACCCACGTATCGCCGCCTGTCCCACCAGCAGATCCAGATGCCGACCCTCCAGTGCCTCCAGCCCCGAGCGCATAAGTTATCGTTCCAACCGTAGAGAGGTTGAAATTCGTGATGGCAGAATAACCACCGCCGGCCCCGCCGCGCTGAATTGATGGACCACCGCCGGCCCCGCCGCCCCATGCGGCAATAAGCGAGGCTGATGTAACGCACGGAGGCACGGCCCAGGTTGTGCCGGAAGTAAGAAGTGCCGTATTCGTGGAAACCGATGTTCCTAAACACGTACCTGTTCCAGAACTTGTGCCCGGAATAGGTACATTCATACCTAACCAAGAATGAATATTTGGAACCGAACTCGGAA
>Ga0335085_10004103_pt1 | contig 24430 bp, 18 predicted proteins | sample Lox_Sample_45_FD_206712 | JGI IMG/M metagenome (GOLD analysis project Ga0335085, IMG submission 206712) | Soil microbial communities from Loxahatchee National Wildlife Refuge, Florida, United States - Lox_Sample_4.5 | ecosystem: Environmental > Terrestrial > Soil > Wetlands | place: USA...
CTCGCGCCCGCGGACACCCAGGAATACCTCGACTTCGGTCTATACGGCTTCGCGCTGTCGCGCTTCTCGGGTCTGTGGGTCGGCTTCAAGGCGGTGACCGACACCATCGAACTGACCCGTACCGTGGACGTCGATCCGACACGCGTGCGCATTGTGCTGCCGACGGACGTGGAGCTGCCGCCCGGTGGCCTGAACAGCCGCGGCGGGGACTTCTTCCCGCTGCCGATGGAGCGGCGCGTCGTCGACTTCAAGCTGCCGGCGGCGCGGGCGTTCGCCCGCGCGAACGGGCTCGACCGCGTGGTATTCGACAGCGAGCGGCGCGCGCTTGGCATCGTCACCACCGGCAAGGCCTACCTCGACGTGCGCGAGGCGCTGCGCGAGCTCGGCATCGACGCCGCCCGCGCCCGCGAACTCGGCGTACGCCTGTACAAGGTGGGCATGGTATGGCCGCTCGACACGGACTCGGCGCGCGCCTTCGGGCGCGGGCACACCGAGCTCCTGTGCGTGGAGGAGAAGCGCCCCGTCATCGAGGAGCAGCTGACGCACGCGTTCTATCACGAGAACGCCGCCGAGCGACCGCGCATCACCGGTAAGACTGACGAGCGTGGCAACACCCTCAAGCCGGCGCACGGGGAGCTGTCGGTCAACCTGGCCGTCGACATCATCGCCCGTCGCCTCGAGGCGCTCGGGCTGGTGGACGCGAACCTCGCGGACCGCATCGCTGCCATACGACGGCGGCGGGCGAATACCGTGCAGCTGCCGGCGACGAACCTGATCCGCACCGCCTACTTCTGCTCGGGCTGCCCGCACAACACCTCGACCCGAACGGTCGAGGGTAGTCTCGCCTTCACCGGGGTCGGCTGCTATGGCCTGGTGCCGATGCTCATGCCGGACCGCAAGACCGAGTGGGCGGCCCAGATGGGTGCCGAGGGGACCCTCTGGGTCGGGCTGCACAGTTTCATGGACATGCCGCACGCTTTTCAGAACCTGGGCGACGGCACTTACTTTCACTCCGGCATTCTCGCCGTGCGCCAGGCGGTGGCCTCCAAGGCGAACATTACCTACAAGATCCTCTACAACGACGCCGTGGCCATGACTGGCGGCCAACCGATCGACGGGCAGCTGTCCGTGGAGGACGTCGCCAATCAGCTCTACTGGGAGGGCGTTCGGCCGATCGTCATCGTCACCGACGAGCCGGACAAGTACTCCCCGAGCGTGCGCTGGCCGGCCGGCACCACCGTGCGCCATCGCAAGGAGCTCGAGCTGGTGCAGAAGGAGCTGCAGCAGGTCAAGGGGACCTCGGCGCTGATCTACGACCAGACCTGTGCGGCCGAGAAACGCCGGCGCCGCAAGCGCAACACCTTCCCCAACCCGCCGAAGCGCGTGTTCATCAACCAGGAAGTCTGCGAGGGCTGCGGCGACTGCAACAAGAAGTCCAACTGCGTCAGCGTGCAGCCGCTCGACACCGAGTTCGGGCGCAAGCGCAAGATCGACCAGTCCAACTGCAACAAGGACTACAGTTGCCTCGACGGCTTCTGTCCCTCGTTCGTCACCGTGCACGGCGGCGGCCCGCGCAAGGGCGAGGCGGCCAGCAAGCCCGAGGAGCTCACACAGCTCTTTGCCGCACTGTCGGCCCCGCCGGCGGCGCGCCTCGATGACGTCTACAACGTGCTCATCACCGGGATCGGCGGGACCGGCGTCCTCACCGTCGGTGCCATCGTCGGCATGGCGGCGCACCTCGACGGCAAGGCCTGCAGCGTCATGGACATCACCGGCATGGCCCAGAAGGGCGGGGCGGTGGTCACCCACTTGCGCCTCGGCGCTTCCCGCGAGCAGCTGTTCGCGACACGCCTGTGGCAGCAATCGGCGGACCTCGTGGTGGGATGCGACCTTGTGGTCACGACCAGCCAGGCGACGCTCGATCTGGTGCGCGGCGACAGCGCCCGCGTTCTGGTGAACAGTGACGTCGTGCCGACAGCACAGTTCCAGGCGAATCAGGCGCTCGACCTCAGTCAGGACAAGCTGCTTGGCGTGCTGCGTCAGTGCGTCAGCGCCGAGCGCCTGTTTGCAGTGCCGGCGACCACGGCTGCCGTGCGCCTGATGGGCGACAGCATCGCTACCAACGTGTTCATGCTCGGCTACGCGCTGCAGCAGGGGTACCTGCCAATCGGGCTGCCCGCGATCGAGCAGGCAATTCGTCTCAACGGCGTGGCCGTCGAGCAGAACCTGCATGCGCTCAACTGGGGGCGCCTGGCGGCTGCCGACCCGAAGCGCTTCGCCGAGCTGCTGGGGCAGGCCGGGGGCGGCGATGCCGGCGCCGAGCCGCCGCCGTCCCAGACACTCGAGCAGCTGATCGACACGCGTGTGCGGCATCTGACGGCATATCAGAACGCCGCCTATGCCAAGGACTACGCCGACTTCGTGGAGCGGGTGCGCCAGGCCGAGAATACGCGCGTGCCCGGCTCCACCAGCATCACTCGGGCGGTCGCGCTGTCGCTCTCCAAGCTCATGAGCTACAAGGACGAGTACGAGGTCGCGCGGCTCTACAGCAATGGCGATTTTCTGCGTCGCCTGCGGCGTGAGTTCGACGGCAACTACAAGCTGCGCTTCCACCTGTCACCGCCGATCCTCAATCCCCGCGATCGCGTTACCGGCCAGCCCCGCAAGGTGAGCTTTGGCGGATGGATGCTGCCGCTGTTCGGGCTGCTGGCGCGCCTGAAGGGGCTGCGCGGCACGGCGCTCGACCCCTTTGGCTACACCGCCGAGCGCCGTACCGAGCGGCGCCTGGTCGGCGAGTACCGTCAGACGATCGAAGGCGTCCTGCCGGTACTCAATCGTGAGAACGCCGAGCTCATCACGCGCATCGCCGCGCTGCCCGACATGATCCGCGGCTACGGCCACGTGAAGGACGACAACCTGAAGAAGTACGCCACCAAGCTCGCGAAGCTGCTCGCCTCGTTCGACTCGGTGGCGCTAGCCAAGACAGCCTGAGGGGGAAGCATGAGCCGATTCGGATACAGCGAAGAGCACGATCAGTTCCGCCAGACCTGCCGCAGCTTTTTCGACAAGGAGCTCGAGCCGCACTACCGCAGCTACGTAGCCAAGGGCGGCGTCGATAAGGAGTTCTGGCTCAAGGCCGGGCGGGCGGGACTGCTCGGGCTGTGCATACCCGAGGAGCTCGGCGGCCCGGGAGCCGAATTTACCTACAACGTCATTCTGGCCGAGGAGCTCGGCGCCTCGATCGGCTCGGCCTATACCGGCAGCTCACTGATGGCGGACCTCGCCACCTACATCATCATGGGCTTTGGCACGCCGGAGCAGAAGCGCCGCTATGCGCCGGGAATTCTCTCGGGAGAGGTCAGCCAGGCGATGCCCCTCACCGAGCCGGACGCGGGCAGCGATGCGACCGCGATCAAGACCACCGCCGTGCGCGACGGCGGTGACTGGGTCATCAACGGCGAGAAGTACTTCATCTCCAACGGCACTTCGGCGGACGTTCTGTACGTGGTCGCCAAGACCGACCCCACCAAGCGCGGCGCCGGCATGAGCCTGATCATCGTCGATGCCAGCACCAAGGGCGTGACGCGGGCAAAAATCCCGCTGGTCGGCTGGAGCCACGGGGACACCGGCGCGCTCAGCTTCAACAACGTGCGCGTGCCCGCGGCCAATATCCTTGGCGGCGAGGGGCAGGCGATGAAGGTGCTGATGAGCACTTTCATGGAGGACCGGCTGCAGATCGCCGCGCGCAGCATCGGCGCGGCGACCCTGGCGCTGCGACTCACGATCGACTACGTGAAGCAACGCAAGGTCTTCGGCCAGCGCGTGGCGGACTTCCAGAACACCCAGTTCGTGCTGGCGGAGATCAAGACCGACATCGAGGTCGGCCGCACCTTCCTCGATCACTCGATCGTCAAGGCGCGCGAGCACAAGCTGACGTTCGCCGAAGGCGCGATGCTCAAGTTGTGGACGACGGAGATGGAGGGTCGCGTCATGGACAAGTGCCTGCAGCTGTTCGGCGGAGCCGGACTGATGCAAGACACGCCCATCGGGCCGATGTACACCGCGGCGCGCATCCAGCGCATCTACGCGGGCACCTCGGAGTTGCAGAAGGTCTCGATCGCCAAAGACCTGCTCGCCTGACTCCGCGGGCTGCCGCCCGCTCACATCGTTGACAAAAGCGCGAGGCGCGCCGCACGGCGCGCCTCGCGCCGCATGCGCGCGCGATTGGATCAGTTGATCCATATTCTTGCCAAGACGGGTGTCTTGGCGTATGGTCAGTCGCGGTACAGTGGGCTAGCGTACTGTTGGCACGAGGTCGAAAACGCGCAGACGTGCGACCGCGACCCGGCAGTACCGTAACCGGGGAGGGGGACGATGACTGCCGGGGCCATCCGCGTCGCCGCATGTGCGGCTTGTATCGGTTCGGTGCTTTCGATCAATGCCTGGGCTGACACCGCGTCAGCGACCAGTGGTGGCGGTGGCCTCGAGGAGGTTGTCGTCACGGCAAACCGCCGGCAGGAGAACCTGCAGGCGGTGCCGATCACCGTGGCCGCCATCTCGGCCGACACCGCGAGCAGCATGGGCATCACCGACATGCAGTCGCTGGCGAATGCCGTGCCGGGTCTCACCTTCGATCGCGCGACTGCGACCGCGGTGCCGTTCCTGCGTGGTGTGGGATCACCGGCCGGGCAGGTGAGCGCGGAACCTTCGGTTGCCACTTACGTGGACGACGTATACACGCCGGCGGCGGGCGCCACGCTGGCGAATTTCAACACCATCAACAGCCTCGCGGTGCTCAAGGGCCCGCAGGGAACGCTCTTCGGCCGCAACGCGACCGGCGGCGTGATCCAGGTGTTTACCAAGAATCCGACGATCCAGCCGGCGCTCGACGTGGATGTCGGCTATGGCAACTACAGCACGCCGTCCGGCTCGATGTACGCCACGGGCGGACTAGGTTCGAGCTTTGCAGCCAACATCTCGCTATATGGCGGGGATCAGGGCGATGGCTGGGGTCACAACGTCACGACCGGCAACGAAGCCTTCAAGACCAACCAATACTACGGCGGACGCATCAAGTTTCTGTGGACGCCGAACGATGCCCTGAGCTTCCTGCTCGCTTTCGACTACGACAACACGACGAGCAGTCAGGGGTTCTACCGTCCGGCCTACGGCACGGTGGGCGCGGGCTTTTATCCCTCACCCTCCGGCTTCTACGATCTGGTTGACTGGACCGATCCGTGGTGGCGGGTGAAGCAGTCGGGCGTGAGCCTGAAGTTCTCGGCGGACATGCAGTGGGCGAAGCTCGTCAGCATCACCGCTTACCGCTACACCGTTCAGGAGCAGCTGTTCGATCAGGCCGCCGGACCCTTCCCGATCGTCAAGGCGACCATCAACGGGCCGGACCACACCTTCACCCAGGAGTTCCAGCTGCTCTCCCAGAGCAACTCGCCACTGACCTGGATCGCCGGCCTGTTCTTCATGCACGACTCCTCCGGCTACGAGCCCCTCGGCCTGGGCGGTCTCGCGGTTGCCCCGCTCGACTACGCCAATGCTTACAGCAACCAGGTCACCAAGTCCTATGCCGGGTTCGCGGACGTGACCTGGGCGTTCGTGCCGAGCACGCGCCTCACGGCCGGGCTGCGCTACACGCGCGATGAGCGCTCGATCACCGCGAGCTACGTACTCGGCCTGCCGGGCGGACTGCCGCCGCTGGCCGAGCCGACGGTCAACAGCCCGCAGAACGAGACCACCTCCAAGCCGACCGGGCGTATCTCGCTGTCCCATGACTTCACCAAGGACTTCATGGGCTACGTCGCCTTCAACCGCGGCTTCAAGAGCGGCACCTTCAACGCCGTGGTGACGCCGGGCTCGCCGATCGGTACGCCGGTGCAGCCGGAGACCCTCGATGCCTACTCGATCGGCGAGAAAGCGGAGTTCCTGGACCATCGGCTGCGCATCAACGCCGAGGGCTTCTGGTACGACTACAAGAACATCCAGGTGACCCAGATCGTCCCGGGCGGCACGGCGCTGCGCAACGCCGCCAAGGCTACGATCAAGGGCTTCGACCTGGACACGGAGTGGGCGGCAACCGAGCGCCTGACAGTGACGGCGGGCATCGAGGTGCTCGATGGACACTACGATGACTTCCCGAACGGGCTGTACTGGATCTACTCGCCGCAGCCGGCTCTCGGGGTCTCGAACATCAATCCTGCCGTGGCCCCGAACCTCGCGGGCAACAAGACCATCGACACGCCGCCGTTCACTTCGGTGCTGCGCCTGAACTACCTGCTGCCGACCAGCTCAGGGCCGTTCAACTTCGCCATCGCCTACAACCACGGCGGCAACTACTACTTCGACGCCGACAATGGCAAGGGCCAGCTAACCCCGGCCCTTGACAAGCAGAAGACGATGAACATCGTCAATGCCTCGATCGACTGGACTTCTCCGAGCGGTCGCTACGACGCCCGCGTTTGGGGCAAGAACATCGGCAACGTCAAGTACATCTCGTTCGGATTCGAGGAAGCGCTGCTGACGCAGTTTGGTCCGGCGCCGCCTGCGACCTACGGAGTGAACTTCGGCGTGCACTTCAAGTAAGCGCCGCGGGGCTCACTCGGCGAGGTACTGGCGGGCCAGAAGGGCCTTCTGCAGCTCGGTGGCGCCGGCATAGATGCGCTGCACGCGCGCCGCGGTGAACATGCGCGCGATGGTCGACTCGTGCATGAAGCCGGCCCCGCCCCAGAACTGCAGGCACGTATCGAGCACCCGAAACTCCATCTCCGGCAGGAAGATCTTCAGGATGGACGTCTCGCGATCGGTGAGTGTGCCGGCGCGGTACTTGCGCACCGCCTCGTTGAGCAGCGCGCGCCCGAGGGCGACGTCGGTCTCGACGTCGGCGAGTTTGAACTGGGTGTTCTGGAAGTCGATGAGGCGCTGGCCGAAGATTTTGCGCTGCCGCACGTAATCGAGCGTGAGCGCGAAGGCGGCTTCCGCCGCGCCCTGCGAGCGGGCGCAGATTTGCAGCCGGTCGAGCGCGATGATGGGTTGAAAGAGCTTAAGTCCCTGGCCCTCGGCGCCGAGCAGGTTGGTCCGCGGCACGCGCACGTTCGAGAAGAACAGCTCGCTCGTGTCACCGCCGGGGAAACCCATGGTGGGCAGCAGGCGTCGCGTGATTCCAGGTGTGTCGCCGGGTACCAGAATGATCGAGATGCCGCGCCCGCGCTCGCCCGGATCGGTCTTGGCAAGTACGTAGATCAGATGCGCCTTGCTTCCGTTGGAGATGTAGGTCTTCGCGCCGTCGATGACGTAGTGATCGCCGTCCCGCAGCGCGACTGTGCGGATCGAGGCCGCATCGCTTCCGGAGTCGGCTTCCGTGAGCGCCATGCACTGTATGACCTCGCCGCTGACGACGCGCGGCAGCCAGTGACGCTTCTGCGCTTCGGTTCCGTAGCGCAGCATGAACATGGTGCACATGTCCGCGTTCAGGCTCGAGCCGAGCGTCGCCCCCGCCGGCGAGCGGCCGAGCTCCTCCGACACGACCACGATTGCGAGCGGATCCGCGCCGGGACCCCCGTATTCCTCGGGCACCGCAACCCCGAGCAGCCCGGCACGACCGGCGGCGCGCCAGAAGCGCTCGTCGGTACCGGCTTCCAGCTGCTTCAGGCGCGGCTCGACCTCGCGCTGCAGAAAGCTGCGCGCGCTGTCGCGCAACATCTCCATCTCTTCGCCGTAGGCGCTGTCCATGGTCCAAGTCTCCGGTGTGAGGCAGCTGCAGTGAGCGCGCGCTCAGCGCCACCGCTCCGGTGGCAGCGGCTCGAGTGCATCGAACGGACGGCGGCGCGCCTCGAGTCCGCCGTCGACGAAGATAACCTGGCCGCTCAGGTGCCGCGCGCGGCCGCTCGCCAGGAAAGCAGCCGGCTCGGCGATGTCCTCGGCCTCGGCAATGCGGCCGGTAGGCGAGGGCGTGGCCGCGAGCAGCGCCTGCGTGCCCTCGGGCGTGGCCAGATGGCGCGCGATCATCGGGGTGCGTGTCGCGGCCGGCACGAGGGCGTTCAGGGTGATGCCGCTGCCCGCCCACTCGGGACTTGGGGCCCACGCGCGTACCAGGCGGGCGAGGGCGTTTTTAGCGGTCGCGTAGGCGGGCCAGATCTCCCCGACCCGCGGGTCCGCGGTGACGAGCTGCAGCGCCAAGGCCTCATCGAAGGCCAGGCAGGCTGCGATTGCCTCCGGGCGCGGCGTCGCCTGCAGCAGCGCCCACGAGGAGATCACCACGGCGGCTGGCCGCGTGCCGCGGGCCAGGTCAGCGCGCAGCTCGCGCAGCAGCTCCGCCGTGCCGAAATAGTTCACCGCCAGTACCCGCGCTTCATCGTGCACGGCGGAGGACACCCCGGCGCAGGTCACCAGCGCATCGAGGCACCCGCCAGAGAAGGCGCGCAGCTGCTGCAGGGCCTGCGAACGCCCTGCTGGGCTGCCCAGGTCAGCACAGACATCCGCGTCCATGAGGTCGATCCCAATGACCCGCTCCCCCGCGGCCCGCAGCTGGCGCGTAAGCGCGGCGCCGATGCCCGAGGCGGAGCCGGTGACTGCGGTCGTTCTCATGCGCGGATCCAGCAGGGGGCGCGCTTGAACGCGCTCCGGCGGCCCCGCAGTATTCCGCCGGGTAACAGACCATGAATGGCAAGCGCCTGCGGTCGCAACCGCTCAGTACCGACGTGCGTCCTGCGGCGCGAGGAGCACTCGTGCGCCGGCACCGCCGGCCGGGCCGCCCCGTGCAGCGCGATGGCGTCGCGGTCTCGAGCAAGAAACGCATCCTGCAGGTGGCCACCGAGCTGTTCGCGGAGCGGGGCTACCAAGCAGTCACGATCCGTGCGATCGCGCGGCGCTCCGGGGTGCAGCTGTCGAGCCTGTATCACCACTTCGGTGACAAGAGGGCGCTGTACGTACAGGCGCACCTGCAGGCCTTCCGCGACTCCTCCCGGCGGCTCGAGAGTGCGCTGCGTGTCGGCGGCGGCGCGCAGGTGCGTCTGTTGTCCTTTGCCACCGAACTGTGTCGCGTGCTGGCCGAGCCCGGCCCACTGTTCAAGCTGGTCAGCCGGCACTGGCTCGAGAGCGATCCCGACGTCGTGCGCTCGCTGGCACAGGCGACGGTGCCCGTGCAGTTCCGGCGGGTGGTGCGCGCCATGCGCGAAGCTGCGCCGGCGCGTGATTCGCGTGCCATGAGCATGGCACTCTACTCGCTCGTGCTCGGCCTGGTGACCCTGCGGCCCTTCGAGGACTCGCTGACGCGGCACCCGGCGGTGGCGCGTGCCTACGCGCCCCTGGCCGAGTTCGCGCTCTCGCACCTGCTGCCCGAGATCGACTGGAAGCGGGTGCGGCTGCGCGGCCAGCAAGCCCGGGGATCGAGCGCCGGCTAGACGCACTCTAGCGGTCCAGGTAACGCCCGAAGGCCCGCCGGTAGCTGGCGAAGGCGCGGTCGAGCCGCTGGCGCGTGAGGCCTGATTCCTCGAGCGAGTACAGGTGCTGGCCGTGCTGGTGCTGGGTGTTGGCAGCCGACCAGCTCCGCATCCGCCCCAGGGCCGCCGGCGCAAGTTCGAGCCCGCAGTGCGCGTACACCCGCGCCAACACTCCCGCTTCATCCTCGACCACGTCGCGATAGGCGATATCCAGTACCGCATCCCCCGTACCCGCGGCGCGCCATTGCAGATGACGCGCCGCGGCGAAGGCGTATTCGTCCACGGCCCAGTCGGCTACCCGGCGCAAGTCACCCGGCACACCGCAGTACAACCGGCGTACCTCACGCACGATCCCGACCGTCGAGGGAATTACGTCGAGTGGGTCGCGGTGCAGGACGACGAAGCGTGCACCCGGCAGGTGCTGTGACTGCTCGCGCTCGAAGCCGAAATTGATGGGGGATTTGAGCAGCCACGGGCGGGGACTCTCGCGATGGAACTGCCACTGCAGGTACTTGAGGAGCTGTGTCACGTAGCCGAAGGCGGCATCGCGCGGCTGCGGCCGCAGCCAGCGCAGGAAGCTCGGCACGTGGTAGTACGTGACCGGCCAGTAGGTGTGCAAGGTGTACTCGAGCAGATACGTGTCCTCCTCCGGCTCGAGTGCACTCATGTGGTGGGCGGCCTCCGTGGCCGGGTTCGAGCGCGAGCGCCAGGTGAGGAAGTCGATCGCCGCCGCGATGCGCGGGTCCTGGGCGCCCGCGGCCGCTGGCAGCGGCGCCGGGTTGAACCCCTGCCAGAACAGCAGTGCCTGGAAATCCCCACCCTCGGCGAGCTGGCGGTGCAACTTGGTCGAGCCGACGCGCGGCAGCCCGCTGATGATGAGGGGCGGCAGCAGTGGCTCTTGCAGGATCTGCGGCGAGCGCGCGAGGTCGGATGCGAAGCGCAGGCGGTTCATGATGACCCGCAGCAGGCGCTCGTTGGCGGCCGGCGCACCCTCGGCGGTCAGCGCAGCTTCGGCGTTGATCGAGCGCACCAGCTGGCCGAGCGCCTCGAGGAAGGGCGCGTCCAGGCCGGCGCTCGCTCCCGTGCGCTCGCGGGCCGTGGCAACCAGCTCAGCGGCGGAGGCGATCGAATGCATCGCGTTGGGTCCAGGGTGGAGGGCGCGCCGCGGTCACGGCAGTGCGCGCGCCTGACAACAGAGTGCTAGCAAACGATACGCCATGAGCCTATTGTTGGCAAGCCAGCATATGGAACAAGTGATCCATAAGAACGCAGTGGCGGTAGCGCGCAAGCTCGAGGGGCGTGCGGCGCTCATTTTTGGCGCCAGCCGCGGCATCGGCGCGGCGGCCGCGCAGGCGCTTGTGGCACAGGGCGCGCGCGTCGTGATCGCCGCGCGCAGCGTGGAGCGCTTGGAGGAACTGGCGGGGCGACTGTGCAGCGCCGGCGGTGAAGTGCGCGTGGTGGCGGCGGACGTCACCTCGGCCGCGAGCGTGCGGCAGGCAGTGGCGCGCTGCGTCGCGGATTTCGGCCGGCTGGACATTGCCGTCAACAACGCCGCCGCCAACAACGTGCGCGTCGCGCTGCACGAGATCGACGAGGCGCTGTTCGATCACCTGCTGGCGACCAACCTGCGTGGTGTGTTCCTCGCCATGAAGTACGAGATCCGTGCCATGCTGGAGAGCGGCGGCGGCAGCATCATCAACACCGCCTCGATTGCCAGCATGGTGGCGTTTCCGATGATGTGCGGGTACGTCGCCAGCAAGCACGCCGTGGCCGGGCTCACCAAGGCGGCCGCCCTGGAGTACGCCGGGCGCAACATCCGCGTCAACGCCGTCGCTCCGGGGGCGGTGCTCACGGAGATGCTGCTGGCGGGTTCGGCATCGACCCCCGAAGGCAAGGCGCGCGTCGAGCAGGCGACACCCATGCGGCGTATCGCCGCCCCCGAGGAGATCGCCGCCGCCATCGTCTGGCTGGCCTCCGACGAAGCTTCGTTCGTCACCGGCGTCACCCTGCCGGTCGACGGCGGGTACGTACTGCCATGAGCCCCGAGCTAGCTGGCGCACTCGGGCCGGTGAGCGAGCTGCTGCAGGCCGCCGACGCGCTGGCTGCCGACATCGGCTATCCGGAGCCCGAGCTGCGTGCCGCCTACCACCGTCAGGTGCTGCTGCTTGTCGCTCAGGCGCACGCGCAGCTGTTCGCCACGCACGTGGAAAGCCCCGACTGGGTGCCGCACACCGGGCCGCTGTTTCCCTGGGGGGCGCCCAATCACGACACCGTCTATCGTTTTGCGCCGATCGATGCCCGCGGCAGCTACCGCATCTGCGGCACGCGCGGCAACGAGACCGTTGCTTCGATCATGTTCCGCAAGGGCGGGGCCAACACCGGGGAGATCCACGGCGCGACCCTCGGTGAGATCGACGTGCTCGCCTTGCCCGAATCGGGCGACGGGCGTTTCAGTGTGCTGCTGAGCGCCGAGCGGCGTGCCGGCGAGAGCGGGTTGTGGTTCGCGCTGCCGCCGCAGACCACCGGTATCATCACGCGTCACGTCACCGAGACGCCGGAGCAGCGCGAGGGCATCTGGAGCCTCGAGCGGCTCGACCGCGGGCCACGCACCCAGCCGCTCGGCGCTGAGGAGACGGCGCAGCGCATCGCGCACCTGACGAGCTTCGTGCGGCGCCTCAACGAGTTCCTGTTGCGCCTGGTGAAGCGGCTGCGCGACGGCGGCTATACCAATACGCTGCTGGCTGAGCGCTTCCAGGGCAACGGCGGGATCGCCGACCAGATGTATTTCCAGGGCCTGTTCGAGCTCGGCGCCGACGAGGCGCTCATCCTCGAGAGCGAGCTGCCCGCGAGCGTGCGCTACTGGAGCGTGCAGCTGTGGGACCCGTTCTACAGTGCCATCGACTTCATCTTTCACAGTGCAGCCTTTAACGGCCGCCAGGCGCACGTTTCCGCTGACGGCAAGGTGCGCTTCGTGCTCGCGCCCTCCGACCCGGGCGTGCCGAACTGGCTCGATCCGGCCGGCTGGAGGCGCGGCGGAATGCTGTGGCGCTGGCACAGCGCGAGCCCGGTAGCGGTGCCCGAGATCCGGCGCGTGCCCCTTGGCGAGGTACGACGGCAGCTGCCGCCGGCAACACCAGCGATCGACGCCGCCTCGCGCGCGACCGAGCGCGCCGCGCGTATCCGGCACTACCAGGGGCGGCGCCGCTGGTGAGCACGGTTCCCGAGGACGCGCGGGTCGAGCGTCTCGCCGTCGACCCCTTCGCGGAGGCGGTGCTGCGCGAGCCCTACGAACTACAGCAGCAGCTGCGCGATGCGGGGCCTGTGGTATGGCTTGAGCGCTATGAGACCTATGCGCTGGCGCGGCACGCCGAGGTCACTCAGGCTCTGCAGCAGCCGGCGCTCTTCAGCTCCGCCGCGGGCGTCGGACTCGCCCACCTGCGTCGCCCGGGCGCCTGGCGCGAGCCGAGCCCGCTGGTCGAGTCTGATCCGCCGCAACACGATCACATTCGCCGTGCGATGGATGCGATCCTCTCGCCGAGCGTGATTCGGGGATGGCGGGCGCAGTTCACCGCCGAGGCGGAGCGACGTTGTGATGCGGTACTGGCCGGTGGCTCCATCGACGGCGTGCAGGACCTGGCGCAGCCGTACGTGCACACGGTGTTTCCGGCCGCGCTAGGTGTGGAGTCTCACCCGCGCAACCTGTTGATCGTCGGCCACCACAGCGCCAACGCGGCCGGCCCGCGCAACGCGCTCTTCGAGCAATCGCTCGCGGCGCTCGAGTCGATCAAGGACTGGTATCTGCGCCAGCAGACGCCGCAGGCGATGATCCCGGGCGGCTTCGGCGAGCAGGTGTTCGCCGCCGAGGCTGCGGGCCGGCTGCCACCGGCTGTGGCGGGGCCCGTGCTGCGCACACTGCTGCGCGGGGGACTCGATACCACCATCAGCGGCATCGCGAGCACCCTGCACCTGCTCGCTCGACACCCGCAGCACTGGCAGGCGGTGCGCGAGGATCCGGCGCTGCTCGAAGGGGCGTTCGAGGAAGCGCTGCGGCTGGAGAGTCCGACCCCCGCGCTCTATCGCACCACCACCGGGCCGATCCAGTTTGCCGGGGCTCGCCTGAGGGGCGATACCAAGGTGCAGCTGTTCATAGGCGCGGCCAACCGCGATCCGCGGCGCTGGCCGGACGCAGCCGCGTTCGAGCCGGCGCGCCGCGCCAAGCAGGCGTTGATATTCGGCAGCGGGCCACACCACTGCCTGGGGCAGCGTATCGCCCGACTCGAGGCGCAATGTCTGCTCGGTGCTTTCGCACGCCGCGTGCGGCGGCTCGAGCCCGCGGGTGCGCCGCGCTGGGCGGCGGTCAACATGCTGCGCACCCTGGAGTCACTGCCGCTGCGCCTCACGCTGCAGTGAGTCCGGGCTAGGCGAGGGCCGGCTGGGCCGGTGGCTCCTGCAGGAGGCGCGCGAGTCGCGCGAACAGGGCGGCGGCGATGAAGCAGGCGGGCAGCGAGGCGAGGATCGCGTAGCGCAGCGCTTCCTTGCCGAGCGCCGGCGCGAAGGTATCGCTGAGCACGCCGATCACGTACGGCGCCAGACCGATCCCGATCAGGCTGGTCGCCAGCGTGGTCAGCGACGCGGCCGTCGCGCGCAGGCGCGGATCGCAGACGTTCTGCACCGAGGCGACGTTGACCGGCGCGCCGAGTGCTGCGATGCCGGCCGCCACGAAGGTCGCGATGAATGCCCACACCGGCTGGGCGATCAGCATGACGACCAGCCAGGCCGCCCCGGTGCCGAGTGAGGCGATGCAGCCGAACCACTGGGGCGAGCTCAATGAACGGCGCACCAGGCGATCGGCGACGCCGCCGCCGCAGAGCATGCCGAGCCCCATGCCGATGCCGACCGTGAGTCCCGTCCAGGTGCCCACCGTCTTCAGCGGCAGCCCGAGGACGCGCGTGAAGTACGCGGGCAGCCAGCTGATCGGTCCGAAGATCAGGAAGCTGTAGGCGCCCTGGACAGCGAGCAACCAGCGGTACCGGCTGTCGGCCAGCAGCAGGCGCAGCGCCCCGAGCAACGGCGGCGCCGAGGCCCGTGCGGCCGCGCTGTGGGCCTGAGCGGGTGCGCGCAGGAGCGTCGCCACCGCGAGCGCGAGCAGCAGGCCGGGAATACCGACCACGACGAACGCCGCACGCCAGCCATAGAGGGCGCCGATCCAGCCACCGATGGCGAAGCCGGCCGTGATGCCGAGGCTGTTGCCGACCATGAACCAGCCCATGGCCAGGGCGCGGCGCTCGGCCGGGAAGTAATCGCCGATGAGGCCGTAGCCGATCGGCTGGCAGCCCGATTCGCCGATGCCGACGAAGACGCGCGCGATCACCAGCCCGGCAAAGGAGCCCGTCAGACCGCAGGCGGCGGTCGCGAGGCTCCACAACGCCAGCGCCGCCGCGAGCACTACCGCGCGGTTGGTGCGGTCGGCCAGGCGCGCGAGCGGTACGCCCGTGAAGCTGTAGATCAGCACGAACGCGAAACCGGTGAGCAGGCCGAGCTGTGCGTCGCTCAGGGCGAACTCCGCTTTGATGGGCTGCGCCAGGGCGGACAGCACCATGCGGTCGACGTAGTTGGCGAAGCTCACCAGCGCGAGCAGGCCGAGCACCAGAACCGGGCGTTTCACAGGGCCCCGAAGCGCCCGAGCTGCTGCGCGACGCGCTGCTCGATCAGCCGCAGCCCCGTGAAGGAGCTCGCACCCTTGACGAACTCGCGCGTCCAGCCCTCCTCGAAGTTGCGGCCCGAGGCTGCCACCAGCGTCGTACCCTTGAGAAACTGCAGCACCATGCCGAGGCGCACGCGGTGCTCGGGCACGGGGGCCCCGCCAGCGGCCGCATAGATGTCGAGGAACTCCTGCCAGTCGACCACGTTCTCGGCATAGACGCGCACGATGCCGAGGTCCTCGGCCGGGTCGCCGAGGTGCGCGAACTCCCAGTCGAGCACCGCCGTCAGGCGATCCTGGTCGATGAGAAAGTTATAGGGTCCGGCGTCGCCGTGCACCACCACTGGGGTCGCCGGGTCACGCCGTGCTTCGCGCCGGGCCCAGGCGTAGGCGTAGTCGATGAGCGGCGAGGCGCGCGTGGCGTTGTCGCGCCACTTGCGCTCGTAGCGATCCACCAGCGCCTCGAGTGAGCCGTCCGCGCCGGCTCGCGAGGCGAAGCCGAGCTCAGCTGCCGGCATGCGGTGCAGGACGGCCAGCATGCGCGCCATGTCGCGAAACGCCCCGGGGCAGGGCTTCTGCAGCCCGAAGTAGGTGCCCGGCGCGGCGCCGGGAAGGCGCGCGACGATCATGAAGGGCGGACCGACCTCGGACTCGGCGCGCTCAAGGTGCCAGGGTCTCGGCACTGGCAATCCGGCGGCCGCGAGTTTCTCGAGCGGAGTGTATTCCTCGGTGACCTTGGTGCCCTCGTACTTGAGGGCGTAGTCCTGGCGGATGACGACGCGCTCGGGCAGCGTGTCGCTGCCACTCAGGGTGACGAAGTAGGTCTTCTTCGAGCGGCCGCCGGGGATCTGGGTCACCTCGGTGGCCGTGATCTGCGGCGTACGCGGAAACGTGCGTCGCAGGTAGGTCGTGAGCGCCTCGGTCGTCATGCTGGCGCCGGCTGCCGCCGGCACGGCTGCGGCAATGCCGGCGGGTGCGGCGGCGGGCGCGGCGGCGGGCTTCGCGGCCGCGGCGCCGTAGGCGGCCAGCCAGCCGGCGTCGGTCGCTGCCAGCTCGCGCAGCGCGTCCGCCACGGCCTCACCCTGCGGACCAGCGCGCTCAGCGTCCGCGAGCTCGCGCGCCATCTGCGCCGCGAGCGTGCGCAGTGCCGCGATCTCGCGCTGGGCGGACAAACCGCTCTCCGCGGGGATGCCCGCGAGGGTCGCCCGCCAGCGATCGGCCTGTGCTGCGCTGCCGGCTTCTGCGAGCCTTGTCAGGGCCGCGGCGATGCTGCGACGGAAGGCCGCCGCGCGCTCGGGGGCGAGGCCCGGCAGCACGTCGAGATCGGCGGCAAGATCACACAGGATGGCTCGCGCGAGCGTGGCGCGCTCGATCGCGTCCCCGGAGCGCAGGTCCGGAATGATGCGCGTGGCAAGCTCCTCGCTGATGGCGCGCATCAGCAGTGCGCTGCGGTCGATCACCGCTCGCTCCTCTAGGCGCCGGTGAAGTGGGGCTTGCGCTTGGCGAAGAAGGCCGCGAGACCCTCGTTCCAGTCCGAGCTCAGCGCCGCAGTCCCGTAGCTCTCGGCCTCGAGCCGGCCCTGCTCCTCGAGCGAGTTGTCGAGCGAGGCGAGGATCTCGTTGCGGATGAGCGCGTAGGCCCGGGTCGGGCCGGCGGCCAGACGCTGCACCAGCTTGTCGGTCTCGGCGGCCAGTTCCGCGGCAGGTACCACGAAGTTTATGAGACCGATGCGCTGCGCCTCCGCCGCCGGAATGCGCTCAGCGAGGAGGGCCAGCTCCATGGCCTTGCGCGTACCGAGCTGGCGCGGCAGGAAGTAGCTGGTGAGACCGTCGACGCTGCCCCCGTGCAGCACATGCGCCACGAAGAAGAATGCGCTGTCGGCGGCGATCACCAGATCGCACGCAGCGATCAGCCCGACGGCGGCGCCGGCCACCGCGCCCTGAACGCTGGCGACCAGCGGCTTGTGCAGGCGGCGCAGCAGGCGGCCGAAGTGGTTGTAGACGTGGATCGGCGCCGCCACGTGCAGGCTGCGCTCCACCGGCGGCTTGTTCAGCGTCTCGTCGATGGAACTCAGGTCGCCGCCGGCCATGAAGTGCTTGCCGTGCCCGCGTATCAGCACGCAGCGCACGGCCGGGTCGGCGTCGACGGCGGCAATGAATTCGATCATGGACGGCAGCCAGGCCGGGTCGAAGGCGTTGGCCTTGTCCGGCTTGTTGAAGGTCATGGTCGCGATGGGTCCGGCGCGTTCGAGAAGGATTGCAGACATGTTCGTGGGGCTCCCGCGGGTGGTTGCGCCCTACGGGCGTGCCGGCGCGGCAGGCGCCGGGGACGCTTGCGTCGGGATGCGCAATTCGGTAAGCATGATAACTATCTTTGCGCCCCACGCCTACCCGGGGGAGAGGGTCCATGCACGACAACGAATACCCGCTGACCCCATACGACGAGTTCCCGGTACACCAGGCTCCCTACCCGGTGAGCTACGTGCCCGCGACCGACTACGCCTGGGACGAGGGGTTCTTTTACGGCGTCTACAGCTCCGAGGCGCAGCTGCTGATGCTGACCGGCATGCGCATGAACCCGAATGCCGACATCCTCGGGGCGCACGTCGGCATTAACCTGCAGGGCCGGCAGCGCACGGCGCGGCTGTCGCGCACCTGGCGGCAGCACTGGTACACGCAGATTGGCCCGCTGCGCTATGACGTGCTCGAGCCCTACCGCGACATTCACCTGCGACTCGAGCCTAACGAGAGCCGCATGGCCTTTGATCTGCACTGGCTCGGTCTGGGGCCCGCGCACCTGAGCAGCCATCACCGCGCGACGGTGCGCGGCCGACGCACCACCGACCAGACTCGCTATAACCAGGTGGGTGTGGCGCGCGGCTGGATCGAGATCGATGGTAAGCGCTTCGCGGTCGACGAGAAGTCCTGGGGTGCCTGCCGCGACCACTCCTGGGGCATCTACGAGGCGCGCCCGCCGCTCGTGCCGGACCCGCGCTGGCTGCCGCCGCCCCAGGTCGAGGGCCCCAAGCGAGCGCTGCGTTTCTCGATGTTCTTCGCCGCCGGTCCGCACTCCGGGCATTTCCACCTGCACGAGGATGAGGACGGCAACCAGGTCATCACCAACGATGCCTTCGGCATTCCCTTCGAGGGGGCCGTTGACCAGGGCTTCGAGCAGCGCACGCACTTCGTCAGCTGCCGCCACGAGCTGGTCTTCACGCCGGGGACGCGCTCGGTGTCGCGTGGCAAGGTGTACCTGAAGGACGCAGGCGGCGGAAACTGGACGATCGAGTTCGACGTCGCGTGGCCACCGGCGGCGGTGATTCCCTGCGGCTACCACATGGGCAGCTGGAAGGACGGTGGCACTATCGCCACCTACCACGGTCCGGCCAATCCGTACTTCGAATGGGACGAGCTTGACCTGCGGCAGCAGCCGGCGCAGCACGTGCTCTACGGCCAGACCGAGCCGCGCGGCGTCTACGGCGCCGAGCACGTGGCGCGGATCCGCGTCACCGATCCGGGCGCGATCACACACGCGGGCCAGGCCGAAATCGAGGTATTCCTGAACGGGCGCTATGCGCCGTACGGCTTCGAGGCACAGCAGTCCAAGGGCGGCCTGAGCGGCCGCGGAGTTCTCTAACAGGGGAGTCGGCGTGGCGCTCACGAACCTCGAGGGCAGGACGGCGGTGGTCACCGGCGGTGCGCTGGGCATCGGCCGCGCGCTGGCGACGGAGCTGCTGCGCCAGGGCGCCTCGGTGTGCCTGGCGGACATCGACACTGCGGCTCTGGCGTCGACCGCGGCCGAGCTGCGCGCCGGGCTGCCGGCCGCGCAGCGGCTCTGCACACACGTGACCGACGTGGCGCAGCCGCAGTCGGTGCTGGCCCTGGCGCAGGCGGCCCGCAGCGAGCTCGGCGACGTGGATCTGCTGTGTTCGAACGCCGGGGTGACGACGGCCTACGGCGGTGCTCCCGATGAAATGCCGCTCGCGGACTGGCACCGCCAGTTCGACGTCAACGTGTTCGGGCTCGTCCACTGCCTGCAGGCGTTCCTGCCGGCGATGCGGGCTAAGAGCACCAGCTCGCACGTGCTCATTACGGCTTCCTCTGCCGGTCTCCTGCCAACAGCCAACCGCGCGGCCTACTGCGCGTCCAAGCATGCGGTCGTCGGCATCGGCGAGTCGCTGTACCTGCAGCTCAAGGGCACGCCGATCGGCGTGACGCTCCTGTGTCCCGGGGTTACCGCGACGCGCATGCTCGAGCCGGACCGCAACCGCCCCGACGGCAAGCCCGGCCGGCCCCTCAATCCCGCGCTGCTCGCGCACGCAAAGTCACCCGAGGAGGTCGCCCGACAGGCCATCGCCGGCGTGCGCACCGGGATGTTCTGGGTGCTGACGCACGATGATCTGCGGCCCGCGGTACTCGCGCGGGCGCAGGCCATGGCCGGCGGGGTCGCGCCGCCTGACTCGTATCACTAGTGCTGCGAGCCGCGCTGCGGGGGGACAGATGGGGCGACTGCAGGACAAGACGGCGATTATCACCGGTGGTGGCGGCGGCATCGGCGCCGCCACGGTTGCACGTTTCGCCGCAGAGGGTGCCGCAGTCATTGTCGCGGACATCGACGAGCCGGCGGGGAGGGCCGCCGCCTCCGCCGCGGCGGCCGTGGGCGGCCGTGCGCGATTCCTGCCGCTGGATGCGGGCGAGGAGTCGAGCTGGCGCGAACTCATCGCCCGCACGCTCGCCCTGCACGGCGCGCTGCACGTGGTGGTGAACAACGCCGCGCACCGCACTCCGCTCACGATCGATGAGACTTCGCTGGAGACCTGGCACGCCAACCAGCGCGTGACCGCGCAGGGAGTTTTTCTCGGCACCAAGCTTGGCGCCGAAGCCATGACAGGCGGCGGCGCGATCGTCAACGTGGCGAGCATTGCCGCCTTCGTCGGCTTGCCGGAATCCTTTGCCTACAGCGCCGCAAAAGGTGCGGTGCGCGCCCTGTCGCGCTCGGCGGCCGTGCATTACGCGCGCACCGGGCGAGGAGTGCGAGTCAACGTGGTCGCGCCGGGCTCGACGCGTACCGCGGCGGTCGAGCGTCAGTTCGAGCGGCTCGCGGCGAGCCGCGGGGCTGCCGGGGCGGCTGCGGTGCGCGCAGAGATCCTCAAGGGCGTGCCGCTCGGGCGCATGGCGGAACCGCGCGAGATCGCTGACACGATCGTGTTCCTCGCCTCGGATGAGGCGAGTTACATCACGGGAGCTGAGCTCCTGGTGGACGGCGGCTTGACGGCCGTGTGAGGCGCACCGCGTTCAGATCGCGAAGCCGCCATCGACCGGCAAGGCCGCGCCCGTCACGTAGCTCGACTCGGCCGAGCAGAGCCACAGCACGGCCTGTGCGATCTCGCTCACCGCGGCGGTACGCCCCATGGGGATGCGCTGCTTCAGGGCAGCAAATTTCTCCGGCACGGCCGCCATCTGGCGCTGCACCAGCTCGGTGTCGGTCATCCCCGGGCACACGGCGTTGATGCGTACACCCTGCGTGGCGAACTCGAGCGCCACCGACTTCGTCAGCCCGACCACGGCGTGCTTGCTCGCATAGTAGGCGCTGGCGCGCGCGCCACCGCGCAGTCCGGCGCTCGAGGCGCAGTTGACGATGGCGCCGCCGCCGGCGCACAGCAGCTCGGGGATCTCGAACTTCATGCACAGCCACACGCCCTTGAGGTTCACCGCGAGCGTCTGGTCGAAATCCGTCTCCTCGAACTCCACGATGTTGCGGGCGGTGCTGCCGGTGATGCCGGCATTGTTGAATGCGAGGTCCAGCCGCCCGAACCGCTGCACGGTCTGCTGCACCATGGCGCGAACGGACTGGGCCTGCGTGACATCGCAGGCAACGAACTGCGCCTCGCCCCCGGTAGCGCGGATGCGTTGCGCTACCGCCTCACCCTCCTGGGCACGGCGCGCCACCACGGCTACCTTGGCTCCCTGCTCGGCGAGCAGCTCGCACACGGCCCGGCCGATGCCCGAGTTGCCGCCCGTGACCAGTGCCACCTTGCCGGCGAAGCGCCGCGCTGTCGCTGGGGAATCTGCCACGAGGGCCTCCGCTGAGCCTGCCGGCGCCCGCGCGCGGAGTGCGCGCAGATCGTACGCCGACGTACATTATACAGTAAGTTGATGATTTTACAGCCCGTGACCGCCACGGCGGAGCGCGCGGCCTGCTGCCGGCGGCTTGCAAAGGCGTGTGCTATTTGATATGCATGCTAAACAATTTTCCCGCCCCAAAAACGAGCAGGCCGCCTCCATGCCCGCGTATCAAAGCATCCGCTACGAGATCACGGGGCACATCGCCCGCATCACCCTCAATCGCCCCGAGATGCTCAATGCCATCGACGAGGAGATGCACGTCGAGGTACTCGAGGCACTGCTGGCCGTGCGCGGTGAGCTGGACGTGCGCGCCGTGGTACTCGCGGCCGAGGGCAAGGCGTTTTCCGCCGGCGGTGACCTGAACGAGATCGAGGCGCTGCAGCGGGACGCGGCCAAGCGCGCGCGCCTGTGCGAGACCGGCACCCGCATCATTCACGCACTGATCGACATTCCGGTACCGCTCGTGGTTGCGCTGCACGGGGACGCCATGGGACTTGGGGCCTCCATCGCGCTCGGCGGGGACATCATCGTGGCGAGCAAGACCGCCCGCATCGCCGATCCGCACGTCAAGGTCGGCCTGGTCGCCGGCGACGGCGGGTGCCTGTTCTGGCCGGCTTCTCTCGGGATGCATCGTGCGCGGCGCTACCTGCTCACCGGCGACCTGCTGCCCGCGGAGGACGCGTGGCGGTTCGGCCTCGTGAGCGACCTGGTGGATACGCCCGAGGAGGCTCTGCCGGCCGCGCTCAAACTGGCGGAGAAGATCGCCGCTCTGCCACCGATCGCGGTGCGCGGCACCAAGCGGGCCCTGAACGCGCTGGTGAAGGCGCGGGCGCGCGAGGCGTTTGACCTGTCCATGGCCTACGAGCAGCAGTCCGCCGCGTCCGAAGACATCCTCGAGGCGGTGGCGGCGCACCGCGAAAAGCGCAAGCCGGTCTACCGCAACCGCTGATGCACCCGCGGCGGCATGCGGGTGCAAGCCCGGGAAAGTCAGCCGTCATCATGGCGGGCAGCGGCCTTGCCTTGAGCTATGCCGAACTGGTGGAACGCTCCAATCGCTGTGCCCAGCTGTTCCGCTCTCTTGGGCTGCGCGAGGGCGACGGCATCGCCTTGTGCCTCGAGAACCACCCGCGCTATTTCGAAGTCTGCTGGGCTGCGCATAACGCGGGTCTCTACTACACGCCCATCAGCTCGCGCCTGAAGACCGAGGAGATCCACTACATCGTGCGCGACTGCGGTGCACGAGCGCTCATAACCTCGGAGGCGATGCGTGAGGCCGTGGCGCCGCTGTCCGAGCGCCTCGGCGCAGCCTGCGCGCTGTTCATGGTGGGCGAGCGCGTGGCCCCCGGTATGCGCTCCTACGAGGCTGCCATCGCAGCCATGCCGGCCACCGCGGTAGACGAGGGCGGCCAGGGGGCCGCGATGATGTACTCCTCCGGGACGACCGGCGTGCCCAAGGGCATCCGCCATCCGCTGCCGAACCTGCCGGTTGAGCAGCCTGCCGCGCTGCCCCAGAAGCTGTGCGAGCTCTACGGCTTCGATGCCTCGACTGTCTACCTGTCTCCCGCGCCGCTCTATCATGCGGCCCCGCTCAAGTTCTGCCTCGCGGTGCTGGCTGCCGGCGGAACCGTGGTGGTCATGGACAGGTTTGACGCCGCGGAGTCGCTGCGGGCCATCGGGCGTTATCGCGTGACGCACTCGCAGTGGGTGCCGACCATGTTCATTCGCCTGCTGCGGCTGCCACTGCAGGAGCAGCAGCGCTTCGATCTTGCGAGCCACCGCGTGGCGATCCACTCCGCGGCGCCCTGCCCAGTGGAGGTCAAGGAGCGCATGATCCAGTGGTGGGGCCCGATCCTGCATGAGTACTACAGTGGCTCGGAGAGCATCGGCATGTGCGCGATCAGCTCCGAGGAGTGGCTGAGTCACAAGGGCTCGGTCGGCCGCGCCCAGCGCGGCGTGGTGCATATTCTCGACGAGGCGGGCGCGGAGCTGCCCGCCGGCGCGACCGGCCTGGTTTACTTCGAGACCGCGACCGTGCTGCGCTACCACAACGATCCGGAAAAGACCGCCCGCGCGCACAACACGCGCGGCTGGGCGACGATGGGCGATATCGGGTACCTCGACCAGGAGGGCTACCTGTACCTCACCGATCGCCGCGACTTCGTCATCATCTCCGGTGGCGTCAACATCTACCCGCAGGAGTGCGAGAACCTCCTGCACACCCATCCCAAGGTCCACGACGTGGCCGTCTTCGGAGTACCGAACGAGGAGTTCGGCGAAGAGGTCAAGGCAGTGATCGTGCCCGTACCCGGGGTGACCGCCTCAGCCGAGCTGGCGCGTGAGCTGATCGACTACTGTCGCAGTCGCATCGCTTCACTGAAGTGCCCGCGGTCGGTCGATTTCGCCGCGCAGCTGCCGCGCGAGCCCACCGGCAAGCTGCTGAAGAAGTCATTGCGCGAGCTCTACTGGCAGCCTCGCGCCCCGGCCGCGTCGGCTGGATTGAGATAACTGGAGCAAACATGAGCCGAGCGATCCGTTTTCACGAATACGGTGGTCCCGAGGTGATGAAGCTCGAGGAAGTGCCGCGGCCGCTCCCTCAGGCGGGCGAGCTGCTGGTGCGGGTACACGCGCTCGGGGTGAACCCGGTCGACTGGAAGATTCGCTCGGGCCTCGCGCGCGCGCGCTTCAACCCGCCGCTGCCGGTCATTCCCGGCGGGGATCTCGCCGGCGTGGTCGAGGCGCTCGGCCCCGGAGTGACGGACTTCCAGCCCGGGCAGCCGGTATTCGCGTTCATCGGCCTGATGGGGGCCTATGCGGACGAGCTCGCCATCAAGGCCGCCGTCGCCGCCCCGAAGCCACAGTCGATGGATTTCGTGCAAGCGGCTTCCGTGCCACTTGCCTCCCTGACGGCCTGGCAGGCGCTGTTTGAACAGGCGGAACTCAAGAGCGGTCAGCGCCTGCTGGTGCACGCCGCGGCCGGAGGGGTGGGCGGCTTCGCGGTGCAGATCGCGCGGCAGGCCGGCGCCACGGTGGTCGGTACCGCCTCCGCCGCCAACGCGGACTATGTGCGCGGCCTCGGCGCCGAGGAGGTCATCGACTACCGCGGCGGCGATTTCGCGCGCTTCAAGGGTAGCTTCGATGTGGTGTTCGACCTGATT
>Ga0335085_10004104_pt1 | contig 24427 bp, 25 predicted proteins | sample Lox_Sample_45_FD_206712 | JGI IMG/M metagenome (GOLD analysis project Ga0335085, IMG submission 206712) | Soil microbial communities from Loxahatchee National Wildlife Refuge, Florida, United States - Lox_Sample_4.5 | ecosystem: Environmental > Terrestrial > Soil > Wetlands | place: USA...
CGTGGGCCGCAAGCTCTTCAACAGCAATTAGTTAGAATCTACAAGAATCCGTAGGTTTCAATTCGGGGCTAGAATCTGGTTCGGGACCAGGAGGTCGGTGGTTCAAATCCACTCGCCCCGACCATTCTTTTCAAGTACTTGCGCGCGACTTCTGGTTTTTCATCCACAGCGTTGTAGGCGATTTTGTAGACGGTCAGAGCAACGAGGGAGGGGCAGAACGAACCCTCACCTTCTGGTCCTATTGCTACAACTCGGGCTTTGTTCAGATTGACGATGGCATGTGTCCATGCTTTGCTTAACGGGTGGTAAGAAGTTGCCTGTATTAACATGAATTTCGTATTTCTCAATCTAGATCAAAGAAACATTCAGTTCTTGCAGGACGTTTTGCAAAACCCCATTGCCCTGATTGCCTTGGCAACGGCCTTCGTAGCGATGGTCGCTGCGTTATATGATCCGCTGATCGCGAAGAGAGGCCGCTTCACCGATATTTTCAAGAGTCGAATTTCCACCGTCATGTTTATGACGGCGATCATATTGATTCTTTTAGTAGCTATTTTGGTGCGATAGTCTCACCGTACCCCCTCAAAATCACACGTGCTCCACTGTCTGTTCCATTCAACTCATTTGTTCTTCAAGCTTTTCCCGCTGGGACACATTGGGCCGGGATGTAATAAGAACCAACAGGCCCAAAGGGATCAAGTCCACTGGGGCCTTCCGCAATGCCGGTAAGCCCGAGGATATCGAGGAAGATGTTTAGACCGGCCGGCAGATCGACCTGCAATAAACAAGGGCTAGGAGTTGGAGATGGCGGCGGACCAGTGGATTGCGTTGAGGGCAGAGGCGGAAACGGAATGGTTGAGTTCGCATTGCTTGTCCCCGCCGGAGCCAAAACGGGCTGTGAGAGGCCCGGTAGGGCCTGATCGGGAGCGAATCCTGAGGGGTCAGAGACGTTTGTCGGTTGATTCAGTCCGTAAGCGAATCTATTCAGGCTTAAAGGTCTTGTGACCAGTCCAGAAAAGCCGTCTCTTGTCATGAACCTCGCTGTGCTTGGATCGTAGTATCGCGCTCGTAAATAGTAGAAATCTGTTCCTGGGTCGAGCGCTTCATCCGTGAACCGGAACTTGTTTTTCGTTCCGACCGCATCGGGAATCGTGAGCAACGCGTTGCCCCACGGGTCGTAGAGGTATGCAGCGCTCGGCCGTCCCCAATCGTCACTAAGGCCGATGACGCTTCCAAGTCCGTCGTAATGGTAGAAATAATCGAAATGCGTACTCGATTCCGAAACGAGCCTCAAGCCATACGTGTACGCGATATTGCCGTCAGCACCGGATTCCTCCAGCACGACTGGGAGCGAGGTCGTGACATCGTTCAAGTAGCTGTACGTGCCCGCCCCGACCGTTTGGCTGATGCGGTTCCCGTCCCCATCGTAGTCAAAGGTGCTTGTCGTCTTGCCGGTGGCTGCCCCGATCAACCGGTTGGCCGCGTCATACGCGTACGCGGTCGCCGGGCCGAGCACGGGCTGCTTTAGAATCTCGTTTCCGTCGGCATCGTAGGCGAACGTTGTTTTTCCCGCCGTGAGCAGACGATTATCTGCGTCATACGTGGACACGATTCGCGCAAAGGGCGAAAGGGTTTCGATCGTTCGGTTTCCGACTGCGTCGTAGGTCCAGGCGCTCTTGATCGGTCCAAGTTGCGCAGCGGTGAGTTCGTTCAGGGCATCGTATGAATAGTGAGTGGCGATGCCGTCCACGCTGAAAGACGTCCGGTTCCCGACCGCGTCAAGCGTGTAACCGAGCTTGACCGGGAGCAAATTCTTGAGCGCATTCACGATGTTCGTGAGCCGATTCGCCGCATCGTACGCGAACGTTGCGGTCGTGCCGTTCGGATACGCGGTTCGCGTCAGATTGCTTGCGGGATCGTACGAATAGTTTGTGATTCTGCCAAGCCAGTCGGTTACGGAGGAAAGCCGGTTTGCCGGATCATAGGAGTAGTTCGCGACTTTTCCATCCGGGTACGCGAGTGATGCCCGATTTCCGACCGCGTCATAGGTGTATGTCAAAGTTTTTCCTGTTGGGTTCTTCACGGCAGTCAGCCGATCGAGCGCATCATACGTATAAGCGGTGGCCCCGTGAGAATCGATCATGCCCGCGCGGTTTCCGTCCGGATCGTACGCGTAGGTGACGTTCTTGCCGTCCGCGTAAGCAATCGAGACGAGCCGGTTCAGGGCATCGTGCGTGAACTTGTTCGCTTGGCCTTTGGGGTCCGTCGTGGATGTAATGTTGCCTGTAGGATCGTAAGAATATGAGGTTACGAACGAAAGCGGGTCGGTGATCTGCGACAGGCGATTGAGAGCGTCGTAGGTGTAGGACGTCGTGTCGCCGTTCGCGTCTGTAAACGTGATGCGGTTGTCCACGCTGTCGTAAGCGTATTTCGTCACATGCCCGAGCGCATCAGTGACGCTCGCGAGGCCGTTTGTTGCGTCGTAGGCGTAACTCGTCGAATGGCCGTTCGCGTCGGTAACGTTCACGAGGTTCCCCACCGGGTCATAGGAGAACCGCGTCGCATCGCCGAGCGCGTCTGAAACGTTCGTGAGTCTGCTCAGCGCATCGTAGCTCGCGGAAGCCGGGTGGCCGTTCGGATCTGTTATCGAGGTCAGTCGGCCGATGCCGTCGTAGGCGAGCGCAGTGCTGTCGCCGAGGGTGTCCCTAACCTTCGTCAAGTTTCCTTGCGCATCGTACGTGTAGGCCGTCGCGTCGCCTCTCGCGTCCGTTTTTGAAATCAATTCGCCATAGGCGTCGTAGGCGAACTTCGTCAGATGCCCAAGCGCATCTAGGATTTGGGTCAGATTTCCGTTGCCGTCATAGGTAAAGGCGGTCGTATGGCCATTGGGATTCGTCGTGGTCAGGAGATCGTCCTTGATGTCGTAGGTGAACGAGGAGGTGTTTCCGAACGGGTCGGTGATGCCCGTGACGTTGCCGGTGGAATCGTAGGCGAAGTTCGTAGTGTTGCCGTTCTGATTGGTGACACTCGTTCGATCGTTGTTGCCGTCGTAAGAGTACGATGTTGTTCCTCCTCCCGCATCTGTGATTTTGACGATGCGGAACGTTGAATCATACGTGTGGACCGTTTTGTTGCCGCGGGGGTCGGTAATTGTGGTCTGCCCCTGCGCTGGCGTGTCATAGGCGAGCGTGGTGGTGAAACCGCGCCCGTTCGTCTGAGTCGCCACGCGCCCATTGGCATCATAGGTGTCTTGAAGCAGAACGTTCCCATTCGGGAGGACAATGGACGTGACCCGATGCGCGGAATCGTATACGTACTTCGTGATCCCTCCGGCGGGATCAGTCGCTTGTGCAAGGTCGTCAGCGGGGGAGTATGAAAAACTGACCGTACGGCCAATCGGGTCCTTGACCTGCACAATGCGATTGCTGGAATCGTAGGCGAACGTAAGGGATTGTCCGCCAGCGGCGGTTACGGATTCGAGGGTTCCGTCGGGCCCATATGCAAGTGCGGTGGTGTTTCCGTTGCGGTCCTGAATCGAAGTTAGTTGACCAGATGCCGAGAACAAATATCGACGTTGATCCTTCGTAGTTAGGAGGAATGAATCGTCGGCATTCTTGAGCAACGTGCTGAAAACTCCAGGCTGAGGCGAGAAAGCACCCGCAATGGCTGTGAACTGCTCGCTGCGGCCGTCGCCCCATGTGATGGTGGCGTTCCCGGTCGCGTCCTGTGTGAGAAAGACGTTGTAGCTGTGCGTCCAACTCGCGCCGAGCGGGCCTGCGTAAGCGCTCAGCGAATTGTAGGTACGCTCGAACAGGAGGGGTGCGCCGCGACTCGGAATCGTGAAATCGACGCGTTGGTTGTAATAATTGCCGTTTGCAGTGTTGATGGGCTCGTTTGTCGTCGCAAAGGGTTGCGACGAACTTGGCGGCCCTGCCGAGGATGAAGAGCCACTCGCAGCAGCACCCTTGATGGCATACAACTTCTGGTTCGCGCTGATCACGTATAGTGTGCCGGGACCCCCAATGTAGAGTCGTCCGGGTGAGTCTATCGGGACGCTCCATCGGAAGGCCCCTGAGGACGTCAGGGAATAGATTGTGTTCTCGAAGGCAAAATAGACGTTCTCGTCAGCGTCGAGGACAACCACCGTGGATAGGGTGCCATCACCACCGGGTGAGTAGCCCCACTTTTCCGTTCCGTCGGGGTTGATGGCGAAGACGGCGGAGACCGTTTTGACATAGACCGTGCCAGAACCGCCTACAGCGAGAGGATCACGCTGCGAGTCAGAGGGCGTGGGGCTACCGGTGGCAAAAGGCCAGCCCGGAAGCAAGGTGCCGCTTGTATTGAATGCGTATACTGTTCCGGACACGCTCGATAAATAGATGACGTCGGCAGGGCTGATAGCAGTCGTGGTAAACAGCCTGTCAGAAGTCGTGCCGCCTGTGTTGGTTAGTGCGGTCCACCGCGGCGTGCCGGTAGAGGTCCACGACCAGAGCCCGCTACCCCCATAGTAATCGCCGTCGGCGGTCGCGTACAGGTTGCCTGCGGCATCCAACGCTATCGCACCTTGACCGAAGCAACAAAAATCTTGAGACCATACCGTCGCGCCATCGCTTGGCCGTAGCGCATGCAGGGTCGTGAGCTCATCCATCTGATAGACCGTGCCGTCGGCCCCAATCGCAGGTGGTTCATACATCGCGGGGAAGGCGATAGGCCAATTGGGGGTCGACGTTCCAGTGGGCAAAATCGAGTAGAAATGGACCGCTGCCGCACCTGGAATATCGGGGCAGTCATGCGCAGCGACGTAGATTCGGCCAGAAGCATCGACGGTAAAGCCCATCGGGCTCTCGTTATTGCTCGGAATGAGCGTGTAGGGAGCGGACCAGATTGACTTGCCGGCGGAGTTGATCGAAATGATTTGGTTAGCGACGACCTGCGGCGAACAGCCTCCCAGAACTAGCTTGCCGTCGGAGGTGATCACCAATTGACTCAAGATTGGGCTGCCGGCATCGTAGATCAGCTGCGGCGTTCCAGGCGATGTTGGTCCGGAAAAGATGCCTTGGTTGCTCCTCCGGTTGTCGTGGTCCTGGGTCGGCCAGGGTCCGCCGTCCAGAGCCTGAGCCCGTATAACCGTCGAAAATACGAGGAGCAGGAGAGTGAGTCTCACACCGCAACGCAACATGGTGAACTCCTACGCTAAACCGTCCCGTGACGATCCGAATTAGCTGACAGCTTTGACATCGCGTTGCTTTACCGGAGTGGTATACTTCGCGGCAATCAACTAGTGCAGGCATTAGCGGGCAAGTGCTGACATTCATGTGGAAGCACCTGCCGCGCTTTGGTGACAAGCGCCGTGGTGATGCCCAGTCCGCAGCGGAAGCGTCTTGATTCGTGGAAGGCAATCGCGGAATACCTCGACCGTAATGTGCGTACCGTTACCCGCTGGGCAGAGCAGCGACGATTGCCTGTTCATCGCGTGCCAGGAGGCAAGCGGCAGTCGGTATTCGCGTACACCGACGAGATCGACGCATGGCTGGTCAGTCATCACGCGAGCCCGAAGGATGGAGCTCTGAGCGCCACCAAGGTCGAATCGGTGTCCGGTGCTGAAGACCTTGATCCGAGAATCCCGCGCAAGTCAGTGGGCGAGATGTTTAGGCTCGCTTGGATTGTCCTAGTCTTTACCGCAGTGATCGCCGGTGCGTGGGTGGCTAAGACGCTGGTCGAAGGGCGCCACAGCACCTCGGCGTCTGTTCCGCTTGACTTCGTCCAACTCACAAACGACGGGAGGGCCAAAGGCTATTTTGACGCTGACGCCACCAGGCTGTATTTTGACGAGTCGGCGGGCCAGGGACTCTCACTCTTTTCGTTGATGGGAAGCGGAGGACCACCCCAGAAGGTCAAAATCCCTCTGATGAATCCGGTCGTCGAGGGCATCTCGAACGACGGTCAGCGGCTGCTGATAGCGTCCTTTGAAGGCATAGAGTTCGAAGGGAGTCTTTGGGTCGTTGCGTCGGGCGGCGGAGCTGCTCAGAGGCTGGGCGAACTGAAGTGCCAGTCTGCCCGTTGGTCGCAAGACGACCGGCAACTCGCGTGCGTTAATGGAACTTCAATACTCATCGCGAATTCGGATGGTTCTCACGTTCGAAGGCTGGTTTCACTTTCGTCGACGCCTCTCCGCCTCGCCTGGGCCCCTGACGGGAAGCAGTTGATATTCGTGCTCGAGGACGTCAATGATCCGGAGGCTCTCTCGGCTTATACAGTGAGCACTGGGTCGGATGGACAGAAACGAGAAGAAGTTCCTGTCGCACTTCCTTGGGGAAAGGACTGTTGCGCTGATTGGACATGGGTTGACGACCGTAGCCGGCTTCTGTATCTGCGGCTCAGGACGAATGGTGCGGCCATAGTAGGCGAAATAAACACCCGGAACGGGTCATTTGATGAAGTAATGAAGCGGACGGAACTCCCCGTGAGCATCGGCCACGTCATGGGCTTCCGCGCCAACCGTGAGAAGAACCTGCTGTACCTGCTGATCGAAGGGCAAAGTCGTGGCGAAGTGCTGAAAGTAGGACCGACAAAAAACACCTACACGGTTCTGCTACCCGGTGTTGCCGCGGATGACATTTCCTACTCGCGTGATGGTGGCTGGATGACCTTCGTTAATGTATCTGATCACACGCTCTGGCGTAGCCGATCCGATGGCAGCGATGCTCTCCAACTTACGAAGCCGGGATTGCAAGCTGACATATCCTCCTGGTCGCCAGATGGCCACACCATCGCATATGCGGGAAAGGAGGCGAAGAAGCCGTGGAGGATTTTCCTGATTGCGAGTGATGGTACGAATCAGCGAGAAGCCACTCCCGGTGGGGACGACAATCAAGGCGCCCCGTCGTGGTCTCCCGACGGTCGGGTGCTGGTTTACGGTAATGTTCTCTGCCAGGAAACGCAAACCTGCTGGATTCACAAGGTGGATCTGGCAACCGGGACGATAACCAGGTTACCGGGGTCGTATAGTCTCCGAACGGCACGGTTCTCTCCGAACGGCAAATACATAGCTGCCCTGCAACCTGACACACACCAACTACTCCTCTTCGATGCGCGAACGAGCGAATGGCATACGCTCCCTGGCTCGGTAACTGGCGACAACATCAATTGGTCGACTGATTCCCGTTTCGTTTTTATCGACAATCCGCGAATCGATCACCCGGTCATCGAGAGAATCCGCATCTCTGACGGGCGCCGCGTTACGGTCGCCGACCTCGCTCCCCTGCAGAGGATGCCAGGTAACAACAGCCCTTGGTTCGGCCTCACGCCAGACGGTGCGCCCATTTTGTTACACTATTACAGCGCAAGCGAGATTTATGCTCTGAACTGGAATTTTCGCTAGGACGGCGGTCCGCTCGATGTGATAGGGAGGCCCCTCGTTACAAGGCGAGCCCCACCTCGCTGGCACCAGGAGGTTTGAATCACTTCGGGCCGGTCCCCGGTCGGAGTTGTCATCCATGGGCGCTATCTTGTGACTGAGGATCGTGCTGGGATGCAGAACTGTCTTTCCAAAGTTCTTCTATCCCGGCGGAGAAAAGGTCAGACAATTCGGTATCCGAAGTTCTATGTAGTATCAGAGCCGGACGCTCGTCCGGCGAGGTGGCGATCGGCGAGGGGAACCCATCGGTCGAAGCGATTAGTTCCACGCCATCGTGTCACGCACGGCGAAAGTTCAGGCGTGGTCGCCGGTCTGTTCCCAGAAGAAAAACACGTCGCCAAACAGTGGGTCCGCGTCCGGCCCTTGATACGGACAGAGCATCGCCTCGATGCGCCCCTTGGCGCTCGAAGCGTTCGGCAGGCTTTCGAAACCGCTGTAGATGCTACCTGCCCGCGCCGCGTACACAATCGAGCTTGGGTCAAATGACTTATTGAATCGAATCGTGTATTCGTTCTCGGGGCTGGCGGGCGAGAGATGCACGGATTGCCGGCGGTACTTGCGCTCTGCGGGTTGCAGCGCCGTGCCTATAGCTTCGGTGAAAAGGGACATCGTCTTGGCTTGCGCGAACCGTCTCTCCTCCTCCCTTGTATGGCGATACCGTAGCAAGCCTGCAACGGCGATACCTCGATGGGCAGTCGCCAGCCGATAGACCGTCGCCTCAAAAGAGGTGCCGAAATAGGAAGCCAGGCCCGCAACCGATTCTAGGCTGAATCGCCCGTTCGCCTGACGCTGAAATTCGTCGAAGGGCATCACCAGTTCGGAGGCGCCCAGGTGGCACAAGAGTTCGAGCTCGTTCGCCTCGCGTGAGCCCGGACTGGTGAGGGACCGGAAGCGCGCGCCGCTCCGGCTATTGGGAAAAAACGTGTGCACAATTTCATGCGCGATGGTGAAAACGATCCGCGCATCGGGGCGGTCCGGATTGTAGAGGACCCTCCATCCCGACTCGGTTGGATACAGCACCGCATCGCGACTCTCCGCACGAGCGACGTCTGCGGGCATGGGTGCGATCTTGATCCGGTTCAATGATGCGATGATTTTCAACCTCGCCAGCGCGTCGTTCGGCCAGCCGGGAAAGTCCCTGGCTCTTTCCACCAAGGATCGCGCCATACTGACGATCTTCCAGCGCGGATCGATCAGCTCGCCACTCTGCCGGCACAGCGAGATAATGTCCGGATCCGAGTAGCGCCTGCCCGCGATGCGTAGCGTTTCCATCTCTATTTTTGACGGTTCCGTTCACCCGCCATCCGTATAGCCTGCAGCACGAACCGCCAACCCTCTTTGTCTCTGGGCCGATTCCCTCGAAAGTTCACTTGGGCCAACGTCTCCACATCGTCTTCGGAAAGTGGCTCACTCGCGAGAGCAAGCTCTCGCTGCAGCTCCGCAAGGCCCGGCGGTAAGTCTTCCGCAGCGCGACGCTTCGAGCGCCGTTCCTTGGGAACCGCCTCCCGCAAAAGATCATCGAGCGTGACGTCCAGCGCCTCGGCAATGTTGAATACGTATTGGATGTTCGGTTTACCGGCGACGCCATTCTCGAGATCAGAGAGATAGGCTTTCGGCACCCCGCATTGTTCCGCCAAGTCCGCCAAAGACCACCCCTTCCCCTGTCGCAGAAACCGGATCCGCGCCCCGAGCTTCGTTAGGTCGATCTGTGTATCTCTCAACAAATAGACAACCCGTTGCATAAAAGTGTTGACAAGCCAACCCCCTCCATCGGATAATCGCAACGCATCGTATTTTGGTGGATGATACCCGTCCACCGAGCCGGTGACAAGCCCAAAAGGAGAAGCAAATGGCAAACAAGCACAGAGTGCAGTTCAACGCTCACCGTGTCGTCAAGGAAGAGGTGCCTGTCCGGTTCAAGACTCGCGATGGCGAAAGGGTCTCGTTTGACGCACGGAAGAAGGTCAAAGAGCCGGTCCGGGTGAAGTTTCTGGCTAGGAACTAGCGTTACAGACTCGTCGAGAAGGAACGGCCGTTTACGGAGGGAAGCTCACATGTTCAGGAAGCTCATAGTTCTATTCGTCCTATTTTCCGTAGCGTTTGTCGTTCAGGGGCAAGGCCTGAAGGCCGTCACTCAGCACCACAAACCTGGTGACACACTGCGTTATCGGGTCGAGTTCGATGGCGATCCGAAATTCGACGGAGTTAGCCTTGGGTCCTATCTTCAGGGGAACTCCCGAGCCGATCAACCGCGGCTGAGCGGCTACTTTGCCATCGGGCATATTACCAAGGTAAGACCTGGTGTCTACGATTTGGACGGAACCATTCCTCCCAACGCCCCTGATGGAGGTCCGCTGGGTCAACGCCGCGCTCGGACCGGCATCGAAGCAATACTATGCGACAGGCTTAAAGATCACAATTCAAGTGGACAACGACGCGACGTACGACTTCCCGCCGCTGAAGTCGATCAGGTCCCGAGTGATTCGGCGTACCTCCTAGTACACTTGCCAAGTTCCTAGAAAGCGCTATGCTGAATGCGCCTAGAGCTCTCAGCAGAAAGGCAATTCATATGAACAAAAACGTGTTCACCATTGTGGTTAACGGGACGGATCATAAATGGCCGAAAGAGGACATTTCGTATGCCGAAGTCGTCTTGCTCGCGTTTCCGGAATCGAAGGATCATCCAGAAATCAATTACTCGGTGAAGTATACGAGAGGGCCGGGTGATAAGCCCGAGGGCATATTGCCTCCCGGTGGCACGGTAAGAGTGAAGGATGGAATGAATTTCCGTGTTACAGAAACTGGCCAGTCATAACGGTGACATACAGCGTCTGATCGAGAAAGGGTACGCCCTCAGTACCGAAAGTCACTATTTGATTGTCCGTGACGTACCGTATCTGGATGCAGAACGGAAATTGCAGTGGGGTAGCCTGGTGACAAAGGTAGTCTTTGTCGATCAGGACCACATACGACCAGAAGATCACCAAATTTTCTTTGCAGGATCAGTTCCGCATAATCTCGACGGCACCCCGATTTCAAATTTGGGCGGTGGAGCAACGCCATTGACCCTAGGCGAAGCAAGTAAGGATGTCGTTGTGCAGCGATCGTTTTCGCACCTGCCGTTCAGAACAAAGAAATATGAAGATTTTTTCGAAAAAATTGATACCTATGTCACGGTTATTTCTGGACCGGCAATGCACCTCCACGGTGCGAATCCCTACACATTTAGAACTGTAGAGAGTGCCCCAGACTCCGTGTTCAAGTTTCACGACACGCTCACGAGTCGAGCGGAAATAGGCGACCTCGCAGCCAAGTTCAAGGATGACGTCATTGCGATAATTGGAATCGGAGGTACCGGATCGTACATCCTCGATTTGCTCGTCAGGACGCCGGTCAAGGAGATTAGGATCTTCGACAAAGATCTGTTCTATGTCCACAACGCATTTCGATCGCCGGGCCAGACTCGCGAGAGTGAATTCAACAAGCCGAAGGTCGAGGTCCATAAAGCGCGGTATGACGACTATCGCCAAGGAATTAGAGCGGAGCAAGAATTCGTAGATGCCACAACTACAACCGACTTCGAGGACGTGACTTTCGCTTTTGTATGCGTCGATAAGGGTTCTTCCCGCTCGGGTATTTTGGACCTATTGATCGCGAAAGGGATCGCGTTTATCGACGTCGGGATGGGCCTAGATCGGAACAAGCTCGATAATTCGTTAGGCGGAATGCTGAGGACCACATACTTCTCTGTCTCGGATGCACAGAAAGTACGCGACATGCGTCTTGTTGACGTTTCGGATGATCCCAACGACATATACAGAAACAACATCCAGCTTGGCGAACTCAACGCACTCAATGCGTGCCTAGCAGTCATCAAATTCAAGCAATTACGAGGATTCTATTCGAGCAAACCAGAATCGCCCTTTCATTTCCTGCTCGATATTCAGGATTTGAAGATCGTCCACTGAATGAAGATTAAGCTCCAAAGGGTGCACAAAATGCCTCAACCCCTCGAGCTAGGCATTCTCTATGTGTCAGAAGAATATGAAATTGCATTGCATTTGTGTCCTTGTGGCTGCGGCTCGAAGGTGAGTACGCCCCTCGGCCCCTCGGATTGGAGGTTTTACGACGACCGTCGCGGGCCTTCCCTGTATCCTTCAGTCGGGAATTGGCAGAAGCCTTGCCAGTCTCATTATTGGATCAGAAATGGTGAAATCGTTTGGGCTTCCAAGTGGACACAAGAGCAAATTCTAGAAGGACGCCGGATGGAGCAGGCGCGTAGTGCTGCGTATTTTGCCGAGCGTGAGCGGAAGCGCAGCCGTCCGTTAGCGAAGCTGTGGCGGTGGTTTATACGGCTACTCCGATGACCAAGTGGAGATGGCGCGACCAAGATCGACTAAGATCTTGCCCGGAAGGGAGCTCTAGTGCTTCCATAGCAGTCAAGGGAATATTCTCAAGATTGGTATAATTCAATCATGCTTGATTTTTTGTTCGAGCCTCCAGTTCTGAGGTGGGCCCGTGAGAAGAGATTCGGACCAAAGATCGAAATACTTAAGGAGCAGTGGGCCGACTCCTGGACGGAAGCATCCCCCGATCTCATAGCGGAATGGGAAAGTGGAGTCGGCCAACCGACCTTCGCCCAAGTAAGAAGACTCGCCGAAATCTATAAACGTCCTCTAGCTGTCTTCTTTCTCGATAGTCCGCCGGATGAAAAACAGAACCCTCCTGATCTACGTACGATTCGGTCGCAAGACAACAGAATACTTTCTCCCGAAGGACTCTTGGCGCTCCGAAAAGCACGCAGAGTCCAATGGGTCGCAGCCGATCTGGTTAGAGAATTGGGTGAAAAGCCCAAATTCAAATACCAGCGTCATGAGATCGAGGAAGATCCCGCTGAGCTCGCCAGGTGCATACGAACGGACCTGTCGGTCTCCATATCTGATCAATTCCGCCTTAGGAAATTCGAGGACTTTTTTCAGTATCTGAGGGGGAAGATCGAGGCTACGGGAGCGATCGTCCTTAAGAGCGGCCTACAGGATAGTTTTCCTACGGCCGATTGCCGCGCGTTCTCCTTTGCTGACCAGCTTCCATATCTAATTCTCGTAAATAACGCGGACAGCGAGGGCGCCAAGAACTTTTCATTGGCGCATGAGTTTGCCCACCTTCTCCTAGGTTCCGCTGGGATTTGCAATAACTTCAGGTCCTTCGGAAATCGCAAGGGGACGAACAAGATAGAGGCATTTTGCAATCAATTTGCCGCGAGTTTTCTGGTTCCAAGGGAACAGCTCATTCAGCACGGAAGTATTCGTGGAAAAACAGCGGTCGCTCCCGACGAGGTAGATGATCTCACTGATCAACTAGCCCTTGCCTTTAAGGTGAGCCGAGTCGTGATCTTGAGAAGATTCTTGACGCTCGGCCTGATCTCCCCGGCCTTCTACAGAGAGAAAATCGATATCTGGGACAAGGAGACTCTTCCGCAGCATAGGGAGGGCGGTCGGTATTCTTTGAAAACCGTTCTGGGGAAAAATGGGCTGGCATTTAGCTCGCTCGTCCTAGAGGCATATCGCAAGAAGAGAATTTCTTACGCGATCGTTTCTGACTATCTCGGCGTGAAAACGAAACATCTCTCCAATCTCGAGCGGGTCATCGACTCACATGCAGGATGACCTCTTCTCCAAAGCCGCGGAATACACCATCGACAGTTGCTCGCTGATGGCAATGTTTAATGAGGAGCCTTGGACTTCCAAACGGGGCAACCCCGCGTTGTGGAAGAGAGTTAGTGCGTTGATCGAGGCCGGGGTCATCATCTCGCATGCCGAAGTATTGGCAGAGATCAAGAAAGATGGACAAAAGGGCGAGGAACTCTTCAATTGGGCAACTGCCAATGTGCACGTTTTCAGATCACACGAAGTTGATGTCGAGGGAAGGCTCATCAGAAGTATGTCCCCGAAGTATAAAGCGTTCGTGAACAACTACGGCAAGCCATCCAGCGCATATGCGGATCCTTGGCTCATTGCTCAAGCGAAATCTAAGAAACTGAAGATCATTTCTCAAGAGACCCCGAGCGGCAATCCGCAAACACCTAAGTTGCCAAATGTCTGCGGAGATCCCACGTTTGGTATTCAGTGCCTCGATCTATGGAAATTGGTACGCGAACAGAACTGGGAATTCCAATAGAATTCCTGCGATGCTTCCTAAAGGAATCTGTGCCCAACGCAAATAGCCCCGCCTTTTCAAGCTGGACAATGGAGGAAAGTAAGTGTCTCAGCGGAGTCACGACCCACCTTAACAACGTAGATTCGGTGTTTTTGGTTTCTGTATTTTGGCGGGTTCGACCCTGAGCGTTTCATATGCCTATCCCCGAAGCGAAGCTTAATACTTGGAGTAATCAGGGCGCGATCACGACATCGTCCGCGGCCTACGCGAGCATTCGTCACGCCTTGCTAAAATCGACGTCGCCGTTGGCTAGCAGAAGAGTGGATATTTACCTTCAAGGTTCCTACGCGAATGCAACCAACATTTACGGCGATAGCGACGTCGATGTTGTGGTTCTTTACGCGGACACTTTCTTCAAGGATATGACGGCTCTCACGCCGGCTCAGCAAATACGACATGAAGCGAAATTTCCACCGGCGACATATCTATGGTCACACCTTCGAGACGATGTTCTGGCTGCTTTACGCGCGCATTATGGAAGCGGGGCTGTTCGCCCTGGAACCAAATCCATAAAAGTCGACACCGGTAGCGGTCGCAGGCCATCAGACGTTGTTCCCGCCGTTCAATTTCGGCTCTACACAGATTTCTCGGATGAAAACAATCCATGGGCCCATTGGGGCATTCAGTTCTTCGATTCGTCGAATAACGCGATCGTGAATTACCCTAAGATCCATATCGAACGGGGGGAAGCTAAGAATGAGATGGCGCGAACTGCGGGCCGATATAAAAGGACCATCAGATTGTTCAAGAACCTTCGGAACTATCTCATCGACAATAATCTCCTCGCTGACAAGATTGCGCCCTCCTATTCCATTGAGTGCGCCTTGCACAACGTTCCGGATCGCTTGTTCATTGGCGATTTCACGACTACCGTTCCCGCAGTTTTGCACTATCTCCTGAATACGCCCTACGCAGGGTTCATGTGCCAGAACGGTATCGTCCCCTTGATCGGCGGCGGTGTCACGCAGTGGTCTGCTTCTAATTTTGCGACTTTCCTCGCAGCTGCGCGGGCGGCATGGAATAACTGGGGATAATGGCGCACGCTTACTCAACAGATTCTACTGAGCGGAGGCTTATCCCGTTCTTCGTCGCAGCTACGGCTATTGGTTCGGCTTTCCTCGCATCTCATTTCTTCCACAGGTACCAAATCAATCTGCCGTGGTGGGCAAGCCCTCCAATCGATACGATGGCGTTCTACGGTTTCTACTATTGGCTTCTCGACAGACACATCTGGAAGTTGTCATTCGTGCACTGGCTGCGAATCACGCGGATCCCGAATCTCTCCGGAGTTTGGCACGGCCAGGTCCACCCTACGGAAACCAAAGGCGTTTCCGCGGGATTGGGAACTGTGATCGACATAACGATCTCCATTCACCAGACTTGGACGGAATTGTCGATCCTTGGGCGAACCAAGTTGTCGAAATCTCATAGCCTTTCTGGAAGCCTGATCGTTAAAGAGGAATGCAGTATTAGCTACGAATACGTCAATGAACCACTTGCCCCGGCCGCAGACACAATGCACAGTCACCGAGGCACAGCTCGGCTCTCAATAAATGAAGCGAGTGGAACCCTGGAAGGCGACTATTACTCGGGGAGAGATCGCCAGAACATCGGCACAATCCGACTAAAGCGTGCTAGGAGCGGATAAGTCGTCATCAAAAGGCACTTCACGGCCCGGCCTCTAGCGCAACTCGGTCCACCTTTCGCACTCGGACCAGCTTGCTACACTGATCTCCACAACTGAATAGGGAAGAAGGATAGGGCGCAAAGGTCGTAGGCCATTTTCCTTGCCAATGGAAATACCCAAAACCACGCCTCGCGGTGAACATCATGAAGTCGATCCAGAAGGAGATTCACGTGAGGCGAAGAGCGAGCTTCTAGTGCTCCTCAGGCTACTCCTCCGCGAACCTCCTCCAGATCACGACTTCAAGACCTGCCCTATCTGCAAGCGTTACGGAATCACCGAACTCTAAGCCGCTTTTGGGTGAGCGATCACGCCGTGCCGCCTCCCTCTTGGGTGAGGGAGCAGCGGTATGTTGCAGTCCGGCTGCTCGCGGAAAAAGGTGCGAACGTCATTGACGATGGCCTGCCAATCGCGAAACCGACCGTTTTTCTGTAGTGCTCGGAACGGCTTCTTCGCATCAATGCGGAGTCTTTTCGCGCCGAGGGAAAGGTTCGACCCGACCGTGGCGAGAATCAGCCGTTTTTCCTGAAGCGTCCCATGGGTCAGCCAGAAAACGGCGCGGTTGCTGAACAAGAACAGGTTCCGCGAAGGTTCGATCCAGTGCTCGGTCTTGAGCTGCTCCAGGCGTTGTTTGAGCGCGAGTTCTTCCCTCGCAAGCTCCGTCCTTTGACGGACGAACTCGTCATCGCCGATGAGTTCCCGGTAACGAAGCTTGGTGAGGTTATCCAGGTTTCGCTGGCACGCTTCCGATGCTCGCGCCACCGATCGAGCCAAGCCATCTCCCGACTGGCGTTCTTTCGCGCGCTCTTCCTCGATGACCGCGAGAGGCTCCCTAAGCTCGTCGTCGCTCACGTAAACCTCCCTGAGGAACGTAATGATTTGCCTTTCGAGCGCTCGCTCTTCGACGCACTTCTCCCGGCACTCGACTCCGCGCTTCTTGTGAGTGCAGTGGTAATAGACATAGTGGCTACCGTAACGGTTGGTCTTGTCTTCGGCAGTTATGCTCCCGCCGCACGTCCTACAGCGCAGCAGCCCCGTGTAGGCAAAGGTGTGTGCTTTCGGGCGGGTGCGGTCGACTCGCCCCAACAATTTCTGAGCCTGCTCGAATTCGGCGAGTGTGACCATTGGCTGATGCTTTCCTGGATACCATTGGCCCTTGTAGACCAACTGGCCCGCGTAAAATGGGTTCGAAAGTACGCGATAGATTCCAGACACGCTCAGCTGACCGCCGCCGGTTCTTTTGTATTTCCGCGATCTAAGGCCCAAGTGGTCTGTGGCGAGGTTCAGGATCTCGGCCACCGAGTACGCGCCGCTCAACAACAACTCCCACAGACGACGGACAGTCTGAAAGCGTTCCGGGTCGGGAGCAATGATTTTCTCGCCAGCTTCGGACCGACTATTCAGATACCCGAGCGGGGCGCGCCCCGGAAGCCAGCCTCGTTCCCGCTTCGTCCGGTTGCCTCTGCGCACGTTTTCGCTCAGCGAATCAACGTAGTACTTCGACTGCCCAAACATGATCGCGAGCATGAACTTGCCTTGCGACGTGTTCTCGAACGTGTAGGTGGGGAAGCGCAAGGAGGCGAGCTTGCCGGTGTCGAGGAGATGAATGATCTGCCCGCCGTCCAGCGCGTTGCGCGCCAAGCGGTCGGGATGCCATGCCAAGATGCCGTCCGCCTCGCCGCGCTCAATGCGTTTGAGCATCTCATTGAATACTGGGCGGCCAGGGGACTTTGCGCTGCGAGCTTCTTCTTTCAGCGTCACGATTTGGAGGTGCTCGCGTTCGGCGTAGCGTTTGAGTTCCTGCCGCTGCGATTCAATCGAAAGCACCTGATGGTCTTCGTCCTCTGTGGATTTTCTGCAGTACGTGAAGTATCGATTCAAGTCCTTGGGTAATGCAGTACATTTGACGACCTTTGGATTTCACTGTAGAGGACCTAGGCCCGAAGTCAAATCTGCTTAACACCGTAGCGCCTACAAACGGGGCAGGTTTTGAAGTCGTGGCCCAGCGAAGGTTCCCTCGTCAGAAGACGCAAGAGGGCAAGCAATCCTCCTCGGTAGTCTTGGTCATCCGATGGTTCTCGGGTTTGGCCCCGAGACGCACCTTCACCCTCTCTCCCGTGCTCTCTTACCTTAAGCGATCCAGACATGAAGAGTATCCTAGACCTTCCGCTGATCTGCGAAAGGCACCCCCTGTTGCGTGCCTCACAACGCGGCTCCAAGACTATCTGGTCAACTTGACAGCGGAACGACCCGTTCCTACAGTTAGAAGTGAACACGAGAAATACAGACGAAATCTATGATGCAAGGCTCCAAATGGATTCGGGTCCGTCCATTAGAAGTATCTGATTTTAGATTTGTCCGCCGCTTGGCTTTGAAACAGACGAACTTCACAGTACCGCCGCTCTATATTCTCTGGTTACTCAAACAAACGAATGCTCGGTCTTGCCTGGTGGCAGACCACGTCAAATTCGGCCCGGTGGCATACGTTCTCTCGCTCCTCGTAAGCAAGCCCAAGAGAAAGGTCTTGTATGTGTGGCAACTCGCTGTTTCCGCAAGTGGGCGGCGTACCGGGGCGTTAGACGAGCTCTTGCTGGGACTGCGTAGTTTTGTACGGAGGACGCGTACGAGGTCGCTCCTTTTCACTGCGGTTCCTTATTCTCCGGAATTTCGGGCCATTCGTCGATACGCGTACACGTTGTCCGCAAGGGGGCTGCGCCCGAGTCAGAAACTTCCAACGATAGTTTCACGAAATGAGCGCGAGTTCGTCATTACGGTAAGGTGATACGCGCAGCCGAAGGGGAGCTGACGTACGTCGGGATCGAGAACTTCCCCAGCCGCTTCGATGGCCTCTCGAAATAGTCTGACGGACCGCCATTTCGGTCTTTTCGTCAGTGAGAGGCCATCGAAACGGCCGATCAGGAATCCTATTGGGCATTCGAGTCTGAAGGAAGTCGCCTCCCGAGGAATGCTATGCCGTTCGCGAGGGCATCGAACACCAACATTACCGGAGCTTCGCTTTGATACGATTTCCTACGGCGCGGCAACCTCCACGAGAGTTCTTCGAACTGTTCAGTGAGGCTCGTTGCGATGTCGTGTTTGGTGATCTGCCCGTTCGGCGCGAAGCGGTCTCTCACTTGCCGAGCGGTGAGTGCGTAGAACTTCGTCGAGTGGCGCATCGTTTCCGTCCTGATTCCAGCAACGATCAATAAGAATCTCCTGTTTCGAGCGGCGGAGTGATATTTGCGGACCCGGACGACAACCGCAAACGGCTTGTGAAAGGCAAGGAGAGTTGCGATCCTGTCCGCAACCGCCGATCTGACCTTCTTCTGTTCTTCTCCGAACGACCGGACGCCCCAATCCAGCAGCCTTGCCGGTCCTTCGAGGACGGCGAAGCCGAACCTGCTTGCTCGGATTTCGAGGGCAAGTAGCCGTTTAGGCATGATCATGTGAAAGTTTGAAGGCCTACTTCATTTCTTGCGCGTTTTGTCGCTTATTCAGCCACGCCAGTTTTTGTGCTATGAGACTTGCGTTCCGGTCACGGGCTCCGCGATTTTCCAGCCCTGTTTTCATTTCCCTCAATTTTGGCTCGATATCCCGAGCAATCGTTTCGCGCATGTCCGAAAAGATCGCAGCGACCGGTGTGCGAAAGATCATTTCATAGGCGAGTGCCGCCTCGAGAGGAGGGACGCTCATTGCTCGTTCGTGGCGCGATATCTGACCGGGGTCTCGATATCCGAGCAGTTTTCCCACGTCGCGCTGGCTTAGCCCTGACCTTTTCCTGTGAGCCTTCAGGTAGTTGCTCGCCGCCTGATACTTCATGTGTGCTTTCCATAATGGAAATTTGTGTGAAATCGACCTTTATTCAAAATGTAGCAAGCGGCGCATTACGGTCGAGGTCTACTGATTTGCGTCCGGCGCCCACTGGAACGGGGGGCCCAGCGGGCTATCTACCGTTCAAGACTCGATAATCCAGAGAAAAAAGGGGTAAGGAAGCGGCCTGGTTGTGGACTCAAAGTGAACAGCCTGTGCATATCCAAACGAAAGCACTAGGGTCGGTCACCGCCCCTGCCTCTGCTTTTCCCGCTTCGGTTCACGCCGGGTTCGAACTCGTCGACGACGCTTGGCCACCTGGTCCAACAGTTGCTCTACCTTCCGGCCCAAAAGGTCCGGAGGAAGCTCCAGAATCCAATCTAACATTTTCCCGATGAGAATCTGCATCCAGGGCATGCTTTCATGGTGGTCGAGCGAAGGCAGACTCTAAAGACGCCAGAACAGGCCTGAGGCGCAGAACCGAACGTGCTGCAAGTTTGCCGTGCCTTTGATGAGCCCTCAAATTGGGGGAAAACAAAAAGCCGCGATTTCTTACAGGTTCGCGGCAGACCTGACGAGGCTAAAGGCCTTGTTTCTATCCGATGTGGTAGTTCGATTCCTGGAAGATCCTACCCGGCGCAATTCTATTGCTCGGACTTTTCCTCGTTCTTCGGTGGAGTGAAGCCCACTTTTCCTCTCTTTTTTGTAGAAAGCGTCCAGGCGGTCTTCCTCATGTCGTCAAGGTCGGTTTCGTCGCGGTCGTATTCGCTGCATTCGTAGGCTTCGAATTCCAATTCGCGGAACTGCCAAAGTGCACCACATACGAGGGTTACCTCCGTCTGGGACCTGCCTCGAAAGTAGTGCGCGTTCACGCAAGTTCGGCAAAGGGGTGTTCCGCTAGGGGTGCCACCCAGAACTTTTAGGAGCATTGCAGTCATCGTTTCCTCCAGTTCGAAAATACCGGACAAGACACACTTCCCAAGCCCCGCGGAGACTTCCGAAGGGATTCGTCTGAACGCTTGCCTGAGGTAGGAACTGTCCTAATCGTATCCGTGGGGCAGATTTCAACAAGGCGAACGGATTTGCACGGAAGACAAATCTAGGCTATCGAGCGCAGCTATTTCCAAAAGGCTGTCAAAAGCAGCTATTGGCTCAAATTGAAGGCGCGCACCAGAAGTGATGGAGCCATCACTTGATTGCGTAATAGGGCCATGAGGCCGGACTTCAACGCGCCGTAATCATTGTAAGCAACTCGGATTTCCAGCCCCTGCGGGCTGGCGTTCCCAAGAACAGCTCGGACGGACAAGCGGTTTGGGCGTTCACCTCGCAATGCCCGAGAATACGAGTCAAAGAAACCTCTGGGTAATGCCTCTTGACGATGGCAGCGATGGCGTAGAGTTCAATCTGCGATGGCGACCTGTGCTCGTAGTCATCGTCGAGAGCAATGGCGACGCTTCGGCGGTTGATGCTCCAGTTTCCCGCGTGCCAGCCGATCTCCGAATCGCGAAGGAGGCGCTCGGTTCTTCCGTCGTGCCGAATGAGCCAGTGATACGGCCAAAAGACCTGCTTCCCACGACGTATGTGACCTGAATAGATTGCGTGTCCTCTAAGGCACCGCTCTCGGTCAGCGGGAGCGGCGAAGTTCGGCGCATAGAGGCGTATCAACTCGATGGCCGAAAGACGCGATGCTCGCAGCCCTGGCGGATTGCTCGTATGGTGAATCACAACAGTGTCGACTGTTTTCCGCTCCGCATCGAAATTTCCGACGCCAGCACCAAGCGCGATATGACCTTTTCTCAATTGGACCTCAAAGAAATCGTAAAGAAGAGCCTTGCAAGCTTCTGCGACGGCAGCGTTCTCGTCTTTGATCCTGTAACTAAGTGCCTCGATCTCCGGTACAACCGTGAGATACCAAATCGGCGATGACAACAGCAATTCCCATCGACCCAGCAAGCTATTCAGTTGTCGTAAGGCAGCGGATTCCACGCGTCAGAAAACGAGATTTCAGGCGGCGACCCTCACGTTCGAGACGTGCGCGAGACACGAATTCAGTATAGGGATTCGGTGACGACTGACAAGGCAGAGGTGTCAATGCTGGGTGACGCAGTGCGGAACGTATGAGATTCTACGCAGTCTTCCTTTCTTTCAGAGCTTCTAAGACCCTCGGCCAAACGACCGGAAAGCAGCTCTCCATGTATCGTTCCTTTTGCCGAGTGTCGAACTCCGAAAGCTTGCGGAAGATGGCTAAGGCATTCGCTAAAGTCTCGATCAACTGTCTTTGCGTTCCGAATCGTTCGTACCAGAACCCCCATACCATCTTTATGTCCGCCAAGTTGATCTGGTTCCCCGCAGCCGCGGCGATGCGTTCGGCCCTTTCGAGGAGCCATCGAGCCCTGAACTTGCGGCCCTGTTCGACGTATATCTTGCCCAAGATCATTTCGGCATGGGCGTCGTCACGTCCAATTTTCATCATTCGCGCAACGGCCATGGACAAGAGCAGCCACCGCCGCGCTTCGTCGTAAGATTTCTTGCCAAGCCTATGCACGACGCTGCCAAGGTTTCCGCAGGCCGCCTGCACGTTATCATAGTTTCCGGTGATCAAATCGGCCTCTAGAGCAAGGACAAGCTGATCGATGGCCTCTTGATGGAGGCCCTTTTTTGTTCGGTACCCAGCGGTTCGGTCTGCCAACATTCCCAGCGTGGCCCTGTCGCCGCTGTTCTCCGCGTAGAAGGCCGCCCTTCGGAGAGCCGCCTCCACAGCATGGTCCGAACGTACTCCGCTGGACGTGCGCTGCAACGCCCATGCGAGCTTCAATTGGAATCTTGCTTTCAAGGATGCATCTTCGACACGATCCAAGTGCTGCCGATTGCTCATCAACGTGTGTCGAGCCGCCTGAAACCTGCCGAGACGAAATAGGACCTCGACCGCCGACAACAACGCCAGAAACCGCAGTGTTTGGGTGGAAGATTCAGCCTCCGCCAGGCGTGTGAGACGCGCGTAAGCGTTGTCCCCAGGTTTGATGCCCCGGCCTCTTGGCCCCAAACGGCCGCGGAACACCAACCACTGAGCCCGTGCAAACGAGAAGGTGAACTCGATCAACACAGCGCGCCTCGTGGTCGAGGCTGGCAGCGCGTGCAGTCGGAGTCGATTCCGAACTTCCAGGAGGGGAAGGTCGAATTCAACCGAGATTGAAGTCACGTTCAGGCGATAAGGACCCGACCAGGTCCTATGTGCGGTGACGAGCGGAAACCGCCCGAGTTCGGCAGACTGAAGATAGCGGCCGACGATAGTGCCTGTGTCATGCAGGGATTTTCCGCCCCAACTGGGGAGTTGAGCGATTTCTTTCAAGCAGACCCAAGCCTGATCACCCGGCATGGTCGCCCTCTTGTACGCCATCAGTGCAATCCATTCAAATCGCATCGCCCAAGCCCGCTTGAACAGCCACTGTCCGGATCGCAGGCGAACGTTCTTCTTCCCGAATGAAATCAGCAACTTAGACATCACAATAATCCATAACTGTAGAAAGTGTAGAAAAATTGGCCGGTTGTATGCAATCGCGGGCTCCTTTACGTTCTCGCATGGGCACGGAAATTCGATAGGAGGCAAAGCCGATGCGTGCAAGTCAAAGGAAGACATTCCGAGCGATCCTCCGAGAAGAGGCACCCCGAAATGCTTTGCGACTGGAGACCAAGGCGCGCGCCGCCTCGCGGCTAGCTAAGGTCGAGTCCCAACACGCCTCAAGTCTCTACGCCATCAAGCGGGCGGCGATACAACAACTGTTTCGCATTCCGGCATATTCTCCGGCTATTCGCGACGCGTGGACTACCGACCGCGGCTTTCTTCTCTCGGTCGGGCTCATGGGGACAGGTTCGCTCTTGCATCTTCCGTTTGATGCCCTCAGCAGTGAGACGCAGGAATCGAAGGGCTCCTGGGTCTCAGAACGGGCGCGCGGACGCCGCTGGCTACCGCAGGCATTTGACCGGGTTGGATTGGGTGCGATCCGTCTCCGGCTTCAGACGAGCGTTTGATGACCAGCCTCCTATCGGCACACTCTCGGCAGGTTTGCACGCTGGCCTACTTCGGCCACCTTTACCGATCGGGTGCGCCTGTTAACCTAATCGGACGCTTGGCGCAAGCCGACCACCCCAGAATTCCTAACCACGAAATTCTCCAAAGCCATACCAACATGACAGGGCCATTGTCCTACATCGGCGGGAAGAATCGCATTGCGACCAAAATCATCGAGCTGTTCCCGAAGCACAAGACCTACGTGGAGGTGTTTGCCGGTGGTGCACAGGTCCTTTTTCGCAAAGAACCGTCAACAGTCGAGGTCCTGAACGACTTAGACGGTGACGTAGTGAACTTCTTTCGGGTCTGCCAATCACACGCTGAGGAGCTTGTCCGTTACATGACCTTCATGGTTACGAGCCGCGAATGGTTCGATCTACTGGAAGACGAGGATCCAAAGAACCTCACCGATGTTCAGCGCGCCGCTCGTTTTTTCTACCTCCAGAAAAACGCCTATGCCGGGCTCATTCGGCACCGCAAGTTCGGCTATGCCATCGAGGAGCCGTCGCGATTCAACCCAGAGCGCATGCCCGAACTCATTGAGAACACCCACAAGCGTCTAGCGCGCGTTCAAATTGAATGTCTGCCCTACGAAGACATCCTTCGGCGCTATGACCGCCCGACAACGCTTTTTTATCTTGATCCACCGTATTTTGGGCGCAAGCTCTACCGATTCAACTTCTCGGACGGCGATTTCAGGGTCCTCGCGCAGCGCCTGCAGAACTTGCGCGGGAAGTTTGTTCTTTCCCTCAATGACGTGCCTGAGGTTCGCGCACTCTTTTCCAGGTTCCGGCTCCACGAAATCGATCTTCCTTACACCGCGCAACGAAAGCCGGGAAGGCGCTATCGCGAACTCCTGATCGCCAATTTCTCCCCGCGGTCAAAGAAGGCCACCCGATGAAACACTGGATCGAAAAACTCGTCGCGAAGCTCTGGAACCGACTGCGTAGCCGCGGGAAGCCAAATCCAGTGCATGGGCTCGACTTAGGCCCGCGCTGCTCAGAAGACGGATTGAGCGGTGAACGTGTGACGATCCCGCAGCAACGGCGGGCAGAGCACATCGCCATGTTGGGGAAGACCGGGACCGGAAAATCCTCGCTCATTCGGTATCTCACGACCCAGGATGTGCAGGCCGGGCAAGGGTTTGTTTGCTTTGACCTGCACGGCGATGCCACGCAGTTCCAACTCGGAATAGTGGCGGCGCGCGAACGGGCAACCGGTGAGGACTTGA
>Ga0335085_10004106_pt1 | contig 24420 bp, 20 predicted proteins | sample Lox_Sample_45_FD_206712 | JGI IMG/M metagenome (GOLD analysis project Ga0335085, IMG submission 206712) | Soil microbial communities from Loxahatchee National Wildlife Refuge, Florida, United States - Lox_Sample_4.5 | ecosystem: Environmental > Terrestrial > Soil > Wetlands | place: USA...
GCGGTGCGGCCGCCAGCATGGAACTGCGCATCAGGCGCAAGTATCTGATCCCTTCCGAGCGATCGAAGCAAACGTGTCTGCAACCAGCATCAAGGAATTGTTGTGGAGCGGCCACAGCCGCACTCCCACCTGCGATTATTACCACTTCAGGAAACTCGCGTCGGAGCACGTCAACTATACGAACTGCATCGGCAACGCATTCTGTTACGGTGCAAGAGACACAAACGGCATGGGGCAGGAAGTCCTGGATCGACGCTTGAATCTCGTCAATTGTTTTGGCGGAAAGCAGCCGGGCACGATCTCCGTAGCATCGCAACATTTCGAGCAGCATCAGGATGCCAAGCGAATGGGAGTCGTTAGGGGCGCAGACTCCCAGTGCCCGAAGAGGCCGCCCAGAAGCTGCGATCTCGGAGCGGGCACCCAACTGCGGAATGAGCGACTCTATCGTCTCGAGAACGAAATGCCCTAACTCTTCGCTGACGTGATCGTCGGCTCTCTCCTCGGCCACAAGCAGTACTGCGGGGGTAATGAACCTGTCGAGCGTATCTTCAAGGCCGTACTCGTCGGTATGCCGGAGCGCCAGGTCACGCGCACCGGCCTCGTCTCTTTCAAGCAAACTGCCGTAAAAATGCTGATAGTCCTCGCTGGGATTGTCGGCGCTCAGCAGGAGGCTGAAGAAGCTCAGCGTGGGGATGAAGTCGCCAGCGACCTTGAGGCATGCAGTCATGGGCACAGCCAGGATCAGGCCGACCGGACCCCACAGCCATGCCCAATACATTGCCGAAATCAGCAGCGCAACGACAGATAGGCCTATACCATGCCCTATCACCACCGGCTCGATAAATTGGGCCAATATCTGATCGAGCGCCACGAAGCACACAAGCACCTCGAGCGAGGTCCTCCAACCCGGCGCTATAGCGAACGCGACCGCTGTCGGTAGCAACGCCGACATGAACGCTCCGACATATGGGACAAAGCGGAACAGGCCCGACAAGACTCCCCAGAACCATGGATGTGGCAGGCCGAAGGACCAGGTCACAAGAGTTATTGCGGCACCGAAGCCGGTATTCAGCAACAGGTAAAGAAAGAGATATTGACTGACCACCTCGCCGGCGGTGTCCATCGCCTCCGCGGCTATGGTGATACGAGCACGGGCGGCGAGCCGTACAAACCGCGCACGGAGTGCTCTTCGCTCGTAGAGGAGAAAGAACAAAAGCGCAACTACAAGCAAGCTATCGCCGACACCGGCAAACAATGGCAGCGCAGGCTTGATCACGTCTCCGACGGACGCCTCCCCTTGAGTTGCGGCAACCGTATGTCCAGGGCGGACATTTGCTCGCCCCGATCGGCCGACCTGCCGTTCGATATCTTTGGCCGCATCCTCTACCTGTTCCAGCCATTGCGGGGTTTTTTGCTGCAAGGAGTTGAGCTTATGTGCAATATTGTCCGAATACGCCGTCAACTCGACTGCGACGGAAGTAAGCTCAAACATAAGAAAATAACCGAGCAGTACGACCCCAACTAACGCAATGAATACTGGCAGTATCGCGCTCGTCAGACGGCCGACGAACTGCTCGAGACGGTTGACTAGCGGACTCGAAACGAGCGCCAATATGCTCGCCACGGCGAGGGGCAGGAGAATCGCCTTGGCGAAATAGAGAACGGTGGTAGCGATGATCAGAGCGATGGCAGGCCGAGCTACTTTGCCATACTGAGATTCGCCCTCGTCGAGTGGGACGACCGAAGCCGGAATATCGCCCTGTGCACCCGTATGCCCGTTATGCGACAGCGAGCGCTGCTTCTGAGACGAAAATTCACGCGCCATCAACTGTGCGCCTGCGAGCGATTGAACTTCCAGTTTCTATTCAGGCCAGAGAAGCCCGAATTCAAATCGCGGATCTGCCGGCAATCAGGGCTACCAGAAAGAGCACTATAAATAGGAAAAAGAGCGCTCTTGCTATGCCCGCCGCTGTTCCGGCAATGCCGAAAAAGCCCAACCCGCCCGCAACCAGTGAAATAACAAGAAACACTACCGCCCAGTATAGCATGTGTGTTTGCTCCTTAATTAGAGTCTTTGTGCGTCGAACCCAAGTATCGGACTCTCAATAGTATCTGACTCTCGATCGCTCTTTAGATTTTGCAGGCACTACATCTTGGCAAGGAGCGACCGCATATCCTCGGCATGATCTTCTTCTACCTTCAAAATGTCTTCGATAAGTTTACGCGTTGTAGAGTCGTTATCGCCCAGCCATCGGACGATCGCAGAGTATGATTCGATCGCAATTCTCTCCGCGATGAGATCGTCCTTGATCATTGAGACGAGATCGCTTCCCCCTGCGTACTCTGAATGACTTCGGGACGTGAGCCCGGCCGGGTTAAGGTCGGGCTCTCCGCCTAGCTGGGTAATTCGCGACGCGACCCAGTCAGCATGCTTCTGTTCTTCATTGGCATGCTCGAGAAATTGTTCTTTTGCACCTTCTGAATTGATACCGTCAGCCATGTAGTAATGTCGTTTGTAGCGAAGAACGCAAACCAGTTCGGTGGCGAGGACCTCGTTCAAGACCTTGATGACCGCGCCGCGATCGGCTTTGTAGCTGTCAGTTACCGCGCCTTGTTCCATGTGCTGCCGGGCTCGGTCGCGGATTGCTTTTATGTCTGCCACAAAATCGCTCATCGTACTCTCCATGGGCTAAGGCGCCTCGGACAAACACACTAGCAACTTACAGGCCAAGGACTGGAGACCTCCCGCGGACGGATTCCATAGGAGTTGCCGGGTTTTACGTAGAGCTCGAAGCGTGGGCTCTTGGGGATGCGCAAATTCATCGTAGTCGCTTGCGGCGTTCTACAAAAAGGGGAATCTGACGCGACAACATTACAATTATTGAAGTTTTCACAAGAACGAGGGAGCTGTTGTTTATAGTCCACCTCGATGAAGAATGGCTCTCTTCCTCAAAGCAGTTCGATGGCGCGGTCAAAAGCGGGGTATGTGATGGGGAGGCTCGGGCATATATTTTGCGCGCGCAAGGATCATCGTTTCCCTTAGGCGTCATAATATGAGTTCAAAAGACGGCCGGCCTGGGTCGGCCTCTAATGCGGGGCGAGGCTTTCGTCCGAATAAGGATGGAGATCGGCCTATGGCGTCGTTTGGCTATTCGTTGTCAAGTGAGGAGTTCTCACCTTGCGACCTCATCGCATTTGCGCGCGAGGCGGAATCGACAGGCTTTTCCTTTTCACTGATTTCCGACCATTTTCATCCCTGGACAAACGGGCAGTCCAACAGCCCGTTTGTTTGGAGCGTGATAGGCGGCCTCTCCCAAGTCACGTCAAGACTTGTCGTCGGCACCGGCGTGACCTGCCCAACGATGCGGATTAATCCGGCACTCGTGGCCCAGGCCTCCGCGACGGCTGCCGCCATGATGAAGGGACGCTTCTTTCTCGGTGTAGGCACGGGCGAATATTTGAACGAGCACATAGCCGGACTACGCTGGCCGCCGCCCTGGGAGCGTCTGGAAATGCTTGAAGAAGCAGTGCACGTGATTAGGCTACTTTGGCGCGGGGGGTGGCGGAGCCATCAGGGCAAGTATTTTGTCGTCCAACAGGCGCGTTTGTTTACGCTTCCAGATGAGACACCGCGAATTATGATGGCCGCGAGCAAGCCGGGAGCCGCTGAACTCGCCGGTCGCTGTGCCGACGGCCTCATCAGCTTCGAGCCGGATGGCGAGCTCGTCAAGAAGTTCGAAGAGTCTGGAGGAAGGCACAAGCCGCGCTATGGCCAGGTGACGGTTTGTTTCGACTCGACCAAAGAAAAGGCGGCCGAAACGGTCCGGCAATGCTGGCCGAATGCCGGAATCGCTGGCGACTTGATGACCGACCTGCCGACTCCGGCACATTTCGACCAGGCGATCAAATTAGTACGGCCGGAGACAATCACGGAGAACATGGCTCTCGGCCCGGAAGTGGATGATCATCTGAGGGCAATCAATGAGTTCATCGACGCCGGATTCGACCGCGTGTATATCCATCAGGTTGGTCCGCAGCAGCGAGAGTTTTTTCGATTTTATGGCGATAAGGTTCTGCCGAGGCTTAACGGGGAGAGCGTCGAGAGGTCGGCTTGATCTGCCTGAGCAGCCGGAACAATCAGACGTGGGCCTGTCACCGAGGTATTGAGGCCTGGGTGCGTGCTTGTTCCGCATCCACCGGGAAAAGTTAGATTCGACGCCTTCCAAATTTACCAAAACCGGGCTGGGCCTGATTCGACGCGCAGCGAGTACAGTCGCAAGTCGATAGGCCCGGCCCGTCGCATTAACAATCGTCGATTAATCTGCGGCTTCTGCTTCTTCCCCTTCAACATCCAGGTCTTTCGGTCGCGTCCCGTCTGATGTTTCCATCTGATCGTTACGCTGTGCCGCTTCAAGTACGAGCTGGGTCAAGGTCTTTTGGCTCCACGCAAGATGGCTGGATTCCTGTTTGCGCACCTCGCGCACCGCCCGGCTCGCCATCTTCTTCAAATCGCCGTTTTCAACTTTGTCTATCAGTAAACCGAGCATCTCCCAGTTCCAGTTGTCTTTTGTCTCGGCGAGGACAAGATTTTCGATGTTGTTTATATCCACCATTTCCTCGGGCACTTCGGCAGTCAGCAGCCCGTGGGCTTTGTGCTCAGCAGCTTCGGCGCCGGGCCCGGGATTATTTTCATCGCCGCCTGCCGCATCGAGCAGTTGCTCGCACAACTCGACATGTCGTTCCGTCTCTTGGTGGAAATGTTCGAGCTTCGAACGAAGGTCCTCGTGAGCAAGATTCTCCAGCGCCTTCTCATAAAGCTGGATCCCTCCACGCTCGACCGCCAGCATTTCGGAGAAAAAGTCTTTGAGCCACTCAGGGTTCACGCGAGCGGCGCGCGCGCGGCTTCTTGATTTTGAGTGTACCGAGCCCCTGGTGAAATTTGAGGAGCTTCTAACCCCGCGATTACTGGAGCTATGCGAACTTTTTTTCATCGTGCCCTCCTGAAAATGTTTCTAATGCGTTTAGCGCTTAGTGTTCGACTAAGGTGCCATATGGAACATAGGGAAGTTTCGCGGCGTATCGATGGGGATGTCCGAGAGTGGACGCAAGCGAAATGCCAATTGGATCGCTGCGGTAGGAGCGGTCGTCCAGCGGGTTTTTTAGTTCCATTCGTCATCCCACGACGCGAGTATAGTTCCGCAGTTTGGCCCCGTACTTGCTGTCATATCGCACATGCGGCGCTTCGAAGACGGATCTTCGCGCGGCGAAGCAAGACATCGGAGACCCCGGTTGCTCGCCGCCTTGTTGGTGGCCGGGATCGTCGTCGCCGTGCTGATTGCGTTAATAGTAGTCTCGTTTGTCCTCGACGGATTCCTCCGTCCACGCCTTGAAGCGCGCATGAACGCCGCGCTAAAGGGCTATCGCGTGACGCTTGGACACGCCCACTTTCAGCCAATCGCCCTGCGCCTGACCCTGCGGTACTTGACGATCGCGCAAATCGCGCATCCTGTTCCGCCCGTGGCGGATTTTTCGATGATGCGCTTTCGGCTCCAATGGACGGCGGTCCTCCATGGGCACGTCGTCGCCAACGTCGAAATCCGGCGTCCGCGGATTCACATAAATCAGCCCCAGCTGCTTTCCGAGGCGCGTAGCAACACTCCGCTGCGCCAGCGTGGATGGCAGGATGCGCTCGAGGCGGTCTATCCCTTCAAAATCAATCGGATGGAAATAAACGATGGCGATGTCGTCTACATCGATTCGGAACATTCGAAACCTCTGCACGTAACCAATGCCAGGTTTGTCACCGATAACATCAGAAATATCAGCGAGCCCAAGAATCTGTACCCCTCGACCTTCTCTGGCAGCATGGACGTGTTCGGAGCGGGTCGGTTGAGAGTTAACGGCCGCGCCAACTACCTCATGAAGCCTCATCCAGGGCTGACTGCGGACTACGCGGTACAGAATGTGCCGCTGAACGAAATTACTCCAGCGAGCCAGCACGTGAACGTCATTGTTCGTGGAGGATTGCTGACAAGCGAGGGTTCCGTCGAGTATTCACCCAAAGTCACCGATGTCAAAGTCCGAGACGTCAGAATCTATGGCGCTGACCTGACCTATGTCCATTTGGCGCAGACTCAGCAGACAGAATCGCGACGTATCGCAAAGGTTGGCAAGAAGGTCCAGGAAGAAAACAACCGGCCCGCTACCGAGATCGACCTGAAGGCGTTAGAAATCAGCCGAAGCCGACTTAGCTTCAAGAATGAAGACTCCGATCCGCCGTATCTGTTGTTCATGGAAGATGCGAATCTGGCGATTGATAATTTCAGCAATCACGCCGAGCATGGAGAATCGCATCTGCGAATGACCGGCAGATTTATGGGAAGCGGTGCCACGGACGTTGTCGGAACCTTCGTAGCTGCGCACAGGGGTCCCGCGTTCGCCAGCAAGATCGCGATCCAGCGCACCAATCTCACTTCGTTGAACCCTTTGTTACGCGCCGAAGGCAGAATCGACGTATCGCAGGGGTTCTTGAGCGTATATTCAGAAGTAAGAGTGAAAAACGATCGCATCACCGGCTACGTTAAACCGCTGTTTGCAGAAGTCCAGGTTTCAAAAGAGAAAAACGAAAGTCTCTTCCAGCGTGCGAAACAAGCAGTGGCAGGAGCCGCGGCTCATTTGCTGAAAAACGCAAATACGCAGAAGGTTGCGACCGACGTCGATCTCAACGGGACTCTGACAAGTCCGAATGTCAGCATATGGCAAGCCGTCGTAGAAACTCTGCGAAACGCGTTCATCAAGGCGATACTGCCCGGATTCGACCGAGAGATCGGTCACGCCGGCGCAAACCAGTAAAATATTCGACTTGGCGCTAGCTCGCGTTGTGAGGTGAAAAAAGCACATGGCAACTTCATGGGGCCTTTGCAAGGACTGTAAATGGATGCAGATTGAGCCGGGGGCTTCGCCGGAGGGCCTTACCCTTGGACTCTGCATTGAAGAGAAATTGCAACCCTATAACCTGCGCGTCTCTGGGAACAGCGGCTGCAATCGCTTCATCGAGGGCGACCCGGCCTACGGCAAAGGCTCTAGCGGTCGGCCGCCTTCGGCCAGACCGCAGCGCTAGCCTAAGGGTGCTGCCGTAGGGTCTGGCAGTGGCCAGGAGCGATTACCCGGCAATCATCAGTTCGCTGTCAATGCGTGATGGATACTTGACGTCGGGCGCTCCCGGCTCATGTCGGTGCGAGGCTGTTACCTGTCCTGTTTGCCGTTGTTATGTTCACCTACCTCGTGTCCCACGACTGCACCTCCGGCTCCACCCACCAGCGCACCGAGCCAGGGATGACCTACTGTAGAACCGACTAGCGCACCTCCACCGGCTCCCACACCGGCTCCGATACCCGTGTCAGAGCAGCCGCCGACGCCGATCAATAGAAACATAGCAAACAACGATATAGATAATCGCTTCATTATAGGCTCCGTCCTCTTTTTAACGTTCCATTGCGGTGTGCCGCTGGCCCAAGGCGCAACGCTAACAACGATAGCAATATGTGCGCCGGCGCCCATCAAAGTGCAAGCCTCGATTGGAATAGTTTACAAATGCGCGCGAACTGTGGAGCAATATCCCCTGCGAGCGTCTGCGCAACACCCCAAGGTATTATCCAGCCGATTCGCTCCACCGATGTCGCAAGGATCGGCATCAGGAAGGATAGTTGCTCAGGAGACAGAACATCTCGCGCGATACTGCGCGCGAGGCAAGGGTATTACTCGTAATAGAGATTTCATGCCAACATGCGTGTAGTATGAAATAAAGCCACGCGATGACCGTGGCGGCGAGAAAATAATAATCGCGAACGTCTCATATGGGGTAACTCTCGCAGCATACGTCAGTTGAATGCGGACTACGCGGTCACATGGCGCATTCTATGGTTCCTCGCCGCGTAGTCCGGACTGGACAACTTTCGCAGCGTCCGTCAGTAAGATTGACCGTTCGCGCACTCCGCCGTATTCTCAGAAGTACGCTTGTGAGGGCCATGGCAGAGAGCAAGTCCATGCGAACACATCTGCAAATAATTGGCGGGGAAGGAGTGACCAGGAAGATTCCGCTTTTCGGCAGCAAGTCAGCTTCTGGCGTCTATGTGGTTGTGAAGACGCAAGACTCTGCCGATCCTATAGCTCTCGATCGAACTGACCAGCCTCTCGGACACGTCACGGCCCCTGACCAGGCGGCACTGTGGCAAGAGTTGACCGCTCATCCCAAAAGGATACGGCACAGCCCTCATCAAGATTTCATCGGATCGGCCGGCATTGCCGGAGAGGCGATATGGTTTGATCTCGACAGCACATAGACCGCGATCGTTATGTAGAGACTGTTGAAAGTGGCACTTTCGAGTCGATACCAACTCGAAGAAGGTGCGTCCTCCGGGTGAGAAAGAAGCCCAGACCTGTTCGGTCCTGACTCCTTGAAGGGTATAGTATCAATCTTCTAACGGTAGGGAAGGTCCATCTGCAGTACCCGATTTAACGCCGTTATGCTGACCGGCTTGATCAGATGTCCTTCGAATCCGGCTTGGCGAATCCGCTCGCGATCCTCGGCTCGGCCATAGCCGGTAATTGCGATGAATATCACCGTTTGAAGAACCGGAACCTCTCGCAGCCGGCGCAGCAGCTCATAGCCATTCATCTCAGGAAGGCCGATGTCGAGCAAAGCGATGTCGGGCTTAAACGATTCCATCCGTTCGGGCGCATCTTTGGAAGACCACGCCGTTTGCACCTCATGGCCATCCAATTGCAGTAGCGTAGCCAGAGATTCCGCCGCGTCCACGTTATCATCGACGATAAAAATACGACGAGGCGGTGTATTGATCGGCGCAGTCGTTGTCGAGGTAGCTGGGGTCGGGGTAACCTGCGAAAGTCGGAACTCGAAAGATGCACCTCTCCCGACACCACGGCTGCGCGCAGTCACGCTACCACCATGCATCTCTACCAGCTTCTTGACCACCGGCAGGCCGATGCCCAAGCCACCCTGCGCTCGATCCAGCGTACGATCTCCTTGCACGAACAGGTCAAAAATCCGCGGCAGAAGTGCGTCCGGGATGCCGCAGCCGTTGTCGGCGACCTCGACCACGGCGAACGGGCCCTCGGCACGCACTTCGATTCTAATCCGGCCACCCGGGTCGGTGTACTTGACGGCGTTGCTGACGAGGTTGCTGACGCATTGTGCCAGGCGATCTGCGTCCCCGGATACGTAGATCGGCCTAAAATTCGCCTCGATCGAAAGTTGGTGATGCTTCTCAAGTAGCAGTGGGCGAATAGTTTCAACGCCCCGGGCAACCACACTCGACAAGTCGATCGTCTGGCGCCGCAATGAAATGCGGCCCTGTGATATTCGCGCCACGTCGAGGAGGTCATCTACCATTCGTATGAGCTGTTTCGTTTGCCGCTGAATGACGGCGACGCCTGCCTGGGCTTGTGTATTGTCGGCCAGAATGCGTGACAGAATTTCGCTGGTGCTGTATATCGGAGACAGTGGATTGCGAAGTTCGTGACCGAGCAGCGCAAGAAACTCGTTCTTGAGCCGATCGGACTCGACCAGCGCCTCTTCACGCTCGCGCAAGGAGTTTTCCGCTTTGCATCGGCTAATAAAACTGCTGGCCTGATGAAGATATAAACCGAGCCGATGCAGTTCTTGATGCGTAGGGCGCTTGACGTCGCTGAAATGTACGGTCAGGACGCCCTGCAACTCACCGTCGCCCGAGACAAGAGGAGCAGAGATCACGGCTCGACAGCCGATAGCCCGTGCGAGAGGCCGCAGCGAATCATAACCCGGGTTCCTCTCAATGTCTTCGATGACTACCACCTCTCTGGAACTCAACGCTCGAGCGCAAGCAGAAGCTTCCTTCGCCGATAGCTCGGTAACGCGTGCGGAGCCAGCTGGATCGAAACCGGATAGCGCTTCGAGTGTCGGGGTTCCGCCCGAATTGAATAACTGGATATTGCCCTTGTCGGCGCCGAGCAATTCAACGACCGCGCTGAGCATATTGTCGAGGCCCTGATGAAGGTCTCGGCATCGCCATAACCGAGAGCTCAATTCGTTGAGTGTGGCGAGCGCCTCCGCTTCTTCGGACAATTGCCGCTCGCTATCCTGCAGTGCTTGCGCTTTTTGCCGACGCAAGAGGTGCAGCTTAATCGTGGATTCGACGCAGGCGACAAGCTCGCGGCCGCTGAAGGGTTTCTCGAGATAGTCATCGGCGCTAGCCGCCAGTCCCTCGATACGGTTCCCTTCGCCCGCTCGAGCAGAAAGTAATATGACGGGGATGCTTCGAAGCTCGGGGTCGGCGCGAAGCTCGCGCAGCATCCCCAAGCCGTCCAGGCCGGGCATCATTACGTCGCTGATGATTGCATCAGGCCGATACGCACGGGCGGCAGTTATGACCGCGTGTCCATCAGCAACCGGGCGAACCTCGAACCTCTCTCCCAGCAGGCGCTCTATATACTTACGCATGTCGGCATTATCGTCAGCGATCAAAACCCTGGACCGTCCGCCATCGAATGCCGTCGCCTGGAATCCGGGTTCGTTGAACGGATCGAATTCAGAGTGTGAAATGTCGTCCGGCAGCCAACGCAGCGCTTCATTCACGAAGGCGTCGGCGTGCGTCGCTTTGGAAGTCTGCAGGCTGTCTGACGCTATCTGCGCTCGTGGCAAATGCGCCGTTCCGAATGGCAACCGGATCGTGAACTCGGTGCCGCGGCCCAGAATGCTCTCGACGGCGATCGAGCCTTTGTTAAGCCTGACGAGCTCCTGGACAAGGGCCAGGCCTATGCCGGTTCCTTCATGCGTGCGCCCGCGCGCACCCTCGACTCGATGGAATCGCTCGAAGATCTGTGACAGCTCGGCTTGCGGTATACCGATACCCGTGTCGCAGACGCGCAGAACCGCGTGGGCGTCTTCCGCACCGATGGATATGGTTATTCCACCCTCGAACGTAAACTTGAACGCGTTTGAAAGGAGATTAAGGACTATCTTTTCCCACATCCCGCGATCGACGTAAACGGGCTCCGGCAACGGCGCCGCATTTATCGTCAGAGTCAGGCCAGCCCTTTCACACGCGGATCGGAAGTTGCTCGCCAAGTCCTCCGTAAGAGACGGAAGATCGGTCGGTTGGTAAACAGTCTGAAACCGGCCGGCCTCCACCCTGGAGAAGTCGAGAAGCGAATTGACCAGTTTCTGCAGGCGCAGTCCGTTGCGTCGCACAAGCTCGACTCGTTCGCGTTGCCGAGATCCAAGGGGTTCCTGTGAATCCTTGGCAGCGTCTTCGATTGGACCGAGCATCAGCGCCAACGGAGTGCGAAACTCGTGCGATATGTTGGAGAAGAACAGCGTCTTCGCGCGATCCAATTCAGCCAACGCCTCGGCGCGTTTTTTCTCCTCTTCGTAAGCGCGCGCATCCGCAACGAAGGTTGCGACCTGTGCCCCGACGAGTTCGAGGAAGGAGCGGTAGCGCGCGTCGAAGTTCAGCCGCGCGCTTATTCCGACCATCATCAGACCGGCCAATTCGTGCGGTCTACTCGATGGAATCGGAACGACCGCGGCGGCCCGCGGCGGATCTTGCCAGGGCCCTGACGGCACCGAAGCGAAACGGCGCAAAAGATATTCGACGACCTGAAGAGTCTCGCTGCGGAAAGCCTCCAATAGCGGCCACGAATCCTGCCGCGATGTGAGCGATGTGAGATCGATGTCGAGCGGGGAGATGTCTAGCCCGGGCGCGACGCCGGCTGCACCGGCGAGTTTGGCGCTCCTTCTATCCGCGTCCAACAAATAGAGCAACGCGAACGGCAGGTCTCTATCATAGGCTGCTAGCGCCCGAGCAGCTGCGGCGCAGGCGTCCTGCGCTGTTTTCGCTTCCCCGGCACTGGCGGCCAGATCATGCAATGCGCGTAGCCGCCGCTCACCCGTAACCTTGTCCGTGATTTCGTGCACGGTCGCAAGCACGCCGCCAATCCCGCCCGGCACCGTCTCATCCGGCACCGGGCTGTAAGCGATAGTAAAGTGTGTCTCCTCGATGAAACCGGAGCGCCGGACGTGCAGTTCAAGGTCTTCGCTCCAGGTCGCAGGGCCGCCGTGAAACGGAGCGTCAATGAGCGGTCGTAAAATTCCCCAAATCTCCGACCAGCATTCTCGAACCGGACGCCCAAGTCCCCACGGATGCTTTTGTCCCAGGATGGGTATGTAGGCGTCATTATAAAGAGATATGTATTCGGGCCCCCACCAGAGGAGCATGGGGAAACGGCTGGCGAGCGCAATGCGCAACGCCGTACGCAGCGCTTCGGACCATGTTTCCGGTGTGCCTAGCGGATTTTCTGACCAGTCGATCGATCGTATGGCTCGCGCCGTTTCGCCTCCGATCGACAGGAAGTCGGCGTCTTTGACTCGGCGTTGCCTAGACTTTCGCGCTGCGAATCTCGGCGCTCTCATCCATAGCCTCCACCTTCCCCCTAGTCCCAATCTTCTCTCAACCTTGTGTCCGTTCTGCAAGTCAAAAACCTATTATCGGCAAAGAGAAGGCCAGTCGCGTTCGCACTCTGCTCGCGGCCGTGGGGTTAAAGGCCGCTATTCATCATCACCGTTAAATTCCTCTTACTTTTTCCTCCGATGGTTTCCATCTTTATGCTGAAACTGCTTCGCACTGGCGAACGTAGTTCGACTTACGGACGGCTCGGCGGCGACTTTTCCTCGAACTCAAAAACTCGGCGGGGCAACGTTACATACCGCTAATCCCGTCGGCATCAGAGGCGGACGGTGAGTTTTCCCCGTATTTCGCACGCTCAGGCCGTCGAGCCTGGTTTTTCCCAGATGACGTTTTCAGCAACGACAGGGAGTTCAGGTCGCTACAGTAGCCGGTCATGGTGTCGGACTGGTTTCAGGTTTAATCAGGGACAAATCCGGAGGCCGTGTACCCCACGGCTGCGCGACGACGGCAGAAATAGAATTCTGCGGCGAGCCTTTGATTATTCTGTCGGTCCACACCACATAGACGAAGCTGGTATGCGAGGCGTCCCAGAATCTGCTGATATGCATTCGCTTGAGCAGGACAGACCGCCTTTCAGTGAATGCGTCCTCCCCGTTTTCGAAGCTCTGCTTCACCTTGATTGGTCCGGTCTGCCTGACGGCAACGGACGCGTCCGAGGTATCTTCGGCCAGGCCGAGGGCGCCTTTGACGCCGCCCGTTTGCGACTTGCTGATGAAAACCGTGATCCCTTGAATTTTGGGATCATCGTAAGATTCGACGATAATCTTATGATCGGGTCCAATCAGCTTGAACTCGGTATTCAAGGAGCCGACCACATGCCGGTTGCGTCCACATGAGGTTATGAGAGAAGCCAATCCGATAAGCAGCACACCTATAGTATTATACAGAAAAGTCTTCGCTCGATGCTTTTTCATTTTCTATTCTTGCAACCCGGCCACACGGCGGCACAAGATCACAGCATGGAACCCAGGCAATCCAACCCAGCCAGAAAACATAAGAATCCGAGACCTGATTAACACCCGGCCGCGGCTGAGACGCGACTTCAACGCCGACTAATCATTATGTCGCGAAATCTACACTGCTGCCGCCGTGTCTTGCTAGGTATTCTGAGCGTTCGTGCGGGAGACCGATCATGCGGAAGCGATCACACGTCACACGACATCTAGTAGAGCGAGTATGATTAAAATCAACAACAACCCGCCTAGACCTCCGGCTGGATAATATCCCCACCCGGCGCTGTAAGGCCATGCTGGTAGCGCGCCCAGAAGCAGCAAAAGCACTATTACTATGACGACGGTTCTGGCCAAAGGTGTCCTCCTCCGGTCGCTGGCTGCATGTTTGCAATCGTCATTGCGCTAAGCTCGTGCGCACTGCTTGCATTAAGTCTCGTGCGGCACTGGCGATGAGTCGTCGCATGCCGGCCATAAAAGCGGTCAGCGTGCACCTCTCAGCGACGGCCCTTGGTTCCATGGTATCTTCGTTTACCCTTTTTCCGGTGGCATTGCGGACGGTTCAAATATCGTGCCGAGATGGGGTCGGAGCATTTGCGGTTGACGGTCCGAGGAAAGTCTGGAAGAGAACCGTTTTTGACAGTGTTCAGAACTGGCTAAAAATCCATAGCAGCAAGCTGTTTTCAAATTGTCGCCACCTGCTCTACGAGGAAAAAGGAATCTAGGGCGGATCGAGTCGACGCTTAGACCAGGGATACCGGCGAAGGAGATATCGGAGCTTTTTTACAGGCATTATTTACAAAAGCACCCCGGCGCGCCGGGCCGCTAGCCGTGGGATCTCCGCGAGCATGCCACTGCACCCATCCGTGTTAGGCAGAGCGGACATGCCGAACGGCTCATCGGTTCGATGCGCGCTAGCGACCCTCGCGCGCAAGCAGAATCAGCGGCCGGCCCACGCTGCCGTCGGACGATTCGCGAGACGGAATGAATCTTGCGGAGTACTTTCGGGCGGCAGCGAGCACGGCAGGTACACTCACCGTTGAGCCCGGAAGGCGCCCCCCTGAGTGCCTTACACTGAGAAGAAAGTGAAAGCGACCATCAACGAATCGAAAGCCGACATTTCAGGTATTCGCGCGTCAGCTTATCGGATACCGACTGATTGTCCCGAATCCGACGGCACCCTCGAATGGAGCGCCACGACGCTGGTAGTGGTTGAAGCCTCGGCCGCTAAACAAACGGGTATCGGGTGTACGTATGCCGACAGCGCCACGGCCTCACTGATTAATGATTTGCTGGCCGACCTCGTCATCGGCCGTGACGCGATGTCAATTCCGGCAAATTGGCTTGAGATGGTGCGTGCGATTCGCAATCTTGGCCGTCCGGGAATCTCTTCGATGGCGATTGCGGCCGTCGACAATGCTCTTTGGGATCTCAAGGCGCGGCTGTTGGGCTTGCCTTTGGTGAAGCTGCTTGGAGCCGTCCATGATCGGGTGCCGCTATATGGCAGCGGCGGTTTCACTTCATACGACGAGAATCGTCTGTGCCGTCAATTGGCCGGATGGGTCGAGCACGGAATTCCTCGAGTGAAAATGAAGGTGGGCCGCGACCCGCGGCGGGATCCTGTTCGGGTCGCCGCCGCGCGAAAAGCTATCGGGCCACATGCTGAATTGTTCGTCGACGCCAACGGAGCCTATTTGCGAAAGCAGGCGCTGCAGATGGCGGAGCGATTTCGCGAGTCGCAAGTGTCATGGTTCGAGGAACCCGTCTCATCCGATGATCTCGCGGGTTTACGCCTGCTGCGCGACCGGGCGCCCGCGGGAATGGAGGTCGCCGCGGGCGAATATGGTTACGACTTGCCGTATTTCGAGCGCATGTTGGCCGCCGGTGCGGTGGACGTCTTGCAAGCGGACGTGACGCGATGTGCGGGTATTAGCGGCTTTCTGGAGGTCGCGGCGCTGTGCGAAGCGCGTTCCTTGCCGCTGTCGGCTCACTGCGGCCCGTCGATGCACGTTCATCCATGTTGTGCCGTGCGTCCGCTACGTCATATCGAGTATTTTCACGACCACGTGCGCATCGAACAGATGTTGTTCGACGGTGCTCTGGCGCCGCGCGATGGCTTTCTTGTACCTGATCTCTCCCGGCCAGGCGTTGGGCTCGAGTTCAGACGTTCCGACGCCGAGAAATATAAAATCTAAGTTCGGCCGCGGTATCCATAGCAGTAGCTATTGTCCGGAATTCGGAATCAGGCTCTGTACCATCCCTTTGACGGCCTGCTTGACGATGCCAGCTTCATTCGGATCGCCTCGCAGGATCGTTTCGGTGAAATTCCTTGCCGTCTTGAGCGTGATATGCGGAGGCAAAGTCGGCGTATCCGGATCGGTGATGGCCTCGACCACAACGGGCCGATCGCTGCTCAAACCGAGATCCCACGCTTCGTTCAACTGCTCGGGCCTCTCGACGCGGATGCCGCGCAGGCCGATCGAATCAGCAAAGGCGGCGTATGGGAAGTCCGGCAGCTCCTGGCTCGCCACGAAACGCACGTCGCCCATCATAATTCGTTGTTCCCACGTCACCTGGTTGAGGTCCCGGTTATTCAAGACCAGCGTTATCCATCGAGGATCCGACCATTCCCGCCAATACTTGGCAACCGTGATGCAGGCGTTGAGACCGTTCATTTGCATAGCGCCGTCGCCGGTGACCGCGATGCAAACCCGATCGGGGAAACATAATTTCGCGGCCACGGCGTAAGGAACAGCGGCGCCCATCGACGCCAGGTTGCCGCTGCCGCTCGCCATCATCCCGCGACGGATCTTGAGGTCGCGCGCGTACCAGTTCGCAGTCGTGCCGCTGTCGGCAGAAAGAATGCACCGCTCGGGAAGCTTCGGACTGAGTTCCCAGAAAACGCGTTCGGGATTGAGCAGGCCGCTGTTTCCGTCCGTGTGAGCACGCCCCTCGACTACCTTCCACCACTTCTCGATGTCTTCAACAATTCTATTTTGCCACGCACGCGCGACTTTGCGCTCGATCAGCGGTATCAATGCCGCCAGAGTCTGCTTCGCATCGCCTTTCAGATTTACGTCCATCGGATAGCGAAGACTTAGAAGTCTTCCGTCGATATCTATTTGCACGCCCTTTGCCTGACCCGCCTTGGGATAGAACTCCCCATAGGGGAAGCTGCTGCCGACCACCAGCAAGGTGTCGCAGTCTTGCATGAGATCCCAACTGGGCTTGCTTCCGAGCAGACCGATATGACCGGTGCAGAACGGAACCTCCTCTGAGACCACGGCCTTGCCCAACCAGCTCTTGGCCACTCCCGCACCGAGGAGGTCGGCGATTTCCAGGACCTCGTCTTGTGCATTCAAAGCGCCCGCGCCGACGAGCATGGCGACCTTTTCGCCGGCATTAAGGATCTTTGCGGCGGCGGACAGGTCCGCCCGATGCGGAATCATATATGGCGTAGGACAGCCGACACCGCTTAGCGCATGATCGTGTCTCTGCGGCGGATCGGACACCGCGCCCTCTTCCTGAATATCTTTCGGAAAGATAAGACACGTGACTGATTTTTGATCGATCGCGATGCGGCACGCACGATCAACGCAGTGTCGCACGGCAGCGGGGCTGGATACCGTGACGCAATATTCACTGGCCACGTCTTTAAAAAGCGTGGCAAGGTCGACTTCCTGCTGATACTGGCTGCCCAACGCCGTCGTTGCAGACTGTCCGACGACGGCAACTACCGGCTGGTGATCCATTTTGGCATCATAGAGCCCGTTCAGGAGATGAATCGCGCCCGGTCCGCTGGTTGCCATGCACACTCCGACCGTTCCGGTGAACTTCGCATGCGCCGATGCCATGAATGCCGCGAGCTCCTCGTGCCGGGCCTGGATGAAGCGGGGCCGATTGTCGTTCTTGCGCAGCCCCGCGAGAATTCCATTGATGCCGTCACCGGGATAGCCGTAAATGCGGTCGATGCCCCATTCCTGCATTCGCTGCATAGCATACTGGCCGACACTAATTGCCATGATCGCCTCACAAAAAACCGATATCTCGGTTCAGAGTCCTCTTAGGTTAACTCTCACAACATAGTATATAATCGCTTGCGCAAACCGGCGATGACTAAGAATCCGATTCCGGCGATCATCGCACGAAATAGCGTCGAACGATTTTCATTCGCCCACAGCTGCCAGCTAAAGGTCCGTGACATCCCGTCGAAAGGACCGTGCGCTCCGAGGTCGCAGTTAATCGGCTGCCAGAAGTTGTCCGGAGCCTTGGGGTTGGAAGCCTGTGGCAGCATGGAGCCCTCCCACGCTGCTTTCGCCACATAATGATCGAGGAGTCCGGGCAACACCTTCTCGCCGAGGGTCGCCTCCACGGTTGTATAGCCAACCATGATTTCCCGGCGGTTGTGTTCCGCCGCAAACACAATCGCACGGGCGCCTATCTCCGGCTGAAAGATCGTTCCGGTCGGCCGGGCCCTGCGCGGCATTTTGTTCCTGGTCCAAACGAACTGGGTAGTATTCAACGCGGGCATATTGACGATCGTCAGCCGCACTTTGCTGTCCTGATGAATCAGTTCGCTGCGGATTGATTCGGTCATTCCTTGAATCGCATGCTTACTGGCGCTGTAAGCGCTCTGAAGTGGAATAGATCGGAACGCGAGCGCCGATCCAACCTGGATTACGACGCCTCGATCGCGTGGCAGCATCCGTTCGAGAGCGCACCTGGTCCCGTGCGCAGCACCGAGAAACGTGACCTCAACGATGCGCCGAAACTCTTCCGGCGCCATCTTGATGAACGGGCTGTACATCGAAAGCATTGCGTTGTTGATCCACAGATCGATCGGCCCGAACTGGCTTTCCGCGGCGTCGGCCGCAGCTTGTAGCTGCGCAAAGTCCGCGACGTCGGCCGGAACGGCCAGCGCCTGGCCACCCAGGGATTCAACCTCGCGCTGCGCCGCTTCCAAACCTTGACGTCCGCGGGCGATCAGAACTACTTTCGCGCCGCGCTCGCCAAGCAGGCGCGCCGTCGCGCGTCCCAGTCCGCCCGAAGCGCCAGTTACCACCGCGACTGTCTGGCTTCCGATTCTGATTGTAGAATCGCTGATCAGCATGCTCTCCGATTTACGCCCGAGGAGAATTTCTAAGCGCCATGATGCCGAGTATGGCGGCAACTCCTAGAAATACGGCGGTTCGAGTCATCGCGCGCCGTTGACGTCGCGTTCGCTGGCAGACCATCTCGCTTTCAGGACGGCCAGGCATCCTTTGCTGATTTGTGTGAAGCGCCAACTGCAAAACCTGCGCTGTATGCATCGCAGTGCGATCTGTCTGCTGATGAATCTGCTCCTGGCAACTGAATCCGTCGGCTACGATCAAATCTTCCGTCCCAGCCTTTCGCACCTCGGGCAGCAAGATACGTTCGCCCACGGCAAGTCCGACCTGATAATGGCCGTTCCGCTTCTCGTATCCGAAAGCGCCGGCCATGCCGCAGCATCCGTCCTCCGGATATCGCGCCTCGATACCGATCTTCTCGAATAGGCGCCGTTCCGCGGACAGTTTGCCGAACTCCTTGTCGCTCAACGTGTCGAGCGCTTTCTGATGACAGTGGCCATGCACGACTGCCTTCATCCCGAGCTGAGGAGGAGAATAATCGGGCGCCTTTGCGGCGAGAAAATCGCTCAACGTAAAAGTGAGGTCCTTGAGCCGTTTGGCATCCTCATCGTTGGATAACAAGTTGCACAATTCATCCTGAAAAACGGACCAGCAACTGGGCTCAAGGACGACCATAGGAACACCTGCCCGGTAGTAAGGGCGCAGAGTGCTCAACAGATCGATCGACCAGCGTCTGGCCGCGCGCAGGAAGCCGTAATCATATAGCGTTCGTCCGCAGCACATGTGAGCGGCCGGCACGTGAACCCGGAAGCCAGCGTCCTCCAGCACTTCTGTCGCGGCTATCGCCACGTCGGAATGGAAATAGTTGTTGAAGGTGTCTGCGAACAACACCACCGGCGAACCCTCAGGATGTCGGGGTGGATGTGAGCGAAACCATTGTATGAACGTTCGAGGAGCAAAATAGGGAAGGGCGCGGCTCGGGTGCGCACCGCTCACGAGTTTCGCTATTGCACCGAATCCCGGAGCGTGCGTGGCGATGTTGGCAATCGAAGGCATGAAGGACGCCAGTTGCGACCAGACAGGTATCCAGCCGAATGCATATGCACTCCTGGGCCGGATACGGCGCTTGTAGTAGTGACTAAGAAATTCGGCCTTATAAGTTGCCATGTCGACGTTGACCGGACATTCGCCCTTGCAACCTTTACAGGAAAGGCACAGATCCAGCGCATCCTTGACTGCGCCGCTCCGCCAGCCATCGTCGATGATCTCGCCGTTGAGCATTTCAAACAGCATCCGGGCGCGCCCGCGGGTGGAGTGTTTTTCCTCCCGCGTCACCATATATGAAGGGCACATCGTTCCGCCGCCCTGGCGCCGGCACTCTCCTACACCGACGCAGCGCAGCGCGCCGCGCGCGAAGCTGTGCCGGTCACTATTGAAAGAGAAATGGGTTGCTGGCTGCGGGGGGCTGTAATCGGGACCGATCCTCAAGTTATCGGTTAAGCCGTAGGCGGGGCCGTCGAGATCGATCACTTTTCCGGGGTTCATCCGGTTCACGGGATCCCAGATACGCTTGAAATCGCGGAAAGCCTGCATCAGCTCGCTGCCGAACATTTGCCGCAGGAATTGGCCTCGCGCCTGCCCGTCGCCGTGCTCTCCCGAAGCCACTCCGCCGCAACTGACCACCAATTCGACTGCCTCATTCATAAACCGGCGGTAGTTCTCGATTCCGTGAGCAGTGTAAAGATCGAACTGGACGCGGCAGTGAACGCATCCCTGGCCCATGTGTCCGTAAAGCGACGGCCGATAGTGGTATTTGCTAAACAGCTCATGCAGTTTTCGCAGATAACTGGGCACTGCCTCCACCGGGACGGCGGAGTCTTCCCAGCCTGCCCACGCGTCCGGCTGTCCCGGAACCCAGGCCGTACTGCCGAGGCCTCCCTCGCGTACTTTCCAGATCATTTCCTCATGTAACGGATCGTCATACAGCTTCGTGTCCACGGGCGCACGATTGCCGAGCCGCTTCACGGCATCTATCATTTGACGCGCCTGGTCATCGCAGTCTTTTTTCGAGTCGCCGCCGAATTCAACCAGCAGAAAGGCAGGCCCTTGGGGCAGCGCAGCTACGCTCGCGCTTTGATCCCCTTTTTTCTTCACGTACTCGAAAAGCAGTTTGTCGATCCCTTCACAGGCAATCGGTTTGAATCTCAGAACGTCCAGGGCGCAATCCACGGCTGTAAAAATGTCCTTGAAGCCGAGCATCGCGACGCTACGGGCCTTGGGAGCAGGCACGAGATGCATGGTCGCTTCGAGAATCGTGACCAGAGTCGATTCCGAGCCCACCAGTGCGCGGGCCACGTTGAATCCCTTCTCGGGCAAAAGGTCGTCGAGATTATAGCCTGAGACGCGGCGCTCGAGCTTCGGATATCTTTCGCGAATCAGGTTGCCATAGCGGTCCACAAGCGATTTCAAGGCCGCATAAATCTCCGCTTTTCGACCGCCTCCGCAAATGATTTCCTCGAGTTGTGCGGCAGAGGTCGGACCAGCGTGCAATCGGGTCCCGTCATACAAAAGCACTTCCAGCGCATGAGTATTGTCGCTGGTACGTACGCCCAGGCCGTGATTCTTACTCAGTAGCGAATGGCTCCCGCACGAGTTGTTGCCCAGCATACCGCCGAGGGTGCAGTGATTATGTGTCGAGGGATCCGGACCAAAAAACAATCCGCTCTCCCGTTTTGCGGTTTCCCGAAAATGGTCGAGCACGCATCCCGGCTGCACATGCCCGAGCCGTTGCTCAGCGTCGATCCGCACCACACTATGCATGTACTTGGAGAAATCAATCACGACGGCTACGTTGCAACATTGCCCAGCCAGGCTCGTTCCGCCTCCGCGCGCGAGAACAGGCGCGCGGTATTCGCGTGCAAGCCGCACGGTAGTCACGACATCATCCGCATGTCTCGGTATCACGACGCCTATCGGCACCTGGCGGTAATTGGAGCCGTCCGTAGCATAGAGGGCGCGAGTAGCTTTATCGAACCGAACCTCGCCTTCTATCGATTTTGTGAGAGCGCGCGCCAGTGATTTCGCCGAGTCGGCCGAAATCCTCGTGCTCGCGTCATCTTTACGAAGTCTGGCGAATCGAGCACGCTCGTTTTGTCGACGAAGGAAAGTAAGGGTGCTGGCAGCTATCATGGGTCTTACCGAACGTGTCGCGCCGTCCAGGTTGCGATCGCCAAGGGCGAACCGCCCGAAGCTCTGAATCAAGAAAGGAGATAGCTGAGTTCTGGTGCATGAAACCTGCCACGGCGACGTCAGCCGCGACGCGGCGGCATGTTTACGATATCGAGCGGTCCTTGCTGGTAATTTCTGTTAGTTCCCGTATGACTATCTTTCCATCCTGGAAGTGTAAGCGTTACAACAGAGAGTGCGAGCCGCAGGTTCTGCAATCGCAGCTCGTGGCCTGCTCCTCTTCAAAACCCTGAAGGGCAACTCCGGTCGATCTGTCTCGATCGCTGTCTCTATCGCGACATCATCAGTGGCTCCGCTGGGCGGACTACTGTCACGATGTCAGGGTCTGGTTTTCGGCAGATACAGGCCAGCAAGCTCAGAGATCGGTCCGTTCCGCCGCGACCTTCTGCCGCTCGCGCATGTTGAAGCGGTCTTCGTAGAGAAGCGGTCTTCTTAGATAGGACGACCGCCGGTCGTCGGTCCCTGGTACTGCACGATCATCATCAATCCGCCAGCCTCAGTGGTCAGTTCGTTTTCATAATGCGGGCGTGAAAGAGCATCGTGCCCGGGCCGCACAGACGGCCAGCAATGCAGAACTCGCCTTCCATAAGGCAGCCGGCGGCCAGACTGAGGCCTCGGGCTGGCTCAGTCCGGAGTCGGCAAGTTCGAGCCCCGTGCGGGGGCCGCCGGGAAGCAGCCACGATGGCGCTGGCCCCAGCCGGGACTACCGAGCGCCCCATCAGATCGGTTTTCAGCGCAAGGACAGCTTGGGAAATAGCGACTTGAGGTCGGTCGGGATTTTGTCGAATACCACAGCTTGGGCGCTTGCCGATTCTGATGCCAAAACGTCTTCTTCGTGATCCACGTAACGGCCGGTTTTGACGTAGTAGCGGCGCTGTTTGGTGGGGTTGTCATCTTCCTCCGGTTCACCCACAGACTGGTCAACCGAGGCCACTTCAGCCGTGAGGCAATTTATGGCGGTCAGGGCAGGCGCGAACTCCTGCTGCGCATGGTCCGAACGAATGGTGGCGATAATTTTATGCAGTAACGACATCCTATTCTCCTGCTAAATTAATTTGATCAAAGGCTTCGAGGTGGCTTCGAAGCGACGCGACTGGAGCGACCTCCGGAACCGCGATCCACGAGTGCACGCTCATATCGGCATCATCGATGTCGGCGGCCCCTTCCATGTTTTCGACTTCGGCGGGTTGATTGTGACCGGAGGCCTCAGGTGCGACAGCGCTTTCCTGATACACGACGGCGTCGCCGATGCGATCGCCGTTGACCGCCACCGCGAAGCCACCATCGGCCATGAGGTCGGCTTCGTGGCCGTCGGCCTCCCTGGGAAGCTTCCGCCGGCGGCGCCTGAGCGGCGCGCCTATCCGGCCCGCGCCGGTCGCTGGCGATCGACGTGTCAAGCGGCGGGGATTGTTCCCGTCAAATTCGTTGAGGCGCCATCGGCGCAGGCCCTCGCGCAGGCAATTGGGGTCTATCCCCAGAGTTTCGCAAACGGTCTCGAAGGCAAAGGCGCCGTCGGCCTTGCGATCCATCAGCCAAGCCTCTGCTTCGAGGAACAACCGGCGCTGGGCGCCTCTGCGAGACTCGACGTAAGTCTGATAGCAACGGATCGCGTCCGCGAGCACTGCCAACATCAGGCGTTTTATAGGACGGGTGCAACCATCGTCGCGTAGGCCGTCGTAATACTGGGTCGGGGTCAAAATATCGGGAATGAAAATTCCCGCGATAGCGCTGCTTTCGAATTCCATCGTCCTTCCCCCTAAACGTCGACTGGCGGTTCTATCGGCCAACCGACAGTTGTGCTCAAGAGCAATAGCTATGCCTAGGTGTGATACAATAGTATTTTAAGCTTAAAAATAAGCAAATTCATAATAAAAATTAAATAAGAATGATTAAGCTAAAAAGAGACGCGAACTGAGTGAGCGAGGCAGGCGATCTTTCATCGAACATTGATTCGTCGGGTTTCCTGAATTCGGTATCAAAAAAGTCAGCAAAAAAAATTGCAGTGCTTGCAAAACTTGGCACCCAGGTCTCAAAAAAAACTGTCCGTAACCGCTCAAGAAGCCCCGACAGAACCAGTGCACAGCCCGCCCAAGCCAAAAGGCGCCCGAAGCGGTCAGAGCAGCCTGGTATCATGCCGGGCTGCGGAAGGTTGCAACTGATTTGGAAGAAGACAGCTATCCGGCGAGGCGCAGCAGAGGGTATTCTCCTGTTTCCCGAACCGGACGCTCCAACACCCAGCCGGGAGGGAGGCAAAGATGGACTACGGCTTCGCGTTTCTTTCTGCGGTGGACATTCACAAAGATGCGGTGCTGGCCGAGAGAAAAGGCTTCACCCACGCTTGGTTGTACGACACCCAGATGATCTGCGCGGACGTGTTTCAGTGCCTGGCGCTCTGCGCAGTCAAGACCAAAAAGATGAAGCTCGGCACCAACGTGACCAACCCGCTTTCGCGGATCGCGCCGGTGACCGCCAACAATTTCGCGACCCTGAACCTGCTCGCTCCAGGACGAGCGATTATGGGTATCGGCACCGGCAATACGGCCAGACGCACGCTTGGAATGCCAGCGGCGAAACTCTCGGAACTTCGCGAAC